>Ga0123337_10006648_pt1 | contig 10981 bp, 8 predicted proteins | sample frozenSSSSmetaG_FD_89792 | JGI IMG/M metagenome (GOLD analysis project Ga0123337, IMG submission 89792) | Glacier valley bacterial and archeal communities from Borup Fiord, Nunavut, Canada, to study Microbial Dark Matter (Phase II) -... | ecosystem: Environmental > Aquatic > Freshwater > Ice >...
ACCCTAATTCTTCTTTTATCATTCGAAACCAGTAAAGCTCAGAGTTTGACTTTAGACCAGTTAGTGAACCTGCAAACGAAAGATCTGGAATATGTAAATGAATTTCTTTTAAATAGAGGCTGGCGATTTGACTCTTCAGTAGCGGAAACGGACGATAGGATGGGAAGGGCAGTCTGGGCATTCGGAAAATCAGAATTTGATACAGAAAGGGCGGTTGGATGGTTTAATTTGATTTACAGTCCAGGTTATGAATCGACAATTACTTATCAAATTCACAATAAAAATTTCTATTCTCTTATCAAAAACAGAATAACTGCATTAGGCATGAAACTGGTAGCATCAGAAATTCTAGATGACGGGCTGTTAAGTGTGTATACCGGTCAGAGATATGCAGTCAAAATTGTTTCATCATCGTCCTCTGATGAGATTGTGCCTAAATATATTTTCACGATACTACCTAAGAGTCAATATTATAATTCGTTAGATTAGAGAGATATAATAATATTTTCATCATTCTTTTTACTATTGAACCAGCATATCCATTTTTTATCAATTCAGCATTTACAAATGTCCCATCCTCGAGATAAACATAAGATAAGGTTCTTCCATATTGATCCAATGGGTCTACATCTGAAACAAGCCTGACTTTTTTATTAGTTAGCAGTCTGGTCAAGTATTCCTTGGCTTCTTTTCCGTAATAACCAATTTCCCTTTTGAACATTCGCCTCGACTCTGGTGCATCGATACCTATGAAGCGGATCTTAAGCCCTTTTTCTGTGCCGTTGTCTACCCAAAAGGTATCACCATCAACGATCTTGGTAAAGGTAATGCTCACGATTGTAGTGCTAATGCAGCTACCATCCTTGTATCATGTATTTAGCAGGAGATGCTCATGACTATGAATAGTGAGTAAATAAGATATCTCGAAAATCGTGTCATTACAAATGTGGTTTAGAATAAGAATTGGAAGTGAATTTGGTATTATTTTAGACTGGAAGTGAATTTCCAGGTTGAAAATTTATTGCAGGATGGTGTCCTACGGGAAACCGTAAGGATACTTAAACGGGCTTATTTACATTCGTGCAGTAACACTACAGCTTTAATTCAAAGCAAGCTGAACCTTATAATTAACATGATAATTGGAAATTCTTATTTATTAGATCAAATGTATTCTGATAAGCTAATCTTGATATTTATTATACTGTTTTCGACTGTTGATTGCTTGGGTCAAATTAATAAGAGTGTAATGGGAGAATGGGCAGGGAAATTAAAGGACTCCTCAGACGAATTTGAGTATAAATTATAATTAGATCAGGAAGAATCAGGCGTTTACACCGGAGTTTCAACTTCCATTAGTGCGAATTTCTATTGCGAATCAAAGGTTATAGCAGTCAAGGAAAACGGTCGCATAATAGCTAGTGAGATCGAAGTGTTGAACTCTAATTATCCCAACAAACAGGAACTGTGCTTGCTGAAATTAGAACTTTTAATATCAGATTCTAAATTAACCGGAGATTTCGCTCCATTGAGTAATATTTCGAATTGTTTGTCGGGCACTATTAGCTTGAATAAATTATTCCGCCAAGGGACAAGAGCCAAGTTCTATATTCCCAGCGCTCAATCAAGAAGGCTCTACCTTCCACTTTGAATTTGAAATCCTTTTCTCAAAACGAAAAGACCCCGACAGTAGCAATCATTCCTGGAAAGGACTCTCTGACAACCCGAATAGATGCGGTTGCCAGAGTTGAAAATAAGGCACGATATCAGAGAGCATAAGAAAACTATGGAGCAGATAATGGACACAGATGAAAAGGAAAATCATCACTTATATAAAAGAGTATACAATTCAATAGAAAAGTGTTTGGCTAAATACGATGCTCTCGTAGCTGAACTACTTCAAGTCGCTTAGAACTTAAACCATAACCTATGAAATCACTTATCAAAGATAAAGCCTCTAAAGTAGCTGCAATCTTATTCGTCTCATTAGTAATTGCTGCAGGTATTTACGGAGTCATTACAAACATCATTTTTAAGTAGCTAGAATACTTTATGAAAAAGATTACATTAACATTGGCTTTGCTAGCCTTTACTCTTTCAGCTAAATCCCAACTCATACAAGTTGAAACAGGAGCAAATCCTGCAATCTTGCCTAATTATCAAATAGCAGTTTTAGTCGGTTTCAAGAATTGGCAAGACGACTCTTTCACTGCAGGGTTCCTTTATAAGAACTTCGAAGGACTTTCAAGAAAAGCAATCCGTGCTGAAACAAACCTAACTCTTTCAAAGCACTTTTTCATAATGAGCGATATCTACTTCTTTGATAAATACGTAAAAGACAATTCATCGAATGAAGCATCAGCTTTAGAGCTCTCTGCTGGACTAGGTGCTCGAATATTTGGATTCACCTTAAAAGCGGGATCCCTAATGGAAGACTTCGACCCTAGAGTTTACAAACGCAAAGAAGATCAACCTATAGTCGTATTTGGTTATAATATTCCATTAAAGAAGTAATTATGAAAGCGGTTTTAACATCTTTATTCGTGTTCTGTAGCGCGGTGTCTTTTGCTCAAACCTCTAACGAGTTGGCCGTAAACGTTCAATCGGGTTATTCTAAGTACGGCTCTGTTAATACTTCAATTATGTTAGGAGTGCAGGCAAGTAACCAGACCCAAGGATTTGTTGGAGTAGCTTATAAGCGCTTCATCAATTCTGTTGGCCACACGAAGAGTTATGTAGGATTAAAGGCTCACGTTCAAACCTCGTTTGAAAATACAGGTATCACTCCATATCTAGAAGTTTATGCACTTCAAGGTGAATATTTCACTTATGCGTCCTTTGGCGAGAATATAGCCATTCCAAAGGAAGCCGTTCAAATAGGCGGAGTGTTTGGAGTTGGCTACATGTTTAACGATAATGCAGGCCTATTTGCAGGATACTCCATAAACGAGTATAACCCTAAGAGGTATTACGAATTGGGACGAAGTCCGTATCATAAAGGAACTGGATCAGTTAAAATAAGTTACTCAATACCTTTAAGCCTTAACTTTAATGCAGGCAATAATCAGCAAAGAATGCACTAAACACTTACATAAAACACAAATGAAAGAAGCCTACAAAGAATCTACCCTCGAATTTCTCATAGATAGAATGCAGAACAAACATTTAGACGGATTTCTACTCTCTCATTTAGTTCAGGACGAAATCTTGGACATAAATGCAGTCATCCTGAGAATCATTTCAGGAATCACGAAGATTACCAATGTCTTGAAAGACTATAAAATAGACCTTGAGTTTGAGATTCTTTAAAATCACTTAATCAAGTATTCAGGCTTTTTCAAACAAGCCAAAGCTGATAAACATTTGTCGGAAGGAACAGCCTAATGCCAAAGCACTTGTGCTAAAGTTGGTTTATGGAGGTACTGATATTGGGGATGTGGTAAGGTTTAAAACAAAAGAGTGACGGATAATCATTTACAACCTTATTTATCCTGAAAGATTCATTCCTTCAATTTCTCCTCATGTTGTTGCTGCCTCTTACCATTTTAAGGATAACCTCGAAATGGTCGGCTTTTACAGCCCACTTGTCAATGCTCCCTCTTCATAGCTACTTTGTTAACCCCTTCTTGCTACCTTGTTGGGCGTTTATTGGGCTGGCGTAGCCAAAAGCGCATTTTCGCCCAAGAAGAGCCCAACAAGGGGCTAACAAAAGCCCTTTTTTAGACTAATGTTTGATTTGGTATAAAAACTCTATTAATGTGCAAAGGGTTTTTGTCTTAAGAGTGTTTGGCTTAAGCCCATACCTGAGATTCAGGGAAATCATGAGGTTCTGATTAGATTCAGGAATTTGTAACATCCCCCACCCCCCACCATCCAATAATATGAGAAGATTTTTACAAAGCAGGTCAGGCTAAGACCTTCATTTTGTTTATTTTGCGAAGATTGTTAAATCATAAATTAATTTAATCAGATAGCTTGGACATTATACTGAATATTCAGAATTTGAGTAAAACTTATCAAAGCGGGGGCCGCACGCTAACCGTTTTGGATGATATAAGTTTTGCAATAGAGGCGGGCTCGACTATGTCGATCGTCGGTCCTTCGGGAAGTGGTAAAACAACGCTGCTTGGTTTATGTGCAGGTCTTGACCGCTCGACTTCGGGCATCGTGGAGTTGAATCACATCCGCCTGGATAATCTGAACGAGGATCAGCGGGCTCAGGTTAGGAACCAGCATGTAGGATTTATTTTTCAGAACTTTCAGCTATTACCAACTTTAACGGCTCTCGAAAATGTAATGGTGCCACTTGAGTTGAGAGGAGAGAAGAATATTCGTCCCAGGGCTTTGGAATTGCTTGATAAAGTGGGTCTGGCTGATCGGGGGCATCATTACCCAACTCAGTTGTCTGGCGGAGAACAACAACGGGTTTCACTGGCAAGGGCTTTTTCAAATTCCCCAAAGATCTTATTCGCCGATGAGCCTACAGGTAACCTCGATGCGGAAACGAGTGAAAAGGTCGTAAAACTGATCTTTGATCTGAATAAAGAAGCCGGCACAACCCTGGTTCTGGTTACCCATGATCTGGAATTGGCATCCAAAACCCAGCGCATCATCCGCATCAAAGGGGGTTCTCTGGTTTCTGATTTGAAGACTAAGATAGTAAACCCTGAAAGGCCGGATCATGTCGGAGCTTAATGAGCCTGTTATAGAGGAGCATAAAGGTTTCCTCAATTTCAGATGGCTGCTGCTCATGGCATGGCGGGATAGCAGGCGTAACCGCTCGCGCTTATTTCTATTCATTTCCTCAATTATCCTTGGAATTGCGGCTTTAGTGGCCATTTATTCTTTTGAATACAACTTAAAGAATGATATTGATTCGCAGGCAAAAAGTCTGCTGGGTGCTGATCTGATCATCGAGACCAATAAAACTGTTAAGGAAGAATCCCTCCCAATGCTTAAATCCCTGGGGACTGAGCGTTCAGAAGAGCGGACTTTTGCTTCCATGATCTATTTCCAGAAGAATGGGGGTACCCGCCTGGTCAATGTCCGGGCCTTGTCTGGTGATTTTCCTTATTACGGTGATATAGAAACTAGCCCAAAAACTGCTAGCCGCAGCTTCAGGCTTGGTAAACAGGCGCTGGTTGATAAAACGCTGATGCTTCAGTATGATGCAAAGCCGGGTGATTCAATTAAAGTAGGTGAGGTCGTTTTTGAGATTGCCGGGGTGCTGAACAAAGCTCCGGGTCAGACTGGTTTTAATGCTGCAGTTGCTCCAATTGTTTATATCCCGCTTTCCTACCTCGAAGAAACTGGTCTCTCGCAAAAAGGAAGCCGAATCACCTATAATTTTTATTATAAATTTCCTCCTGAAACCAATGTTGATAAACTAGCCAAGCGCCTCGAGCCAAAGCTCGAGAAGGCAGAACTGGATTATGAAACCATTGAATCCCGGAAGGAAAATACAGGTCGTTCTTTTGAAGATATGACCGAATTTCTGGCTCTCGTGGGCTTCATTGCGCTCCTGTTGGGCTGTATTGGTGTGGCCAGTGCGATACATATTTATATTCGTGAAAAGATCAATACCATTGCTGTACTCCGTTGCCTCGGTGCCAGTTCCAAACAGGCATTTCTGATCTATCTGATCCAGATTGCCGGTATTGGATTAATCGGTTCTCTGATCGGTACTATTTTAGGAACACTCATCCAGCAGTTTTTGCCGGTAATTCTGAAAGACTTTTTACCGGTTGAAATCACGGTAGCCATTTCCTGGATGGCTGTCGGACAAGGTCTTTTACTCGGATTGATCATTTCGATATTATTTGCCCTCCTTCCCCTGGTTTCGGTCAGGAATATATCGCCTTTAAATACGCTCAGGCTTTCGCTGGAGGAGACTTCCCTGTTCAAGGATCCCATAAAATGGCTGGTGTATTTTATCATTGTGCTCTTCATTTTTGGTTTTACCTATCTTCAGATGGGCTCACTTAAAAAGACTGTATTCTTTACCTCCGGTGTTCTTGCCGGATTTATTGCACTTGCCGCTCTGGCATATGCGATGATGTGGCTTGCGCGACGCTATTTTCCATCTTCCTGGTCTTATTTATGGAGACAGGGTTTTGCGAATCTTTTCAGACCCAATAATCAGACTTTGATACTTGTTGTTTCAATCGGTTTGGGGACTGCCTTTATCTGTACGCTCTTCTTCGTTCAGGATATTCTGATCAACCGGGTAACACGTTCTTCCAGTAAGAATCAGCCGAATATGGTGCTCTTTGATATTCAGAGCAATCAGAAGAGGGCGGTCACTGATTTGACAAAGAGTATGAATCTGCCTGTTTTACAGGAAGTTCCGATTGTTAATATGCGTATGACCGAGATCAAGGGTCGTAATGCAGCGAGTTATAAAAAGGATTCTGTCGCCTGGGGTGCAATGCGCGGACTGGAACGGGAATACCGTGTTACCTACCGGGATAGTCTGAGTGATTCGGAGGAGATTGTTGATGGAAAATGGATCGGCAGAGCTGAACCGGGCAAACCCGTTTATGTTTCCCTGGAAGATGGCTATGCGAAACGAATTGGAGTGAAGATTGGTGATGAACTGACTTTTAATGTGCAGGGAGCTCCATTAAAGGCTTTGGTTGGCAGCACCCGAAAGGTTGACTGGAACCGGATTCAGACAAACTTTATCCTGATCTTTCCGACAGGTGTTCTGGAGGATGCTCCACAGTTTCATGTGCTGCTCACCCAGGTTCCTTCAAATGAATTGTCGGCGAAATACCAGCAGGCTGTGGTAAAAACCTTTCCTAATATTTCGATGATCGATCTAGGGCTGGTACTGAGTGTGCTGGATGAGATTCTTGATAAAATGGGTTTTGTCATTCGTTTCATGGCTGCATTCAGCATCATTACAGGTTTGATTGTTCTGATTGCTTCGGTGCTGATCAGTAAATACCAGCGGATCAGGGAAAGTGTTTTATTACGAACGATGGGTGCAAGTCGCAAGCAGATCCTGGCAATTACTGCACTAGAATATTTCTTCCTCGGTGCCCTGGCTGCCGGCGCGGGTATTGTTTTAGCGCTGATAGCAAGCTGGGGTTTGGCGAGATTCGTCTTCGAGACTACATTTTCTCCTGAATTACTACCGGTATTGATCCTCTTCTTGCTGATTACTTCATTAACTGTATTGGTAGGTTTGTTTAATAGCAGAGGGGTGCTGAACAGGCCGCCGCTGGAGGTGTTGAGGAGCGAGGTTTAGATTTAATTGAGAGTTGAGATCCGATAGCATATCGGGTTGTGGTTTTGAAAGAATAATAGACAATGAAGCAGGATATTGTCCCCCTTTGGAGGGGGGCGGGTAAGGTCTGAGCATTGGAGGGGGAGATTGTGCAGGAAGGGAGTTGAGACCCAATAGCTATCGGGTTGTAAGTGAAAACATCCGTCATAAATGACGGGTGTCGGATCGTCCGTCATTTCGAAGGAGGTACGACTGAGAAATCTCATTCTTCTAGGTAGAATTCCTCTCAACAGATTTCTCCATGCGTAATAATTGTAGTTGTTATTTCAATTCCGTTCGCACGTTGAAATGACGGAGAATTACTACAAATCCCTCGCATTAAACGTATCACCCTGTTTCATATCACCACTTTCATAGCCTTTTTTGAACCATTTCATCCGCTGCTCTGAAGTGCCGTGGGTAAAGGAATCAGGAACTACCCTGCCCTGGGATTGCTTTTGCAGGCGGTCGTCTCCAATCGCACTGGCGGCAGTAAGGGCTTCTTCAATATCTCCTGCTTCAAGTACACTTTCGCCATTTTGCTGTAGTTTCTGAATATAATTGGCATAAATACCGGCATAAAAATCTGCCTGCAATTCCAGTTTCACGGATAATTGGTTATACTCGGCTTCAGTCAGGCTGCTGCGTAATCGTTGAACATTTTCTGATACTCCAAGAAGGTTCTGAACATGATGCCCTACTTCATGGGCAATAACATAGGCCATCGGGAAATCGCCGCCTGCTCCGAACTTGTTCTTCAGCTCGGCCTGGAAGCTGAGGTCGAGATAGATCTGACGGTCTGAAGGACAGTAAAATGGTCCGGTAGCAGAGCTTGCAGATCCGCAGGCAGAAGCCACAAGATCATCGAAAAGGACCATGGTTGGCCTTTCATATTGTTTTCCGTTTTCCCTGAATAATTCAGTCCATAATTCGTCAGTATCTGCCAAAACTACGTCGGCAAATTTTCCGGCGTCATCCTGTGGTGAGCCAATCTTTCCTTCCTGAGCAGGTTGACTCTGAGATACCTGATTTAAAATAGATTGTGGATCTCCTCCAAATAGGAGTCCGAGGATGACAAGAATAATTGTCCCGCCGCCAATGGCCATACCACCACCACTCATGCCTCGTCTGTCATCAATGTTTCCGCTTCCGCGTCTGCCTAACCACTTCATATTCTTATATTTTTAATGTGAGTTCGATGTATAAATATCTAAAGATTAATATTTAACCACATAGATTGTCTTATATTATACTTTAAAGGAAACATAGATTGTAAATTACATAGATTGAAGCTAAGCTTCAAGGCTATCTTTGTCTAAAATAAAGGTTGGGAGCTATAAAATGCTATGCTTCAACGCGGTTTTAAAATATTATGTCCAGTTCATGTATTTTTAATGTAATTATAAAAATTGATTCTCCAAATCTTTAAAATAAATCTATTTTTTATCGCGTTCAAAAACTAGTTTTCCACCCGCAAAGGTCTTCATTACTTTGACATCCTTGATGGCTTCCGGTTTGATATTAAACAAATTTTGATCCAGAATTACGAAATCTGCCAGATATCCCTTTATTAAAATTCCTTTATTGCTTTCATCGAAGGAGGCGTATGCAGAGTTATAGGTATATGCTATTAAGGCCTGATCAATGCTGATTTTTTGTTCAGGAACCCATCCCCCGGGGTTTTTATCATCAAGTGTGCGACGGGTCACCGCAGCATAGATCCCTTCAAGTGGGGTTGGAGGGGCTACAAACCAGTCGCTGCCGAAGGCCAGAACTGTTTGATTATCCAGCAGACTTTTAAAAGCGTAGGTCGTTTTTATACGATCAGGGCCGATTACTTTTTCAGCCCATCGTCCATCATCAATGGCATGATAGGGCTGCATGCTGGCAATGACATTTAATGTTTTGAATCGACTCAAATCTTTGGGTGCAATATGCTGGGCGTGTTCGATACGGAAACGCCGGTCGCGTTTTCCATTTTCCTTTTCAACCCTTTCAAAAATATTCAGTTGTTCTTCAATCGCTTTATCGCCTATGGCATGCACCATGACCTGTAATCCGGCTTTGTCGGCAGCAGATATATCTTCATAAAGTTCTTTTACCGGGGTCACAAGGAATCCGCTATCAGCCGGGGTATCACTAAAAGGTTTTTTAAATGCCGCAGTATGCGATCCCAATGATCCGTCGACGAAGCCCTTTAAGCCTCCAATCTTTAACCATGAATCGCCTTTTCCTGATTTTTCAACTTCTTCACTAAGTTTTTTCCAGGTACTCAAAGGTACTACAGCATAGATACGTGTGTTTAAGAGTCCTTTATTCGCAGCTCTCCGGTAGACTTCCAGATCCTGCCAGCCGCCCATGCTTTGTACCGAAGTAACACCATTTGAAGCTACATACTTCATCGCCGCCTCGATTGCTCTGTCTTTTAATTCATCCGAAGGATCGGAAATATGCTGCCCAATAAGGCCCATCGCATTGTCCTTGAAAATACCTTCGGGCATTCCATTTTTAGCACGGACTATCGAGCCTCCTTCAACATCCGCAGTAGCGGCATTTATTTTTGCGGTTTTCATCGCAACAGAATTTGCCAAACCCATATGTCCATCAAGACGCTGAACAAAAACCGGGTGTTCGGCAGTCACCGAGTCAATCCAGCTGGCTTGCGGAAGTTCGCCTCCCCAATTCGTATGATCCCAGTCGCCATTCAAAATCCAGGTACCTGCAGGCACCGTTTTGACAAAGGCAGCGATACGATCAATAAATTCCTGTTTTGTTTTTGCATCCCGTAAAGAGACAGAGGATAGCCCGAAACCGCCATCAATAAAATGAACGTGAGCATCATTGAATCCAGGTACCAGCATCTGGCCTTTGGCATCGATAAGTTCTGTACCATCAGCCAGCATTTTCCTGACTTCTTCGCTGCTTCCTACATGGATTATTTTTTCTCCATTTATTGCGATTGCTTCTGCCCAGGGCTGAGCCACATCGCCGGTCCAGATTTTGGCATTGATGATAGCCAGAGTTGGGTTTTCAGTTGTTTTGCAGGCGGTAAAATTTATGGAGATGAAAATGAATAGAATGAAGAAATAAAGGGTATTCGCCCTAAAAGGGATGAATAAAGATTTGAAATTCATTATTGAGGCTTTGGTTAATTAAATATATGAATTAACCGTTTAGGAAAAATGGGATGGTATTTTGTCTGAACTGTGATTTTTATGATTAGGGTGATTAATTCTGAAAGCCCAGCATCATATTAATCAAATAAATCACCTGGAATCCTGGTTCAGACAATGGATAGGTTATTGAAGAAACGAATACCTTATTTAATGAGAATAGTCCTATCAAACTTAAAAATAGAGCAATTTCCTTAAGAATGGTATTTGGCGCGCTTATGGAAGGATCGCGAGGTTCCAGCTTGCGCTGGAATGACAAATCGGGAGAGAGGGATAGGGAGATTCCAGCCTCCGCTGGAATCGGTTCAGTTTACATTCTACTTTTAATCCCGAAATACAAAAAAGCTCCAATCAATTATTTTAGGTGCCCCATTGCGATTCCAGCGGAGGCTGGAATCTCCAATTCTCCAAACAACACTTGTCATTCCCGCGAAGGCGGGAACCTCCGTCAACTGTCTTGTCCTAAAATAGGTTTACACAAACAGTAAACTTATGGATCGAAAAATTCAAACATTTAGTGAATCATTTAAACAATCAGTAG
>Ga0123337_10006651_pt1 | contig 10979 bp, 8 predicted proteins | sample frozenSSSSmetaG_FD_89792 | JGI IMG/M metagenome (GOLD analysis project Ga0123337, IMG submission 89792) | Glacier valley bacterial and archeal communities from Borup Fiord, Nunavut, Canada, to study Microbial Dark Matter (Phase II) -... | ecosystem: Environmental > Aquatic > Freshwater > Ice >...
ACTCAAGTGGACTGAAGTTTTTAGCAATACACTTGGTGTTAGCCATAAAAATCTTATAGCGTTTACTAATCACATGAGGTACACCATAGCCCCCTCCTAGCTTGCGGGGAGGGGGTTGGGGGTGGGGTTCTTGTACCTCACTCAACCGATAACTGCTATAACCTGCGTAGGTTGGGTTGAGGAACAACCCGCAGATAACCCAACAATTAACGCTTGATGTTGAGTTTCAGTTCCCTGCGGGACGCTGTTCGCGTTCGTTCTACCCAACCTGCAATTATCCTTAACCCTAGTGTATTCAGCTATAACCAACTGTGATTAATTTTAATTCCTCGACTTTGCATTACCTCTTCAAATAAATTTGTTGGTAGTGCTTCTTCCACAGGAAAAACACCTGGTTTCTTAAGTTTACCTTCTAACAATAATTGGGCAATACTACCTGTGCCGCAACCAGAAGCCACTGCTGTATTTTCATGCACTACAGTTGAGCAATAAACGGCTGTTTCACCATTTTTTTGCCCTGTAACTTCGGAAAGAACTGCTACCCCAATTCCACTAAAATTATTAGTAACATCTGTCATCGAATGGCTGACATGAGATAGAAATTCAATCATGTAACGACGCTGCATTAACCACTTGGGAAAAATGTGTGCCGCAATCCAAGTTAGGTGATTGTAAAAATCGGGAACAGAGCCAAACTTAGTAATTACAGTTTTAACTGATGGGAAGGCGTTGGGTAGTGTAAAGGTTTCTGGCATATCAAACCAGTAAACTCCCCTACGTCCATAGGGAGGTGGAAACTCAACTACTTCTCTTTCACTATAAGGCTTGATTAACTTCCATTTGCCATCTATCCAAGTCTCAAAAGGATATTGCAACCCCAAGAAAGTTGTCCGCATCACTGTAATGCCAGCACCACCAGAACCCGAAACCAAATAACTTAAATGGATCTTTTCTGCTTGATCAAATTGTTCAACACCTTGACGTACCATGCTGTTAGAAATACCAGGAAAAATGCCAGTATTAATAATTGCTGTCACACCAGCAGCAGCAGCTTGTTCATGAAAATTCAGAGCTTTGCTGGTATAGGAACGATGGTCACTAACATCTAGATAATTAACGCCTTGAGAAATACAGGTTTCGAGAACATTAGTATCTCGATAGTGAAATGGCCCAGCACAATGGATGACTAAATTAGAGTTTGCGATCGCATCTCGGAGTTTGTCAACTTCTGCCAAGTCCAATACTAAAAACTGCACTTGTCCTCCCGAAGATAAGCTAACAGCCTTCCCAAACTCCGCAGAACGTCCAGTAATCGTAATTTGTGCGTCTGTATGGGTAGCTAGATCGTGAGCAACAGTGCTACCAATCCGCCCCCGTCCACCAAGAATTAAAACGCTGTCTGTCATTACTCCAGATTAGCAACACTAACCTTATTTCATCAATTTTCTGTCTTGTTTGCCATCAGTTACAAGTATGACTTGCTTTCCAACGAAGGAGGAGTTTTTAATTACTGGTAGTTCATAAGTTTTGCGCCTCAATTTGCCTGACTACCGTTAGCGCCGAATAACTCACCCCAGCAGTACCTTCGCCTGGATGGGTGGAGTCGCCAACTAACCACAGATGCTCAATTGGTGTACGATTAGCGAACCCAAAGGGGCCAAAAGTCGGAATTCTTTGACCTATACCGCCAACTATACCCCGATCGCGGGCTGTGTAATGGGCAAAGGTGCGCGGTGTTGCAGCTTCTTGATGAATAATAGTTTCTGGTTTGAGATAAAAATATTCGGCAAGACGAGCGATCGCTTGCAGGGTATACTTTTGTTTGAGTCCTTCATAATCATCAGTCTGCCACCACGGAGTCGGATCGACAAATGAAGAAGCGATAATTGTCGCTTTACCCTCCGGTGCGCGACCGTCTCCAGGATGACTGACCGAAACAAACAGGGAATTATTCTCGCCAATTGGGCCATCAGCATCATACAGAAATTGTAAGTGGGGTGGACATCCTAGCGGAATTGCACTGGCATCTACACCCAAATACACCACAAACGCGCCTGATGCTTGGGGCAGTTTTTCCACCCGATTTTTATACCCAGATGGAGCGTTTTCTCCCAATAATTGCACCAAGTTTTGCACGGTAGCGTTAGTAACTATGTGGTCGGCTACTTCTGTCCAGACTTCGCCAGTTTTCTGATTTCTAATCACTACAGCAGTAGCTTTGCCATTCTCTACTTTGATTTCTTCTACAGTGTGGCGCATTAACAATTTGCCGCCATCTCTTTCTAAGGATTGTACTAGGCGATCGCTTAATACTTGCATACTTCCCTGGAGGTGAAACAATCCTTGAGGCAGTTGGGATACACTCAACGCTGTTGCCGCATAAAGTAATGCTGTTTCTTCTGCATCCACCTGGGAATACAACTTCAGTTGCAAATCTAAAAAAGTCCTCAGTCGTTGGTCATTTCCCACTCCACATAATCGTAAAGCATCTCCTACAGTCAACAAAGTGAAGGGTACAGTAATTAATGTACTGAGGCGCATCGCTTGGGTTAGCTGCCACAAATCCCATAAATTACGTGGTGGTAGCACCGGATCGCGTCCTTGAAATTCCCAACTGGCATTAAATAAAGTTGCGATCAATTGCCAGAAGGGTTCGCTACCGGGAAACTGTTTTTGTCGTTCCTTTTGCCATTTTTCCTGATCGCGCCAAATATTAATCGGTGTACTTTCCCCAGGTAAATACACCGCACAAGCAGGATCACAAGGCGTTGCTTCCGGTAAATCTATTGACAATTCTGAGAAAATCCGGTGGTGAATTCCCCCTGATTCCAACCCCGCCACCTGAGTTGCACCCACATCAAAGGTAAATCCCTGCCGTTTAAACGTCGAAGCACAGCCTCCGGGGACGAGAGCTTGATCTAAAATTAAGACTCTGTAACCTCTATGAGCTAATAATGCTCCAGCAGTCAGTCCACCTATTCCCGCACCGATGACGACGACATGAGAGTTACTTTTGTCAAGAGAAATGCTGGACATTGATTAGTTTCTTTAAAATTCTTAATACTTTTACTTATAATTTTATCTTAATCTCTAAGCGTAGGCGTAGCCCGCCGCAGGTCTTACCCTGAGCCTGCGCCGTACCACTTCGTGGAAGCAAGCTACGCGCAGCGTCTCGTAGAGAAGGGCATCGCAGATAAAAGGGCAGTTAGAAACCGCGTCTACACAGGCAAAACCCGCCTGCGCGGGTTAAATAAAAAACCTTAATTTTCTCTTAGCCCACGGAGGTGTGGCTCTTGTTTGTATAGCCGCGAATTCCATTCGCCGGATCTTAATTTTACACGCTACCCTAAACCCAAAAAATTTGAAATTAACGGCAATAGATTGCTGCACTGTTCAACCAACTTTGTGGCACTGGGTAAACTAGCGAGCGTCCCTTTTAAAATCTTTATAGCTGTTTTCGCCGTCTTTTGCACTGCCCCTTCTTGGGGACTTTTCGCGGCTTCTGCTAAGGCTTTCACTTGCTCTAATGCCTCAGCTTTATCTTCTTGCGGTAAGTTTGTATCAGATGCGATCGCTGCTTGCAATTGCGTCAACTGGATTTTTCTTTTTTCGTATGAAACCACCCTACTCTGAGCGACTGCCTCACCGCTTTGCGTCTACGTTAAAAAAATTGACTTTCACAAAGAGTTTTAGCCTTAACACCAAGCGTATTGCGCTATAAGATCCTTTGCTGTGCTAACTATGAAGCAAAAAACCCTTTTAAAACATCCTATTATATGCATCTTTATACAGAATTGGTATTATTCTGTGCATCTTCATAGAAAATTGGTATCAATGCCTTTTTAGCTTCATCTAACTGACGTAAAATTCAGAGTATAAATACTTTATATTAAGAGATTTGGTGATATGTCCCTAAGTATCTCAAGCGTATTTGATGCCAATTTCTATCGTGCTGCCAATTCCGACTTAGCTGGTTTAAATGATGCTCAAGCTTTATCACACTTCCAGGCTTATGGTTTAAACGAAGGACGTTCCTTCTCACCACTTATTAATTTAAGTTTTTATCGGGCTAGCAATTCTGACCTAGCGAACTTTAACAACAGCCAATTGTTAGATCATCTGGATAATTATGGTATTGCTGAGGGACGCAACTTCTCTCCAAGTGTTGACCTTAACTACTATCGTGCTAACAACAGTGACCTTGCAAGCTTTAACAACAAGCAATTATTTAATCATCTGGAAAATAATGGTATTACCGAGGGACGCTACTTTGATCCACTTTTCAGTTTTGGGCAATATAAGTCGCTTAACTCTGATCTGGCAAACCTAAATAATTCTCAACTTTTGAACCACTTTGAAATCTATGGGATAAACGAAGGGCGTTACTCTTCACCCTATTTTGACTTTAACTACTATCGCGCTAACAACAAAGACTTAGGTAATTTAAACAACAGCCAGTTGTTAGAGCATTTTGAAATCTATGGGATAAATGAAGGGCGTAAATCTTCATCCTCATTTGATGCTAGTTTCTATAAAAGAAATAATCCCGACTTGGCTTCTTTGAAAGGCATCAATTTACTCGAACACTTTGATTTATATGGTAGGTTTGAAGGCCGTCAAGCTGCGAGTGAATACGCTGGCAACACATTTAACACTGCTCGCCAACTTACGATAGGTTCAAATTCTACTCAAGTATTTGAACACGTCGGCTCATCCGATCCTAATGACTACTATCAGTTCAGTTTAAATCAAGCTAGTGCTGTTACGCTAGATAACTATAGCTTTTCTAGAAGTGTAGTTGGGCAAATAGTTAATAGTAACGGTCAGATTTTGAATTATAGCAATAGTGCAGTACAAAATCCTGATAGTAGTGTTGTAGGCAATCCATCTCTAAAGATTGCATTAAATCCAGGAACTTACTATATACACATTCAACCTCAAGCAGGGAATACTGATTACCAGTTCTACCTTACTGCGATCCCAACCGAGCAGACCCTGGTAATAGATTCGGGTATTATAACAGGTCCTACGGGTGCTACCGGTGCTGCGGGTAATCCGGGATAATCGAAATCGCTGAGGTAGGGTAAAAAATAAAACATTACAAGTAGTCGGACAAAAACATTTACAGTCATTACGAGCGGAGCGTCTCGAAGAGAAGCAATCCCAGCCCTTGCGATTGCTACCCTTCGGAACGGCAAGGGCGAACATTTCGCTTCGCTGCATTCGCAATGAAATTGTGTAATTAATTCTGTCTGACTACTTATTACGTAAAACATGGTGGGGCTGAGACACGGTGAGAGTATCTGATAATTTATTTGCTTTATCGGGTTTTCTTTCAACTTCTGCGTCTCACCCGCTACCCCAATCGACTTTTGCCAATTTGGCGTAAGATTATTGTATGTTATTACTACAATTACTATTGATGCTAGATAATGGGAAGGCTTTTACATTTTCTTGCCAATCTAGCCCAGACAAACAGAACTAACACTTATGCGAACTCACTATTGCGGCGAACTCCGAAAAGAACATATTGGAGAAACTGTTACCTTTTACGGATGGGTAGACCGTCGCCGCGATCACGGTGGTGTGATATTTTTAGATTTACGCGATCGCTCTGGAATTGTCCAAATCGTCAGCGATCCTCAACGCACCCCAGATTCATACCAGCAAGCAAACGCCCTGCGAAATGAATATGTTGTCGAAATCACTGGTAGAGTAACACAACGTCCCGCAGAATCGCTGAATACCCGCATCCCCACAGGCGAGGTAGAAATCTACGCCGATAAAATTGAACTCCTGAATGCTGTCCGCAAACAGTTACCTTTCCAAGTTTCCGTAGCTGACACCGAGACAGTGCGGGAAGACTTGCGGCTGAAATATCGTTATTTGGATTTGCGACGCGATCGCATGGCGCAAAATTTGCAACTACGTCATAAAATTGTCAAAGCCATGCGTCGTTATCTGGAAGATTTGGAAGGTTTTATCGAAGTCGAAACCCCAATACTTACCCGTTCTACCCCAGAAGGGGCGCGGGATTATGTTCTACCCAGTCGCGTCAATCCTGGCGAGTGGTATGCTTTGCCGCAATCACCCCAGCTATTTAAACAATTGCTGATGGTATCCGGCTTAGACAGATATTATCAGATTGCCCGTTGCTTTCGTGATGAAGATTTACGCGCCGACAGACAACCAGAATTTACCCAGTTGGACATGGAAATGAGCTTCATGTCCCAAGAGGAAATTATCGAATTAAATGAAAAGTTAGTTTACCATATCTTCAAAACAGTTAAAGGAATTGAGCTACAGCGCCCTTTTCCCCGTCTGACTTATGCTGAAGGGATGGAACGCTACGGGAGTGATAAACCAGATACCCGCTATGGTTTAGAATTAGTTGATGTCTCAGATATTGTCAAAGATTCTGGTTTTAAAGTCTTTCGAGACACTGTTACTAATGGTGGTATCGTCAAAATCCTGCCTATTCCCAACGGTAACGATGTAATTTCTAATGTCCGCATTAAACCAGGCGGCGACTTATTTAAAGAAGCCAGTGAAGCCGGTGCTAAAGGTTTAGCTTATATCCGCGTCAGGGATGATGGGGAAATTGACACCATTGGCGCGATTAAAGATAACCTCAGCGTTGAACAAAAACAAGAAATTTTACGCCGCACAGGTGCAAAAGCTGGAGATTTGCTATTGTTTGGGGCTGGCGATGCTGCTACAGTTAATAAAACATTAGATAGATTACGGCAAGCGATCGCTAAAGAATTTGGCTTAATCGATCCAGAAAAAATCAACTTGCTGTGGATTACAGATTTCCCGATGTTCGAGTGGAATGCTGATGAAAAGCGTCTAGAAGCGCTACACCACCCGTTTACAGCACCGCATCCTGATGATTTAAGCGACTTAAAGACTGCACGCGCCCAAGCTTATGACTTAGTACTCAACGGCGTCGAAGTTGGCGGCGGAAGTCTGCGGATTTATCAGCGAGAAATTCAACAGCAAGTATTTGAAGCGATCGGTTTATCTCCTGAAGAAGCACAAAGTAAATTTGGTTTTCTCTTAGAAGCATTTGAATATGGTACACCACCGCATGGTGGCATCGCCTACGGTTTAGATCGTTTGGTAATGTTGCTAGCTGGAGAAGAATCTATTCGGGATGTCATTGCTTTTCCGAAGACACAACAAGCGCGTTGTTTGTTAACAGATGCACCTTCGAGTGTAGATGCTAAACAATTGAAAGAATTGCACGTTGCTTCGACATATAAACCAAAGTCTTAGTAAAGTAGCGAATTGTCTAAGTAGGGTGGGCAATGCCCACCTTACTTGACTTAATAAAGCAAAGATAATGAATAATATAGCTATTTGCCCACAGGCATAATTTGTTTCAAAATTTGTAGATGACAACAAACAAACTCAAAGCCTTAGAGCTTTTTGCGGGTATCGGTGGGTTTAGCCTGGGTATGGCAAATGCAAATATTCAAACAGTATGGGCGAATGATATTAACGAACTTTGCTGTAAAGTTTATGAAAGTAATTTTGGCAAAGACTCTATTGTTTTAGGCGATATCAACGAAATCTCCATCTTAGACATTCCCCATCACGATATTTTAACTGCTGGCTTTCCTTGCCAACCTTTTAGTCCTGCTGGTAAAAAACTCGGCGTGAGAGATAGAGTTAGAGGAATACTATTTGAGCGCATTATAGAAATATTAGACCAGAAGCAGCCACAATATTTTTTTCTGGAAAATGTCAAAAGACTTTTGACAATGGAAAACGGCTACCATTTTAGATTAATTTTAAATGCACTTTCGGAATTAGATTATTTTATCGAATGGCGAATAATTAGCCCCTTGAGTTTTGGTATCCCTCAAAATCGAGACAGAGTTTTTATCTTTGGCACAAAATTAAACTCAACAGATATAACACCTAATGCTTTGGAAAAGCTATCAGTCTTTTTAACTAAAGAAGACAATATTTTATTGCCAGATGTCGAAGTTGCATTGGTGAAATATATGTTGCCAATCATGACAATGAAAAGTAAAAATGAGAATTGGGGAATTGCTTATAAAAATAAGATGTTCACTCAAAATATTTCGTCATTGCCTCACATCAAACCGATAAAGAGGCTTCAGGATATTCTTCAGAATGAGTCAATGGTGGATACCCAGTTTGATTTTACTGCCGATACCTTGGAGCGGATTAAACAAAGTAAACCTGTAAATCGTTATTGTAATGGAGTTGAAATTTTGTACAACCAAGACGGAGGCGCGAGACTTGGTTATACTATATTTGGAACTAATGGCATTGTATCAACATTGACTGCCTCAACATCAAGGCATTATGAACGCTACCAAGTAGGTGATAAATTTCGACGTTTAACTAATATTGAATATGCCAGACTTATGGGTTTTCCTGATGATTGGTGTCAAGTTGCTAGAATTTACGACCAATACACATTATTTGGGAATGCCGTTGTACCAGTCTGTGTAGAGTGGGTGTGTAAAAGAATCGGTCAAAGAAATTTTGAATTAAGTAAATCTGGTTGGCAACAATTAAGTTTGGCTATTTAAAAAATGGAAGTGCTAACTTTATCTTCCCTCAAAATTGCTGCACGAGATTTTTGTGTTGTACTTGGCGCAACACCGATTCCTAATCTGTATGGCGTTACAGATGGTAAAGCAGTAGGAACATATGTTGAGTTTACTTTTAATCAATATTTGTCTACAAAGTATGAATACACCCTTGGTAGTGCTGCTTTGGGTATTGATTTTCCCGGATTAGAAGTTGATTTAAAAGTGACATCAATTCGTCAGCCCCAATCTTCTTGCCCTTTTCGTAATGCCAGTCAAAAGGTGTATGGATTGGGCTATCATCTGCTGATATTGGTATATGAAAAGATTGATGAGCATAGCTCTGGCACTGCTAATTTAAAATTCCAGAATGTTGTCTTTGTATCAAGAGAAAAAACTGGAGATTATCAAACAACCTACGGGTTAAGAGAAATATTACGCCGTAATGGCAACAAGGAAGACGTAATAGCATTTTTAGAGGAACGCAACTTTCCTTTAGATGAAATTGGGCGTGACGTACTTGCAGAAAGAATTTTGCAGCAACCGCCAGAAATTGGCTACCTGACAATTTCTAATGCATTACAGTGGCGGTTGCAATACAGTAGAATTATCCAGGTAGCAACTACGATGACAACAGTAGGTGTAGAAAATCTACTGCTAGGGTGAAGGGAATTGATTTTGCCCCGACAATAGAATTAAGCCCCTACCCCTAGAATTCTTTATGAGTGAATCAAGACTCTTGCTCCCTCTCCTTACTAAGGAGAGGGTTGGGGTGAGGTTTTGGCTTTTATCTTAAGTTGAAACGCATCTGCATTGCAACCTCCCTACAGAAGTGTTATTTAGTTTACAGCAGCACTAACTAAACCATTGTGCCTCAGCAAAGCGATCGTACTTGGTTCACGACCCCGGAAAGTTTTAAATTCCTCCATTGGATGCTGTCCACCACCAAGAGCCAGCACCGTATCCCGATAACGCTGACCTGTAACTTTTATCGCTTCTTCATCTTCTAGCCCAGCTTCCTCAAAAGCGGCAAAAGCATCAGCGCTCAATACCTCAGCCCACTTGTAACTGTAGTAGCCTGCTGCATAACCACCCTCAAAAATATGTGCAAAAGCACACAAAATTGAATCTTCTGGAAGTGGTGGTAAAACGGTAGTAGTCTTAGCTATGCGATGACGCACATCTGAGGGAGTTTCATTACCACCAGAGCGATAGCGATCGTGTAATTCTAAATCAACACTGCTCAAGTGGATCTGCCTCAACGTAGCAGTACCACTCATATAATTACGCGCTGCTAGCAACTTTTGATAATAATGCTCCGGTAGGGCTTCCCCAGTTTCGTAATGTTTCGCCATTCCAAACAAAGTGGGTCGCTCATAGCACCAGTTTTCCATAAACTGACTAGGTAGTTCCACTGCATCCCACTCCACGTTATTGATGCCTGCGGCTCCAGAATAGTCAACCTTGGTCAGCATATGGTGCAATCCATGACCAAACTCGTGGAACAAAGTCTCTACTTCGGAGAAAGTCATCAAACTAGGTTTACCATCTACGGGAGGACTTTGATTACACACCAAATAAGCTACAGGTAAGCGGATGGCAGTGACACCATTTTCAGTAATTTTGCCCCGATTGATGCACACATCCATCCAAGCACCACCGCGTTTCTCGGCTGGACGGCTGTAAGGGTCTAAGTAGAAGTAGGCTATGGGAGAACCAGTTTCGTCAGCAATTTGGAAATAACGGACATCCTTATGCCATACTGGTGCTTGACCATCGGCAGAGGTGACAGTGACGCCAAACAGCCGTTTGACTAATCCAAATAAGCCGTCTAACACTTGGGGGAGGGAGAAGTAGGGACGCAATTGTTCAGAGGTAAAGGCAAATTTTGCTTCTCGTTGGCGTTCTGCCCAAAAGCTGATATCCCAGTGTTTTAAATCTTGAGCTTCTACAGCTCCCTGTACTGCTGCAAAGGCTTTGAGTTCTGCCAAGTCTTTGACAGCAGCATCATAACTAGCGCGGCGTAGTTCTTCTAACAGGGCGTTGACTGCCTCAACGTTGGGAGCCATTTTACTAGCCAGGCTCAACTGGGCAAAACTCTTAAAGCCAAGTAAATCTGCGAGTTCTTGACGTAATTTCAAAATGCGCTCAATTAAGGGATTGTTATCTAAATCGCCACCAGAAGCGCGGGTGATATAAGCTTTGTAGAGCTTTTCACGTAAATCTCGACGGGTGCTGTGCTGCATGAAAGGCGCGTAGCTGGGGAAGTCCAAAGTAATCCGCCAAGGGCCATTTTCTGGTGTGGCGTTGCTTTCACCAGCTGCACGAGCTACTTGGGCTGCTAAACTTACTAAGCTTGGTGGTAAACCGTCAATTTCTGCTTGTGTTGTCAGGGTTAGGCTGAAGGCT
>Ga0123337_10006654_pt1 | contig 10969 bp, 11 predicted proteins | sample frozenSSSSmetaG_FD_89792 | JGI IMG/M metagenome (GOLD analysis project Ga0123337, IMG submission 89792) | Glacier valley bacterial and archeal communities from Borup Fiord, Nunavut, Canada, to study Microbial Dark Matter (Phase II) -... | ecosystem: Environmental > Aquatic > Freshwater > Ice >...
GCGCCGAAATCGCCGACCTGATCGAGCGCTATTACGGCTCGGGCCGTTCTGCCATGGGCGCCATCGTCGAGAACCTTGGCGACGAATCCAGCGGCGACGAAGCCGACGTGGAGCAGCTGCGCGACCTTGCCTCGGAAGCGCCGGTGATCCGCCTGGTCAACCTGGTCATCCAGCGCGCGGTTGAGCTGCGCGCGTCCGACATCCACATCGAACCCTTCGAGAACCGCCTCAAGGTGCGCTACCGCGTGGACGGCGTGCTGGAGGAATCCGAATCGCCGCCCGCCAACCTCACCGCGGCGGTGATATCGCGCATCAAGATCATGGCCAAGCTCAACATCGCCGAGCGCCGGCTGCCGCAGGACGGCCGCATCATGGTGCGCGTGCAGGGCAAGGAGCTCGACCTGCGCGTGAGCACCGTGCCCACCGCGCACGGCGAAAGCGTGGTGATGCGCCTGCTGGACCGCGAATTGGTGGTGCTGGACTTCAAGGCGCTGGGTTTCACCGACGAATTCCTTTCCGACTTCGTGAAGGTGCTCGAGCAGCCGCACGGCATCCTTCTGGTCACCGGCCCCACCGGCTCGGGCAAGACCACCACGCTGTACGCCGCGCTGAGCAAGCTCAACACGCCTGACGTAAAGATCATCACCGTCGAGGACCCGGTGGAATACCAGATCGAGGGCATCAACCAGATCCAGGCCAAGCCGCAGATCGGCCTGGACTTCGCCCACGCGCTGCGCAGCATCGTGCGCCAGGACCCCGACATCATCATGATCGGCGAGATGCGCGACCTGGAAACCTCGCGCATCGCCATCCAGTCCGCGCTTACCGGCCACCTGGTGCTCAGCACCCTGCACACCAACAACGCCGCCGGCGGCATCACCCGCATGATGGACATGGGCGTGGAGGACTACCTGCTTACGTCCACCGTGAACGGCATCCTGGCCCAGCGCCTGGTGCGCCGCATCGAGCCCACGCACATGGAGCGCTACGAGGCGCTGCCCGAGGTGGTGGACGAGTTCGGCCTGCGCCGCTTCCAGCCCGAGGGCACCATCTACCTGTATCGCCCCAAGCCGTCGGCGCTCACGCCCACCGGCTACCTGGGCCGCACCACCATCATGGAATTCCTGGTGATGAACGACAGCCTGCGGCGCCTGGTGATGAAGCACGCCGGCATGGGCGAACTGGAAGAAGCCGCGCGCGCGTCGGGCATGCGCACCATGTACGAAGACGGACTGCTAAAGGCCATGCAGGGCCTGACCACCATCGAAGAAGTCCTGCGCGTCACCCAGGAAGGCTAGGGCGATGGCGCTGTTCCGCTACAAGGCGCTGTCGGCGGCCGGCGAAGCGCTGGACGGCCAGATGGAGGCCGCCAGCGCCGACGAAGTGATTTCGCGCCTGCAGGACCAAGGCCATCTGCCGGTGGAGGCGCGCCGCGCCGACCAGGCCGGCGGCGAGGGCCTGGGCGCGCTGTTCAAGCGCAAGGAGTTCGGCAGCGAACAGGTGCTGCAGTTCACCCAGCAGCTGGCCACGCTGCTGGGCGCGGGCCAGCCGCTGGACCGCGCGCTGGGCATCCTGCTGGAGCTTCCCGACACGCCCGAGGCGCGCCGTGTGGTGGAGCGCGTGCGCGAGTCGGTGCGCGGCGGCACGCCGCTGTCCACGGCGCTGGAACAGCAGCACGGCACGTTTTCGCGCCTGTACGTGAACCTGGTGCGCGCCGGCGAGGCCGGCGGCAACCTGCACGAAAGCCTGCGCCGGCTGGCCGAATACCTCGAGCGCAGCGCGCAGCTGCGCAGCCGCGTCATCAACGCGCTCATCTACCCGGTGATCCTGGTGGTGTTGGTGCTGGCGTCGGTGACGTTCCTGCTGGCTTTCGTGGTGCCGCAGTTCCAGGCGCTGTTCGAAAGCATGAACGCCAAGCTGCCGTGGTATTCCACCCTGGTGCTGCAGGTGAGCCTGCTGGTGCGCGACTGGTGGTGGCTGGGGCTGGCGGCGGCGGCGGTGCTGGCCATCTGGCTGGCTTCGCGCATGAACAACCCGGCCGCGCGCCGCGCCATCGACGCCCGCTTGCTGGCCTGGAAATTCCCCGGCGACCTGATCGCCAAGCTCGACACCGCGCGGCTGGCGCGCACCCTGGGCACGCTGGTGCGCAACGGCGTGCCGCTGCTGACGGCGCTGAACCTTTCCCGCCCGGTGCTGTCGAACCGGGTGCTGGCCGAAGCCATCGAGGCCGCCACCGAAGACGTCAAGACCGGCAGCGGCCTGGGCTATGCGATGGCCCGGCAGAAATGCTTCCCGCGGCTGGCGGTGCACATGATCCAGGTGGGCGAGGAGTCGGGCGAACTCGACGCCATGCTGCTCAAGACCGCCGACACCTTCGACCAGGAAACCGCCAACGCGCTCGACCGCCTGCTGGCCGCACTGGTGCCGGCGCTTACCGTCATGATGACCCTGGTGGTGGGAGCGATCATGATCTCCGTGCTGCTTCCCATCTACGACCTCACCAACTCCCTATAGGCCCTGCCCATGCGACGCATTTCGACTTCCCGCCAACGCAGCCACGGTTTGAGCCTGATCGAACTGATGATCGTGATCGTGCTGATCGGCACGGTGCTGGCTCTGATCACCAACCGCGTGATGGGTGGTCAGGACCGTGCCAACGTGAAAATCACCGAGACCCAGCTGATCACGCTGGCCGGCAAGATCGACCAGTTCCGCATGGACACCGGCAACCTGCCTGAATCTCTGGACCAGCTGGTGACCTCGCCGGGTATTCCCAGCTGGCTGGGCCCTTACGCCACGGCCGTGGAGCTCAAGGATCCCTGGGGCGGCCCAATCGACTACCGGCGTCCCGGCCAATCGGGCCCGTTCGAGCTGGTGAGCCTGGGCGCCGACAAGGCGGCCGGCGGCGACAGCGTCAACGCAGACATCCGCAAGCCCTGAGCGCGGTTCCCGGCCACCCCTGCCCCCGATGAAACGCCAGCGCGGTTTTTCCCTGGTCGAACTGATCGTGGTGATGGTGCTCATTGCCGTGGTCGCGGGCATCGGCGCAGCGGCCATCAGCGGCGGCCTGCCGGGGCAGAAGCTGCGCGGCGCGGCGCGTGAGCTGGCGGTGGAGCTGCGCTTCGCGCGCGCCCAGGCCATCGCCACCGGGCGTGAACAGGTGTTCGAAATCAACGTCGTCAACAAGCGCTGGTCTGCCGCCGGCAAGCGCGAAGGAAAACTGCCCGCCGGGCTGGACATCGTCGCCACCACCGCCCGCGAGGAACAGCCGGCGCGCGAAGTGGCGGTGATTCGCTTCTTCCCCGAGGGCGCGTCCACCGGCGGCCGCGTGGTCATCAAGCTCGGCGAAGCCGCTTGGCGCATCGACGTGGGCTGGCTCACCGGCGAAGTCACGCTGAGCCGCGGCGAGGGCACGCCGTGAAGCGCCAGCGCGGCTTCAGCCTGCTCGAGGTCATCCTTGCCTTCACCCTGCTGGCGGTGGCGCTGGGCATCCTGATGGCCATCCTGGGCGGCGGCCTCACCCAGGTGCGCGGCGCGGCCGACGCCAGCGTGGCCACCCTGCACGCGCAGTCGCTGCTGGACGAAGTGGGCGTGCTGGAGGCGATCGAACCCGGCAGCCGCGCCGGCGACTTCGACAATGGACGCTACCGCTGGGAAATCGCCATCAGCGAAATCGACGATCCGGCGCCGGCCGGCCTCTCCGATCCCAACGCCGCGCCGGTGGAAACGGTTGGCCTGCAGCTGCCGTCGGCGCCGCTGCTCTACCGCATCCAGCTGGACGTGTCGTGGGGCAGGGACGACCTGGAGCGCAGCATCCGCTTCGTCACGCTGCGCGCGCGCACGCCGCCGTCGCCGCTGGAGGCGCTGCAGTGAGCCGCCGGCGCGGCTTCAGCCTGGTGGAGGTGATGTTGGCGACGGCGCTGCTGGCGACCGGCATCGGCCTGGCGTTCGCCACGTTTGCCAACGCCGCCAAGGCCACCGAGCGCGCCGAGGCCATGGCCCAGCGCAACGAACGCCTGCGCGCCGTGCAGTCTTTCCTGCGCCGCCAGGTCGAGGGCGCCCTGCCGCTGCCCTATGAATTCACCGACGCCACCGGCGAAGCCACGGTGTTCGAGTGCGACGGCCGGACCCTGCGCCTGGTGGCGCCCATGCCCGGCTACTTGTCCCGCGGCGGTCCGCACCTGCAGACGTTCTCGCTGGTGCGCGGCGAGGGCGGCCTGCGGCTGGAGTTCACCCACCAGCTGTTGACGCCCGACGGGCCGCTGGACGCCGAGCGCAAACCCGAAGTGCTGCTCGACGGGATCGCCGAGGGCGCGTTCGAAGTGCGCACCCTGGACGATGACGGCGAGCCCGGCAGCTGGACCGACGACTGGCGAGAAATCGACCAGTTCCCGCGCCTGGTGCGGCTGAAGCTGCGCATGCGCGACGAACGCGCGCAGTGGCCCGAACTGGTGACGGCGCCGCGTTTGGTGCAGACGCCGCTGCCGTCCGCGCGCGACCTGGACGGGCAATGAAGTCTGACGCGCGCGGCGCAGCCCTGCTGTTGGTGCTCTGGCTGCTGCTGTTGATGGCGGGGCTGGTGGCGGTGTTCGCCCTGACGTCGCGCACCGAGGCCCTGCAGGGCAGCGCCCTGCGCACGCAGGCGGCCAGCCGGTATGCCGCCGAGGCGGGCATCGAACTGGCCGCGCTGCGCTTGTCGGGTACCGACCCGGCCAGGCTGTGGATTCCCGATGCCCGCCCTTATCCCTTCGATTTCGAAGGCTACCGGGTCGAGGTGCGCATACAGGACGAGGCCGGCAAGGTGGACCTCAATGCGGCCGACGCCTCGCTACTGGCGGCGCTGATGACCGGGCTGGGCGTGGACATCGACAAGGCGCGCAACCTTGCCGCCGTGATCCAGGACTGGCGTGATCCCGACGAGTTGCTGTCGATAGAGGGCGGCGCCGAGGATCGCGACTACGCGGCGGCAGGCCTGCCCTACGGCGCCAAGGACCAGCCTTTCACCACGATTTCCGAGCTGCAGCAGCTGCTGGGCCTGGATCGCGAAACCTATCTGCTGCTGGCGCCGCACGTCACCGTGTTCACGGCGCGGCCGCAGCCCGAGGCCGGGCTGGCGCAGCTGGCCGTGCTGCAGGCCATGGGCCTGGCGCCCGACCAGGCGGCGCAACTGCTGGCGGCGCGCCAAGCCTGGCAGCCGGGGCTGCCGCTGCCGCTGATGCCCGACGGCACGCCTATCGCCGTGGTGGGGTCGGGAACGTATAGTGTCGCCAGCCGCGCCAGCCGTCCCGACGGCAACGGCGTCGAAGTGATCGCCGCGCTGAGAATCGGCGCCGGCCTGGGCTTGGGCCAACTTTATGCGCCGCTGTCTTGGCGGACGGGAGAACCTGACTGATGCCCGCCGCCGACCGTTTTTCGAGCCTGCTCGACCCCATCACGCTGCGGCTGGCGCGTACGTCGCTGCCGGCGCGTTCGCGCGAAGCGGTGGCGGCGCTGCTGTCGCTGCTGCCGGTGCGGCTGCGCGCTTGGGTGGAAGGCGACGACCAGCGGCTGTTCATGCTGCGTCAGGGCCAGGACGTGGCGCTGGTGGCCGCGGGCCGTCGCGGTGACGCCGCGCTGGGCACGCTGCCGCTGGACGACGCCAGCGTGCTCGAGCAGGCCCGCGAGCGCCTGGACGGCAGCGCCGTGCCGCGCTGGCTGCTGCTGCCGGTGTCGCAGGTGCTGCGCCGCCGTTTGGCGCTGCCCTTCGCCGCCGAGTCGCGGCTGCGCGAAGTGCTGGCGTTCGAACTCGATCGCCAGACGCCCTTCTCTGCCGACCAAGTGAGCTACCACGGTCGGGTGCTGGCGCGCGATGCGGACGCCCAGCAGCTTGACGTGGAGCTGCTGGTGCTGCCGCGTACCCGGCTTGACGCCGAGGCGCTGGCGCTGGGAACGCTGGGCGCCAACCTGGCCGGTGTGGACGTACTTGATGCCAACGGACTTCGGCTGGGCGTGAACCTGCTGCCCGAGGCGCGCCGCGAGCGCCGCCAGGATCCGGTGCGCCGGCTGAACCTGGCGCTGGCGGCGGTGGCGGTGGTGGCGCTGTTCGCCACCCTGCTGCTGACGTTGGCCAATCGCCGCGACCTGCGCGATGACTTCCGTGCGCAGGTGGAAGTGGCCACGGCCGAGGCGCGCCAAGCTCGCTTGCTGCGCAACCAGCTGCAGGCTTCGGCGCAGGCGGCGAACTTCCTCGCGGCCACGCGCGCCAGCCGGCCCACCATGCTTGAAGTGCTTGACGATCTCACGCGCCGCATTCCCGACGACACCACGCTCGACAAGCTCGCCATCAACGACGACAGCCTGGTGATGGTGGGCCACAGCAGCGCAGCGCCGGCGCTGGTGGCGCTGCTGCAGGCGTCGCCGCTTCTGGTGGAGCCGGCCCTGTCCGGCGCGGTGCAGGCCGACCCACGCACCGGGCGTGATCGATTCACCCTGGCCGCCCGCATCGCCGTCAAGCCCAGCCCGGAGGCCGCCGATGCGCCTCGTCCCTGAGCGCGCCCGCACCCTGGCCGTCGCCGCCGCGGTGTTCGCCCTGGCCTACCTGGTGCTGCTGCACTGGTGGTGGACCGCGCCGATGCTGGCGATGGGCAACGAGATTGCCACGCTGCGCGACCAGGAGCTGGCGCTGCGCATGGAAATTGCCCAGCGCCCGGAATTGGAGCGCGAGCTGGCGCGCGTGCGCGAGTTCGAAGCCGGCAATCCCGGCTTCCTGCCCGAAACCAACAAGCAGCTGGCCACGGCGGCGCTGGTGCAGCGGCTGGAGTCGGTGGTCGCGGCCGCCAGCCCGCAGCCGGGCCGATGCCAGATCACCGCGCGCACCCCGTCCGAAGCGCGCACGCAGGACCCGTTCACCCGCGCCACCGTTCAGGTCCGGCTGCGCTGCGGCGTGGCCGAACTGGGCGCGGTGCTGCACGCGTTGGAAAGCGACAGCCCGCAGCTGTTCGTCAACAACCTCGACCTGATCTCGCGCAGCAGCTTCATGGGCGTCAGCCAGGACGGCGCCGGCGTCGAGGTGGGCTTCGACCTGTACGGTTACCTGAGCACGCCCTCGGTGGTGCCGGGAGGTTAGCGCCCTACGTCCCGCCGGAGCCCTCTTGGCCGCCATGGCTGCGTGGGCGCTGTGCCTGGCGACCCTTGCGGTGCTGGGCCTGGGCGGCCGGGCAGGGCCGCACCCCGCCAACGGCGCGCTGACGCCGGCGCTGCCGGTGGTGACGCTGGACGCCGTGGGCTCGCGCCTGGGCCCCGCCAGTGACTATCTGGAAGTGGGCAACCGGCCTCTGTTCGGCCGCGACCGGCGCCCGGCGCCCATGACCGCCGACGCCGGCGACGCCGCGGCGCCGCTGGACGTGAACCTCACCAGCGTGCTCATCACCCCCGGGCTCAAGCTGGCCATCGTGCAGAACACCAGCGACGGCGCCAGCCGCCGGGTGCGCCTGGGCGACGTGCTTGAGGGCACGGCCTGGCGCCTTGTGCAGCTTGAGCCGCGGCGCGCGGTGTTCGACGGGCCCGAAGGCCAGCGCGAGCTCGCGCTGCGCGTCTTCGACGGGGCCGGCGGCCAATCGCCCACGCCGCAGGCCGGCTCCGGCGTTGGCGGTCCGGTTTCCGTACCGCCTGGCGCCATCGCGCCCAACAAGCCCGACGCCGCGCCCGTGGCCACCGACGCCCCCGGACAGGGCGCCGCGCTCGCCAGCCCGGCGGTGGCGGCCGTCACCCCCGACGAACAGGTTGAAGCCATCCGTCGCCGCATTGAAGCCAGGCGCGCCATGCGGGCCGCCGAAGCGGCGGCCGAGCAGGCGGCTTCGGAAAAGGCAAACAGGTAAAGTGAAGCGATGACCAGACTCCCGACCGCCGTGCCCGCCCTGGGCCTTGCCCTGATCGTATTCATCTCCGGCTGCGCCAGTGTGGCTGCGCCGCAGGTACGCCGCGGCGACGACCCGCTGGCGGGCGTCCAGCCGGTCCGCAGCGCGGAAGCCAGCGGCCCCTCCGCGTCGTCGGCGGGTCCCGCCCAGGCCACCGGCCCGCGCCTCACGCCCGGTACCGGCACGGTGATCAACCAGCGCGCCGCCTCCGCGCCGGCGCCCTCGCTCGATTCCACCGGCGAGGCCACGTTCAACTTTGAAGGCGAATCGGTCCACGCGGTGGTCAAGGCCATCCTGGGCGACCTGCTGCAGCAGAACTACGTCATCGCGCCCAACGTGCAGGGCCAGGTAACGCTGGCCACGCCGCGGCCGGTCAACGCCGCGCAGGCCCTGAGCCTGCTTGAGATGGTGCTGGGCTGGAACAATGCGCGCCTGGTCTGGTCCGACGGCCGCTACAGCGTGCTGCCTACCGACCAGGCCATCGCCGGCAACCTGTCGCCGGGCACCAGCAATGCGGCCAACGCCCGTGGCTATACAGTTCGCGCCGTGCCGCTGCAGTACATCTCGGCGGCCGAGATGAAGAAAGTGCTCGAACCCTACGCGCGCCCCAACGCGGTGGTGAGCGTGGACAACGCGCGCAACCTGATCGTCCTGGCCGGCACGCGTGCGGAACTGCAGAACTACCTGCGCACGGTCGAGATCTTCGACGTGGACTGGCTGGCGGGCATGTCGGTGGGCGTGTTCCCGCTGCAGTCGGCGCAGGCCAGCAAGGTCGTCGACGAACTCAACGGCGTGTTCGGTGAAGGCGGCAGCACGCCGGTGTCGGGCATGTTCCGCTTCATGCCGCTGGAAGGGCAGAACGCGGTGCTGGTGATCACGCCGCAGGCGCGCTACCTGCGCGAGGCCCAGACCTGGATCGAGCGCCTGGACGCCGGCGGCGGCGGAGGCACGCGGCTCTACACCTACGAAGTGCTGTACATGAAGGCCACCGACCTGGCCGACCAGCTGGGCCAGGTGTTCGGCGGCGCCAGCGGCGCGTCGGCTGGCCGCACCCAGGGCGACGCCCCGCCGTCCATCATGCCGGGCCTGGAGCCGGTGCAGATTCGTTCCACCGACACGCCCGCGCCCGACGCCGCCGGCGCCAAGGGCCGCGAGGCGGCGGCGCAGGCCGCCAACGCAGCGTCCGGCAGCCGCGGCGGCGACGGCATCGCGCTGGGCAACGACGACGACGTTTCCATCAGCGCCGTGGAAGCCAGCAACGCGCTGCTGGTGCGCGCCAGCCCCGGCCAGTGGGAATCGATCCGCCGCGCCATCGAGCGGCTCGACACCATGCCGCTGCAGGTTCACATCGAGGCGCAGGTGGTCGAGGTGCAGCTCACCGGCGAACTGAGCTACGGCGTGAACTGGTTCTTCGAAAACGCCGTCACCGACGTCGCCGACCTTCCCAGCGCCCAGGGCCGCAGCATCTGGGGCGACATCGCCGGAACCATCGGCGGCGACGGCGTGGGCTGGACCTTCCTGGGCAAGAACGCCGCGGCCGTCATCACCGCGCTCGACGACGTGTCCGACGTGCGCCTGCTGTCCACGCCCTCGGTGGTGGTGCGCAACAACGCCGAAGCCAAGCTCGACGTCGGCACCAAGATCCCGGTCAACTCCACCAGCTTCAACCCCATCAACGGCGAAGTGCCGGGCTCGGGCAACGGCAGCTTCACCCAGGTGCAGTACCTCGACACCGGCGTGATCCTCACGGTGACCCCGCGCATCAGCCGCGACGGCACGGTGTTCATGGAGATCGAACAGGAAGTGAGTTCCCCCGGCCCGCCGCGCGCCGGCGACCCCACCGGCAACCTGCCGATCAACAAGCGCAGCCTGATCACCGAGGCGGCCATCAAGAGCGGCGAGACCGTGATGCTGGCCGGCCTGATCACCGAAGGCACCACCGTGGGCAGCAGCGGCTTCCCGGGCCTGAGCCGCCTGCCTGTGGTGGGCGGACTATTCGGCACCCAGTCGCGCACTTCGAACCGGTCGGAAGTGATCATCCTGGTGACGCCGCGCGTAATCCGCGACCCGGCCGAGGCCCGCAAGCTCACCGACGAGTACGGCGAACGCTTCCGCGCCCTGGACCCGATCCGCGCCGAGCCCGCCGCTTCGAAGCGCTGACATGGTGCCGGCAACGCGCGCCGTTTTCCGCGAGCTGCTGCGGCGGGAACTGGAAGAGCGCTATCGCGGCAGCCTGCTCGGTGCCGCATGGCTGGTGCTGCTGCCGCTGCTGCAGCTGGCGGTGCTGGCCTGGGTGTTCGGCCAGCTGATGCCGGCGCGCGCCCACGGCGGTGAGCTCCCTTACGCTGCTTTCCTGGCGCTGGGACTTTGGCCTTGGAACCTGTTCGCCAACGCCGCCAACCGCGGCGTCACGGCGCTCACCGACAACGCCGCGCTGATCGGCAAGGTGGCGGTGCCACACGCGCTTTACGTGGACGTGCGCGTGGCGGCCAGCGTGGCGGTGGACGTGGCCGGCTTCGTGCTGGTGCTGGCGGTGCTGCTGGCGTTCGGCGTCGGGCTGTCGCCTTCGGGCCTGCCGGCCACCGTGGCGGCGCTGGCCGTAGTGGCGGTGTACGCGCTGGCGGCGGCGCGGCTGCTGGCGGTGCTGCAGGTGTTCCTGCGCGACATTGCCACGGTGATTGGCCAGCTGCTGGTGCTGGGCTTCTTCCTGACGCCGATCCTGTACGACCGCAGCCTGATGCCGGCCGCCGCCGCCAAGTGGCTGGCCATCAACCCGCTGGTGGCGCCGGTGGAAACCGTGCGCCGTGCGCTGTCGGGCGGCGCGCCCGACTGGCTGGCGCTGGGCCTGAGCCTGGCGGTGGGCGTGGCGCTGCTGGTGCTGGCGAACGTGTTCTTCCGGCGCGCGCGCAGCCACCTGGAGGACTTCCTGTGACCGCGCTGCCGCTGGTGGAGGCCGTGGGCCTGGCCAAGCGCTATCCGGTGCTGGGCCACAGCGGTGACCGCGCCAGTGCGCTTTGGGACGTGCTGCGCGGGCGCAAGCCGCGGCGCGTGGTGAGCGTGCTTGAGGGCATCGA
>Ga0123337_10006655_pt1 | contig 10968 bp, 5 predicted proteins | sample frozenSSSSmetaG_FD_89792 | JGI IMG/M metagenome (GOLD analysis project Ga0123337, IMG submission 89792) | Glacier valley bacterial and archeal communities from Borup Fiord, Nunavut, Canada, to study Microbial Dark Matter (Phase II) -... | ecosystem: Environmental > Aquatic > Freshwater > Ice >...
AATTAAATTTTTTCAAGGAAAATATGCAATGGAATTGAAACTCTTTTAGAGGGATGAATCAGAGCTATGCTGATTTTCTGTTTCATCACAAGGTAGTTTAGTGTTGATAAGATATTTACTGATAACTAATACAATGAGACTATGAAAATATTAATACTTGGGTTAATTTTATTACTTTCAGTAACAATCATTTTTGCTCAAAATCAGCCACCAATAACAGGAACGATCACCGATGGTAAGAATGAGACGTTGCCGGGGGTAAGTGTGTTGATCAAAGGCACTGTGCAGGCCACCACAACTGATGTCGATGGACATTATTCTATTCAGGCCAGTCCTCAGGCCATATTGGTATTTAGTTTTGTAGGCTTCCAAACTCAGGAGATACCTGTCAATAGTCAGGCAACCATAAATGTGAAGTTACTTGAGCAAAGCATTAAGCTGGAAGAAGTGGTGTCCATTGGATACGGGGTGGCCCGGAAACGCGATGTGACAGGATCAATCGTATCGGTAGATGGCGAAAGTCTTAAAACCTCTCCTGATTACAATCCTGTAAAAGCATTGCAGGGAAAAGTACCTGGCTTGCTGATCATCAACAATGGCGCGGCAGGTGGTAGTCCTACCATTCGCTTGCGAGGTGTGGGAACAATCTATGGAGCCATCACAAACACCAACCCGCTTTTTGTGGTAGATGGAATGATTGTTGATAACATTGATTTTGTGAATCCAAATGATATTTCATCCATAGAAGTGTTGAAGGACCCCTCCTCACTGGCTATTTTCGGGGTACAGGGTGCCAATGGAGTCATCATCGTGACGACCAAAAGGGCAGCCAAAGGAAAACTTACGGTAAGTTATGACGGCTATGCAGGAGTGCAGGTATTGGCGGACCGCGACCGTTTGAAGCTCACCAATGCATCTGATTTTACGAATCTCTACAATGAGCAGATCACGAATATGAACCCTTCAGCTACTCCATGGGTTCCCGATTTGACGGGTAAGGGCACTGACTGGCAATCCTACATCTTTCGTCCGGCAGCAATTACCAACCATGGTGTGAGCGTATCACAGTCGACCGACAAATCAAGCAGCATTTTATCTGTGGGATATTTCAAGCAGGATGGGATTGTTAAATTCAACTCCTATCAACGTTATAACGCCAGGTGGGCAGGAGATTATACCTTTTCCAATCATTTTAAAGTGGGAGGTAATGTCACTTTGAACCGTTGGGATCTGGATCCTGAAACGGCCAACGTTGCCAATACAGCACAGGCATTGCCAACCTATACCCCTTATTCACCAGTAGAAAAGCATGTTAGCTACAATGTCGGATCGTATTATACACCTTCACCCGGCATTCAGAAAGACGTACCCAATCCGGTTGCAGTGATGGATATCAACAAAGGGACCACTGAAAACTATGGTTACAGGGCCGTTGGAAATGTATATGCTGAAGTGGGCTTTCTGAAAGATTTCACCTTCCGTGCCGCCGGCTACAGCGACGTTGGAATCACCATGACCAACCAATATTCGCCACGCTTTGATATCAACGATTCGACCTCCAACTCCTCCTATAAGAGCGAGAGGACCTCCTTCAGCCGACAGACTCAGGAGTTTACCAAATACCAGATGGATTTACTACTGAATTACAAAAAGGTCACAGGGGTACACCGAATTGGAGCCATGGCTGGTTACACTACCAGGTTGCAGGAAAGCAAAGGGTTTCAGACCGCTGTTGATACATTGGTCAGTTCCAGTCTGTGGATCGTTCCTAAGAATTTCTGGATGTTAAATATGGGCTCTACTTTCAACAAAACCAATGGAGATTCCTATGATGCAGAAGCTTTTATATCCTACCTGGGCCGTGTCAATTACTCATATGCCGACAAATACTTGTTGACAGCCACTTTCCGTGTGGATGGATCTTCAAAATTCTCACCCAATAAACGCTGGGGCTATTTTCCATCTGTTGGATTGGGTTGGGTTGCAAGTGAAGAAAAGTTTGTGAAGAATTTATCTGATAAGATCGACTATTTAAAGATTAAAGCCTCCTGGGGCCAACTTGGCAATGATAAAATCCCGAACTACTCTTATCTCGCTACCATCAATCCCAAGGGACAACAAGTTCCGATTGACGGGAAGACCTATTACCTTCCCACAGTGAGCAATCTGGTGGACCCCAACATTCACTGGGAAGTGATGACAGGTTTTGATACCGGCATTGAGAGCCAGTTCTTCAAGAGCCGCCTGGCTTTAGAGCTGGGTTATTACACCAAGATTAACAGTGATTTGCTGGCTAAAGTGAATCCGCCAATAGCTGTGGGGGCTGGATATTTGCTTACCAATGCAGGCTCCATACGCAACAGTGGAGTCGAATATATTCTTTCCTGGCGTGACAAATTGGGTGATTTCACTTATGGAATCAGCACAAATGGCGCCACCTTGAAGAATCGGGTGATTTCACTGGGGAATGACAATTCGGATATTGTAACCGATATTTATCACATCACCGCAGTTGGGCATCCGGTTGGCGCACTTTATGGATATGTGCAGGATGGTATTTTCCAGAATCAGGCTGAAATAGACAGCTATTTTCCAGCTTCATGGACTTCAATTCCAGGCGATATACGTTATAAAGACCTTAACGGCGATGGTAAGATTACGGTTAAGGACCGTAAATTCATTGGAAGTACGATTCCAAATTTCACCTATGGTGTTAACCTGAATGCGGGATACAAAAAATTCGATGTAGCCATTGATTTCAACGGGGTATCAGGTAACAAGATTGTGAATACAAAAAAGCTACCCACCTTCGCCCAATTCAATTTCTATACTACTTCACTCGATCGATGGCACGGTGAGGGTACTTCCAATTTTGAACCCTCCCTGAACACTACACGGGGAAACAATTTTGTACCCTCCACGAATTTACTCGAAAGCGGTTCCTACTTTCGAGTTCGCGCCATCCAACTGGGATACAGCATTCCTGACAATGTTGTAAAGTTAATGGGGGCCAGTAAATTCAGGGTGTTTGTAAATGCTCAAAACCCACTAACTTGTAAAAAAAATAGCGGATATACCCCTGAAATCGGGGGAGGAATTTTAAATGGAGGTGTTGACACAGGAGGTACCTATCCCCTACCATCGGTTTACACGGCAGGAGTATCGGTTAACTTTTAATTCTATTTACCATGAAAAAGATCTTATTGTTTTTAGCAGTCGTAGTAATTTTCTCCTCTTGCAAAAAGGATTTTCTGAATCGGTTTCCCAAGGGGGAATACTACCTGGGCAACTACACTGCCGATACGACTCTGAAAGCCAACATATTGGTAGAAGCCAAATTGTCGCAGGCATATACCAGCTTACGTGATTACAATTTTATTTTTGCAGGATTCGGAATGCAAAACTATACGACCCCCGATGTGGAAAAAGGAAGTACCCCCAGCGACGGTCAGGAAGTGGTACAATTCAAACCGATGAGTTACACCGCCAGTAATAGCCAGATCAGCGCTTATTATACAACATGCTACAGCTCTATATTTCTCACCAACGAAGCATTGGTACTTGCAACTGCAATTACAGACAACGAAGCTCAAAAAAATACCTATCTGGCAGAAGCATTGTTTCTCCGTTCGGTGATGTATTTCAGGTTGACACAGGCTTTTGGGGGAGTCCCTTATGTTGACAAGGTGCTTGCACAAACCGATAAAACACCAGCCCGCTCCACTCGTGAAGATATATGGCAAAACCTTGAACGTGACCTGATTTCCGCCATTCCACTCCTACCAACTAGACAAGCATTGTTAATAAGCGGTAATTCAGGAAGGGCCACACAGAATGCAGCCAGGGCCCTACTGGCAAAAGTATATCTGTATGAGAAAAACTGGTCCGGTGTATTGGGACAGACCACTGCCATCATCAACTCGGGCGACAACATTTTAGATACACCTTATGATCAAATATTTACTGAAGCCAATGAATATGGTAATGAGTCGGTGTTTGAAGTATATTGTGAAGAAAAACCTGCCGAGCTGATCTACCTTGGCAGTCAGTTTGCAGAAATACAAAGCATACGCGGCCTTCCTGATTTAGGTTGGGGATTCAATGCTCCCAGTCAGGTGTTGATGGATAGTTACGAACCAGGCGACCCCCGTAAAGCTGCATCAGTCATTGCAAGTGGGGATGTACTAGATGGCAGGCAATCAGGGCAGATCCGGGAGGATACCAGTTTTTCAATAAAAAGGCCTATACCAGAGCCCTCGAACGCGGTATTTACGGACGACCAACGAATGCTCATGGTGGGTGGGTTAATATCCGCCTTATCCGCTATGCCGATGTGCTGCTGATGGACGCCGAAGCGGCCAACGAATCGGGAAATGCAACCGAAGCGTTGGACAAGCTGGAAATGATCAGGGCACGGGCACGGGGTGCAGACAATACCGTACTGCCTAAAATAACCACTACTGATATTGATGAATTGAGGGCAAAGATCCATCAGGAACGTAGGATAGAACTCGCCATGGAGTGGGAACGGTTCTATGACCTGGTACGCTGGGATGAAGCAAAAAATGTGATACCCAGTTTTGTGGTTGGTAAACATGAACTGTTCCCCATACCTCAAACCGAAATTGACAAGTCGGAAGGAGTGATTACACAGAATCCGGGATATTAAGTTAAATTATTAATATAATGTCGTATTTTCTCATTAAAAGACAAAAACGAATGCGGATTTAAATGGGTTCTTTTATTTGTCATGTATCAAAGTTGTTTTATCAGCATTCATTGGTAGAAAAATACAATCTTGAATACTTGGAACCAATTACTTAAACAATTTTCGTCTTTAATGGTTTAATGATTGTATTTCTTTAATCTCTTAACTAAATGGCTCACTAAGCTTAGGTTTATCATACTAAGAATGAAATAAATATTTATTAACCCTTTAAATTATTCTATTATGAAAAGATTATTTACTTTTTGTATCGCCTTACTTTCAGTGACATTTTTATATGCACAGGCAGATATTTTGTTAGACGACTTTGAAAGTGGGACAGTAAGTTTCACCACTCAAGTGAATGGGAATCCGGCTGCCAGTATGGATTATGTAATAGTTGACAATCCTGTAAAAGCAGGAATCAACTTAAGTAACAAAGTATGGCAATGGAAACGGTTTGATGTTTCCCCTGACCCCAATCAACCTTGGGCAGGATTTTATGCTACTTTGACAAATGAAGTTCCTACCGGTTACGCACGCATTGAAGTTAAATATATGCGCACAAATGCTACTTCTCAATTGCGCATGAAAATTGAAGGAGCAGTTAACAAAGAATTTAATTCCGTAACTCCTGCTACGAAAACCAATGAATGGGAAACGATGGTATTTGACCTAACGGCCAATGGAATTAAGAACATTAAAGTATTGAGCATGTTTCCTGACTATTATGAACCCGTAGATCCAAAGGCTATCACTTATATTGATGACATTAAAGTCATTTATGGAAACGTGGTAGTACCTCCACCTCCAGCTATGTATGTACTTTTTGACAATAGTATAAGCGATCGCTTCCGGGACGAAAGCTACGTAAGTCAAACGGCTCCCAGTACGGTGGTTACTGAAAATTTTGATCCCCTGGCAACAGGTACCGGCGACAAACTGCCAGTAGTTACTTCACCTGTAAAAGCAGGCGCCAACGCCCTTAAACTGCAATGGAAATCAGTGACTGGCGGGGCATGGGCTGCATTGACTGCCTCAGTGGGCTTTCAGGTATTCGACTTAAAAACATTTACTGATCTTAAGTTCTGGTTAAACTCACCAGTTGCTTTACCGATGTCAGCACTGCCCATGGTTTATATGGAAGCAGGCAGCGGAACCCCCAATATAACTGGCAAACTACTATTGTCTAAATATTTACCCACTGGATTAGTTGCCAATACATGGACAGAAGTAACTATTCCTTTGGCCGACCTTTGGGCTGCCGACCCGGCTTTTGTTACCAAAGATCTTATAAAAGGTGTATTCTTTTCGCAAAATATGGCCGACAATGTTGAACACACCATGTATATGGACGAGTTTACATTCGTAAATACCAATGTTACAGGGGTGAATACATTAAATGAAAATTTATTAAAAGTTTACTATTCGAACGGTGAAATACGCGTTTCAGATTATTCAGGGATTGTACGCGTATACGACCTTGTAGGTAAAAATATATTTGAAGGCACTACCGCAAATGGCAACCTAAGAGTAAACCTTAAAAAAGGTATCTACATCGTAAATACAACAAGTGGCAATTCTAAAATCTCTATTCAATAATTGGATGAAGGTTTTTTAGTGTAATGAAAGAATGGTTGGGGAAACTCAGCCATTCTTTTTAATGTAAGTTTGATTTAAACGAATATGACAAGTGAGGGTACAAATCCCTTCTATTGCCTATATTGGCAGTTTCATAAATTGATAATATTGTCATGTTGCAGCTAACGTGACGCACATGGCTTCAGGAACCATCCTCGGAGCGTCATCCCGAACTTGTTTCGGGATCTCCCCGGATTACTCGCAATATTGTGGGATCCTGAAACAAGTTCAGGATGACGCTCTGAATATTGTTTAAGGTAAATTGGAAACTTGCTGCGGTACTTTGCATCACGTTAGCAGTAACACAACAATATTGTCATGTTACTGCTATTGTGACGTTCAGGCTTTGGGCTCTGGCAATTCCAAAGGGGCGGAGTTTACGCAGTTTACGTGATTGTATTTTTTGCTTGCAGTGTATGAGAGTAAAAACATACAGTCACGTAAACTCATTTTCTTTTGTTCCAAATCTTTTGTGACAGGCTGAGATTGGTATACTTCCCTTTGGGATTGACATGGCCCAAAGCCCTCACGCTACATTAGCTGTAATAAGACAATATTGTCGTATTACAGCTAATGTAGCGTGAGGTTAAGGTTTAAAAAATAGAGCCCCAGGGTATAAAAACGTCAAAACGTCAAAACGTCAAGTTGACGATATCGAAGTGTTACGCTTATTTAGGCGCTTATGGCATTGGCAGAATTTCAATCAATGCCGTCATTGTGAAGAACGAAGCAATCTATTGTCAGTTAAGTATTTATATATTGCTTCGTTCCCCGCAATGACGTTTGGATCAAGGTTCTGGCAAACTACAAGAGGTTAGCTCAAATTAGCTGTAACACAACATTACTATTTTAAAATACATCGTTGACATTTTGACGTTTTGACGTTTTGACATTTTGAGGTAGATAAAGAGAATGTAAAGGCCGATGCCTATGCGCCAAATTCTTATTGCACAGAAGCGACATTATAGCCGTAACTCGACGATATAGACCATATAGACAATTGGCTACTAATAGAGCAAAATGGATTGACCAGGCCTGGCTTTTACTTTTTCCGTAAAGAAATAAGGAAGGGAAACATAGAATCTGGTCTAAAAAATGTAATTTTAACCAACTGTGTTTTACATGAATATTGTATTGAATATGATACATAAAAACATTACCAAAGCAATGAACACGATAAGGATTGTATTTCTGATTGTTTCAATTACTCTTTTTGGTAATTTGGTTCATTCACAAACACCTGACCCTACGATTACCAAATTGTTCCAAAATAGCTATAAGGTGATTGATGCCATGAGGATAAAGACTTCACAGGGGGCGGGCATTTACCTTGATGCGCTGGCAATCAATGCCGGGGCTAAACCTGTTGCACTGGCTGCTAACGGAGTAGGACTTATCTCCTTGTGTATTGCAGATGCCATGTATAAAAAAACAGGGGATGCAGTGAATTGGGATGCCAACGCCGAGAGCAAAGCCCTGCAAACTATCAATGAATGGATTAGATTGAAAAATACTCCCGGGGCCGTGAATGTGAATGGGTTGTTTCACCGATACTTAGATCCCAAGGATGGTTCTTATGTATGGGGGATATGGGAGCACAGTACAATTGACAATGCAATACTTGCTACAGGGTTTTTATTCTGTAAAAACTATTTTCACAACAATACCCAAATAGTTTCCAAAGTAAATACCTTGTTAAATTCCATGGATTTTACGGCAGCCATTTCAGGCGGTAGGATGTACATGGTACTTGATGATAATGGAGTACCATCAGTGGTTGCAAATCCTTTTAATGAATATCTGGTGTTGGCCTGGTGGGCCAAAAATTCCAATCCTTCATTCTTTGGATATGAGGGGGCACAAACTTACTGGGTTAATAATTTCAGCGATGCCACGAAACTTCCCAAATACAATTACCCGGCAGGTAATCCAACCTTAAGCGAGGGCAGTTCATCTGGGCAGCCTTCATTTCATATACAGTTTTGTTATTATTACTGTAATTATTTCAGCAACAATACGGATTACATGACCTATTTCAAAAATCAGTTAACATCAGATAAAATGTGGTGGCAAAAAAATACCAGTCAGCAAGTTGCCTGGGGCTTAGGGGCAGGTGAGGTTCCAGGGGGAGGATATACGGCTGACGCGGTAAATCGTAATACAGACAAAATCGTATCCCCACATATCATGGCTGGATTTAGCCCAATATATCCTGAAGTGAGAAATGACCTGATTGCACTTTATGCCAACGGCACAGGTAGAGCAATTTACAAAATACCTGGCACCGACAGGGAATTCCTTTGGAGATATAAGTACTCCAAAACCTCTGACAGGACTTCCTATGTTCAGGCCGTTGATTTTTCAACCATGTTGTATGGACTGGCTGCATTGCCCGAATATTTGGGTACAGGCTTCTTTAAAACTTACAATGATTTTAATTTCAATTTTTCGACCTCTTCTATTGATTTAAAGGAAGACATTGACTATCTTGTCATTTATCCAAATCCTTTTACCGATCAAACAAGGGTTGAGTTTGAGCTAAAAAAAAAGTCAATGGTAAAAATTGAAGTTTACACAGAAAGCGGGCAGATGATCAAACAATTGATCAATCAGGAAATGGGTGGCGGAAAGCATTCTGTCCAATGGGATGCCAGGAATGAGTTCAATTCTGCTCTTTTATCAGGAACCTACTTTTGCAAGTTGCAAATTGATAAAAAGGCTTTACAGACAAAGAAAATGATGGTTGTAAAGTAGGTAGAAGGCCAATCATTAAGATAATATTGCTGAATTCAGGGATTAGATTAACAAATTACCTGAACCATTGAAAAAAGACTTATATAAACAAAATATTAGATATGAAATTACACCTACGGCTCCTGATTTTAGCATTTATACTCATACCTGTTTTGAACTCCAGTGCACAGAAAAACTCATCCAACGAAGATCAGAAGATCAAAACATTTATCGATGTTTTGATGGGGAAAATGACCCTTGAAGAAAAACTGGGACAGTTGAACCTTCCGGCATCAGGTGACATTATTACCGGAGCAGGCAGCAATAACAACATTGGTGCAAAAATCAAAGAAGGCAAAGTAGGCGGGCTTTTCAACATTAAAGGGGTTGCAAAGATCAGGGATGTTCAGAAAATAGCCGTAGAGCAAAGCCGCCTGAAAATACCTTTGATTTTTGGTATGGATGTGATTCATGGCTACCAGACTGTGTTCCCAATTCCGCTGGGAATGTCATGCAGCTGGGACATGATACTGGTTGAAAAAAGTGCCCGCATTGCAGCACAGGAAGCCAGCGCTGATGGTATTTGCTGGACATTTTCGCCCATGGTCGACATTGCACGCGATCCGCGTTGGGGTCGCATGTCTGAAGGTTCGGGCGAAGATCCCTACCTGGGTTCACAAATTGCCCAGGCAATGGTGAAAGGATATCAGGGCGATGATCTGCGGAAAAACAATACCATCATGGCCTGTGTCAAGCATTTTGCGCTATATGGAGCAGGTGAAGCAGGTAGGGATTACAACACTGTTGATATGAGCCGCCTCCGCATGTACAATGAATATTTACCACCCTACAAGGCCGCTTTTGATGCAGGAGCTGGCAGTGCCATGTCTTCATTCAACGAAATAGACGGTATCCCGGCTTCTGCCAACAAATGGCTTATGACTGACCTATTGCGCCAGGAATGGGGCTTTAAAGGATTTGTAGTGACCGATTATACTGCTATTTCAGAAATGATTGACCACGGAATAGGTAATCTGAAAGAAGTTTCTGCCCTTGCACTTCATGCCGGGATTGATATGGACATGGTGAGTGACGGTTTTCTAACCACTTTAAAGCAATCGTTAGAACAGGGAAAAGTAACCCTAAAGGAAATTGACCAGGCTTGCCGCCGTATTCTGGAAGCCAAATACAAACTCGGTCTTTTTGAAGATCCATACCGCTATTGCGATGAGAAGCGCGCCAGCACTGAGATCTTCACTCCTGAAAATAGGAAGGTTGCCCGTGAGATTGCTGCACAAACTTTTGTTCTTCTGAAAAACGATCAGCATATCCTTCCTCTTCAGGGAAAAGGCACCATTGCCCTGATTGGCCCTTTGGCCAATAACCGTGAGAACATGACGGGAACCTGGAGTGTGGCGGCTGATTTTGCTAAATCGGTTTCCTTGCTCGATGGTTTAAAGAATGCACTCGGCATCCAATCCAAAGTTTTGTATGCCAAAGGCACCAACGTGGTGAGTGATTCGTTGCTTGATGCACGGATCAGTATTTTTGGGAAACCAACCCAGTGGGACAAGCGTTCGCAGAAAGAAATGATTGCTGAAGCCGTTGCTGTTGCCCTGAAATCGAATGTGGTGGTAGCAGCAGTGGGCGAATCAGCAGAAATGAGTGGAGAGGCTTCAAGCCGCTCTGACATTAACCTTCCGGAGAACCAGAGAGAATTGATGGAAGCCTTGCTGGCAACAGGGAAACCGGTAGTCATGGTTCTATTTACCGGACGGCCGCTGACCATCAGTTGGGAAAAAGCCCATATACCGGCCATCCTGAATGTATGGTTTGCCGGCAGTGAAGCCGGAGATGCCATAGCCGATGTATTGCTTGGCAAGGTCAAT
>Ga0123337_10006656_pt1 | contig 10968 bp, 6 predicted proteins | sample frozenSSSSmetaG_FD_89792 | JGI IMG/M metagenome (GOLD analysis project Ga0123337, IMG submission 89792) | Glacier valley bacterial and archeal communities from Borup Fiord, Nunavut, Canada, to study Microbial Dark Matter (Phase II) -... | ecosystem: Environmental > Aquatic > Freshwater > Ice >...
CAATGGAGACCGCGGATGTTATTCTTTTCATGTGTGATTTGAAATCCGGACTTACGGCCTCCGATCATGATATTGCGATCATGCTCAGAAAATCCAAACGTCCGGTTGTTGTATGTGTTAATAAGGTCGACCATGTCGGCGCTCTGCCGGCCGAACTATATGAATTCTATAATCTGGGACTTGGCGAAATATTCCCGATCTCTGCCGCGCACAGACTGGGCGTCGGTGAACTTCTCGATACTTTATATGATCACTTCCCCGACAGGACCACCGAGCAGGAAGAAGAAGAGAGTATCCGTGTCGCACTGATCGGAAAGCCCAATGCGGGTAAATCATCCCTTTCCAATAAGATGACGGGTGAAGAAAGATCCATTGTATCGGATATTCCCGGAACAACCCGTGATGCCATTGACTCCGTTGTTGTAAATTCACACGGTACATTTACAATCATCGACACAGCAGGGCTTCGCAAAAAAAGCCGTATTGATGACTGCATAGAAAAATACAGCATGATCCGTTCTCTCGCAGCAATTGAACGGGCTAATGTATGTGTCATCCTGATCGACGCTTCAGAAGGCGTTACCGAGCAGGATACCAAAGTCGCAGGATATGCCCATAACGCCGGCAAGGCATGTATTCTTGTCGTCAACAAATGGGATCTGATTGATAAAACAACAGGTACGCTTGAGACCCAGGAGCGCGATATCCGGGAACGTTTTTCCTTTATGTCATACGCACCGATTCTGTTTATTTCAGCCAAGACCGGACAGCGCGTCGACAAGCTTTTCGATATGATCACCAAGGTCCATGCATCGGCCGGTAAGCGCCTGTCGACAGGTATGCTTAATGATCTCATCGGCGAGGCGACCGCAATGGTTCCAACGCCGCAGGACAAAGGCAAACACCTGAAGATCTATTATGGTACGCAGGTGGCGACACATCCGCCGCAATTTGTTCTTTTTGTAAATGACAAGGAGCTTATGCACTTTTCATATGAGCGGTATCTGGAAAACCAGTTCCGCAAGAATTTCGGATTTGAGGGAACTCCTCTGCGCTTCTATTTGCGTCAGAAGGACAAGGAATAAGGGAAGAGGTAACATATCTTTATGGCTAAAATTGAAAATCTCCGCAACATAGCAATTATCGCCCACGTTGACCACGGTAAAACAACCATCGTAGACGCCATGCTCCAGCAGGCAGGCATATACCGTGAAAACGAGCAGATTATCGATTGTGTTATGGATTCCAATGCACTCGAAAGAGAGCGCGGCATCACTATCCTCGCAAAGAATACGGCGATCAGCTATAAAGGATTTCGTATTAATGTTGTAGACACACCAGGACATGCTGACTTCGGCGGCGAAGTGGAGCGTGTTTTGAAGATGGTCGACGGCGTTCTTCTTGTAGTTGACGCTTATGACGGTCCTATGCCTCAGACCCGCTTCGTTCTTCGTAAAGCACTCGAAATGGGCCTTAAGCCTATTGTATGTATAAATAAGATTGACCGTCCTGATGCGCGTCCGGTTGAAGTGGAAGATATGATCCTCGAGCTTTTCATTGAGCTTGGCGCCGACGACGAGCAGCTTGAGTTCCCGATTGTCTTTTCTTCCGGAAAGCTGGGTGTGTCCTGTCTGACTCTCGACCAGTTTGATAAAGGCGAAGCGGTTGATTTTCAGCCTCTTCTGGACTCTATCATCGAATCCATCCCCTGTCCGGAGGGCGACAACGAAGCTCCCCTGCAGCTGTTGATCTCAAATATTGATTCAGATCCATATATTGGAAGAATTGCCATCGGCCGAGTTGAGCGCGGAACCATCCGCCAGGCACAGAATGTCGTTGTATGCGGTTTTGACGACAACACACAGAAGTCTGCCCGTATTGTAAAGCTTATGCGTTTCCAGGGTCTTGGCAAGCAGGAAGTCCAGACGGGAACAGTCGGTGAAATCATATGTATTGCAGGTATTCCGGAAATCAATATCGGGGACACCGTATGTGATCCCGGCTGTATTGAGCCGCTGCCTTTCGTTAATATCGATGAACCCACCATATCCATGACATTCTCTGTTAATAACAGCCCGTTTGCAGGTAAGGAAGGCAAGTATGTTACATCACGTCACATACGTGACCGTCTTTTCCGTGAAATGGAAACCAACGTATCCATGCGTCTGGAAGAAACAGATACAACAGAGGCTTTCATTGTTAAAGGAAGAGGAGAGCTTCATCTTTCCATCCTGATCGAGACAATGCGCCGTGAAGGATTTGAATTCCAGGTTTCAAAACCCAGGGTAATTCTTAAGGAAGTCAACGGCGTTCTTCATGAACCTGTAGAAATGCTTCTTGTCGATGTACCCGAGGAATTTGTCGGACCGGTTATCGAAAAGCTCGGTCAGCGCAAAGCTGAGATGATTAATATGCTTCCTCCTGAGAAGGGATACAGCCGCATGGAGTTTAAGGTTCCGACAAGAGGAATCATCGGCTACCGTACGGAGTTTTTGACCGACACCAAGGGCAATGGTATAATGAACAGCGTTATATGCGGATTTGAACCCTACGCAGGAGATATCGAGACACGTTCACATGGCGTTTTGATCGCTTTTGAGACAGGTACATCTGTTATATACGGACTCTATAATGCACAGGAACGGGGATCTCTCTTTATTGGAGCCGGCACGCCGGTCTATGAGGGCATGATTGTAGGCGCGAACCCGAAGAATGAAGACGTTGTGGTTAATGTATGCAAGAGGAAACAATTGACCAATACACGTTCTTCCGGTAATGATGATGCGCTTCGCCTTGTTCCGCCTGTGCAGTTCAGCCTCGAGCAGTGCCTTGAATTCATCTCTGATGATGAGCTCTGTGAGGTAACGCCCAAGAATATCCGTCTTCGCAAGAGAATCCTTAATACGGATCAGCGAATGAAGTCGAGAAACAAGAAATAATAGCCGGGATATAGGAGCAAGACAATTATGTTCTCAAATAAGATTAAGCGAATGGTCGGAATACTGGTTGTCCTGCTTATGATTATTTTGGTAGGTATAGCCGGGATTTTTCTCGGCTATAATTACGTGACATCTCAAAGCAAACGCTTTGAGACACTTGAGGCGTCCCTCAAAGACAAGTCGCTGATTATCAACAAGGACACTGCAAATGCAGTGATGCTTGTTGTCGGTGACGGTGACGATACATCCGATATTGCCAAAAAGCTCAGTGACAGCGGATTGATCGACAACGCACTTGTATTTACGCTTATGTCAAAGTTTAACGGATTTGACGGAGGCTATCTGGCCGGCACACATTTCCTTACGCCGGATCTCTCGTATGATGAGATGATGTATATGCTGTGCCAGGAGCCCGAAGTCATAACGATCACATTCCCTGAAGGAATGACTTATGAAGAAATCAAACAAAAGCTCCTTGATAACGGGCTCGAGTTTGATCCCGAAAAGCTGGATGAGTGCATGAACAGCCCGAATCTTTTTGTGGATTACGAATTCGTGTCCATGATCGAAGCGACGGAGGATCGTGATTTTATCTTGAGCGGGTATCTCTTCCCGGATACATACAACTTTGATATGAATGCATCCGAAAAAGAGATTATCAATACTTTCCTTCGCAACACGAACGCCAATTTGAATCTTTATGATAATTTCTATGCGCGTATCCAAAAGATAGGGATGACGCTTGACCAGGTTATGACGCTTGCTTCCATCATTCAGATGGAGTCGAGTAAAGCGACAGACATGCTTTCGGTCTCCGCTGTATTCCATAACCGCCTGAAGGCCGAGGATCCAAGTCTGCAGCGTCTTTCTTCCTGTGCAACAACTAACTTTCTCCGACAGAAAGCCGGTCTTGAAAAAGTATGGGCGGCATCTTCTTCGGATCAGCTGCTGGACAGTCCTTATAATACTTACCTGTATGCGGGACTTACGCCCGGACCGATTTGTATGCCGGGCCTCGACGCCATTACGGCAGCTCTTTATCCGGCCAATGAGAACTATATGTATTTCTGTGCAACCGGTGACGGCGGAACCGCATTTGCAGTAACCCAGGAAGAGCAGGATGCAAATGTTGCCATATATGATGAATTCTGGACAGACACGCCTGGAGCAGCAGCCGAAACAACGGTCGCTGTAGTTCCCGATGCGGAAGGTTGAGATTCTGTCTCCGGCCGGAGACTTTGAAAAACTGAAAGTCGCGATTGCATACGGCGCTGATGCGGTATACCTATCAGGAAAGGCATTTGGCCTCAGGGCCGGAAGCGGTAATTTTTCCCATGATGAGATGAAAGAGGCTGTCGAGTATGCGCATGACCGTGGCGTTATGTGTTACGTGACTATGAATATTCTCGCTCATGCAAAAGATATGGCCCTGCTTGATGAGGAGATTCATTTCTGTCATCAGGCAGGCGTTGATGCGCTTATTGTTTCCGATGCAGGTATTTTTAGAAGAATTCGAAAGCTTTATCCCGATTTTGAAATTCATATTAGTACACAGGCCAGTATAACCAACGCCGACGGGTGTCTTTTCTGGTACGAACAGGGAGCCAGGCGAATCGTTCTGGCCCGTGAAGTGACACTGTCGGAAATTGCTGAAATACGCCGCCGGATTCCGGATGACTTGAAGCTTGAATGTTTTGTACATGGCGCGATGTGTATGTCATATTCAGGAAGATGCCTGCTGTCCAATTATTTTACAGGACGAAATGCCAATCATGGGGAATGCGCACAGCCCTGCCGCTGGAAGTATGAAGTTGCTGAAGAGAAGCGTCCTGATCAGCCGCTTCTGGCCGAGGAGGATGAAAGAGGTACATACCTTTTTAATTCCAAAGACATCTGCATGATAGATTATGTGCCGGAACTCATAGAGGCAGGCATTGACAGCTTTAAGATAGAGGGACGTATCAAAGGCTCCTTCTATGCGGCTACGACGACAAAAGCATATCGTGAAGCCGTATCGGCCTATCTTAAGTCCCCTGATACATATAAGGCGGATCCTTCCTGGAAAAATAGTCTGGAGCGCACGGTTCACCGTGTATTCGGCACGGGTTTCTATTTTGATGAACCTGGTACAAATGCACAGATTTTTCTGGAGGATACCTATTTGCGGCCGGCGTTTGTTGCCGGCATGGTTATCGGATATGACAAAGAAAAGAAAATGGCCGTCGTGTCGCAGGGAAACAAGATCGCAGAAGGTGATATGCTGCATGTGCTTATGCCCGACGGGCACTGTGACCCGATCCCTGCTGCCGGCATTCTCGATGAAAAAGGGGAGTCGATTCAATCAACTCCCCGTGCTAAAATGCTTTATTATCTTCCGGTAAAAGAAGAGCTTGAGGCTTACTCATTCCTGAGCCGCGACGGTGACAAGGACAAATCCAAATAGGAACTATTGGGTGAACTTATTGAGAATGCCTCCGAGTAAATCCCGGAGTTTTTTATCGAGCGAGAAGCCTTTGAAGGCTTCCATGACAATCAGAAAAACAACAGGTCCCATCAGAAAGCCGATAGCCCCCCAGACAGCTACTCCGAAGATCATGGCAAAAAGCGTGGCCAGCGGATGCATATGCATGGCGTTTCCAAGAATCGGAGGCTCAACAACCCGGCGCACCACCGTAATAATTGCCATGCCGATGAGAAGGATTACTATTCCGGTATAATTGCCCTGCGAGGCAAAATAGATCATCATGGGAACCATGGTGGCGCTGACTCCGAGAACAGGCATAAAATCCAGTACGGCAGTTATCAGCGCCAGGACGAAGGAATAGTTGATCCCAAGTATCCAGAAAATAATGAGCGCTTCTGTAAAAGTAATGATCAGGAGCAGCAGATAACCGCCAAGTACCCTGAAAAGCGTAGTTGAGAGACGGTCGGCAAGCTGGATGGATTTGTGACGGAAACTGCGGCTCTTAATGTTTCTGGAAAGAAATTCAAATACCATTTTGGTATCGGTAAGAAAATAGAATCCCGACATGATAATGACAATGAAAATAAACAGCAGCATGGGAAGATCACCGAGTACGGAGATGATTCCGCTCAGGACGTTTGTTACCAGGGTCGGAAGCATATCTATAATACTTGTCTTGATATTAGTGATATATTCCGTTATTGTAACAAGCTGGTCCGGAGACAGGAAACCGCCGTGTTCTGTTGAAAATTGAGAAATCCAATTTGTTACCAGACCTACATAATCGGATTGCGTTATCCACATCGGGAAGTTTGCGATGACCTTGTTAACCTGAATAACGAGAGCCGAAGTAGAAGTAATAATTGCCGCCAATAATAAAACAAGCATGAACACGTATACGACAAGGGAAACCTTTGAACGCTTGGAAAGCACTCTTCTTATCTTTTGGGAAAAGAAGAGCGTGTATATTCTGCCTCTCTTTTTTGTCTTTCTTACAGGGACGGACTCATAATCGTTACAGTCAGACGGTTGAATGCCCGAATTTGATTTGGAACGCTTTCTTTTTACAAGGCGGCAAATATAATTTTGCAGATGGAGAATGGATTTGGCAATCTGGCGGGAAGCCTTAGCCAGTACAAACCCTATCAGAAATGGAAATATCATAACAATTACTTTGGATGAAAAATAAAGAACAACGGCTGCGATCATCAGATACATACTATATTTGATGATTGCAATGACAGTTGCTTTATCTTTTTGATAACGAATATGGTCGTCCATGTGGACCTCCTGATTTCTTGTGAAAAAATAAATTGACACAATTATTATACATGAATCCCGCCATGGAATCATGATGATTCCAAAGCGGTTGTCAAATACAAAGCTCAAATATTAAGAAGAAGTACCCAACTTGCAGCGAAAAGAAGAAGTCCTAGTCCAAACGACCAGCCGAACTGACCTTTCAGGCTCTCCCTCCAGGACATTGTCTGCTCAGGTTCGAGACGGTCTGCCTCGTGCGACATGCGGCGCAGCTGGGCGAGGACCGGAAGAAAAGCAAGAAGGCTCATAACGAGCGCTGCTATGGATGTGTAGAGCGACGCTGCGTCAAAATCAGCCTGCGTGCCCGATATATAGTCCGTATAGGGAATAAGTGCAGAAAACACATAATATGTTATCAGCATCGATATTTGAGTGAATACCGGGCACAGGACATGATCCGTTGCGTGACGGACGTAAGCCAAAAGGAGTCCAAGTAAAAACAAAGGGATGACATCCACCGGATTCTGCATAAAAACAGCAAAAAGAAAGGCGGATAATAGAAGCTTTAAAAATACGGCCGTCGATCGCGGCCAGACAGAGAAGAAGAGGCCCCTGAAAAAAAGTTCCTGCAGCAGCACCGGAATCAGGAATGCAGCTGCCAGGGTTAAAAAACGTGATTCAATCGACATATCCTTTGAAACATAAAGGAACGCTGGAAGTGTCAGAAAAATCTTCTTTGCCAGAAAAAAACGCACGATCAGGTTGTGAAGGGAAACAAAAATCAGAGAAGCGGGACATCCAATCATAAAGCTCAGCAGCATGGCGCCCATACCGGGATAGCGGCCGAGCATATTTGTGTCCGGAATATGGTACCGGACGGCAAAATACACAATCGGAAGAAGAAGACTCAAAAAAAGCCGGATGAGTGTGATCAGGGAAAACCCGATAAGAGATGTCTTGGCAAAAGGAAGGATTGTATCCGGCATATATTTCCAGATCAGGGTCAGCACGGTACTGAAAGCCGCGCAAAAAAGTACAATACCGCCTATTGTTGCTTTGTCAGGCAGAAATGACTCCTGATCCTCATCCGATTCAAAATCAGCCGTAATATGACCGGCTGCAGCCGGACCGGATAAAAAAAGATCGTCTGTTTTTACTTCTTCGAAATTATCCATATTGATATTTTTACCCACATACTCTTTTTGTCTGTTTGTTTCTCTGTTCTTTTGTATGACTGATCAGAACAGCATTGCAGCTGATGCCAGGATATTTTGAATATAGAACTGGTACAAAGGTGTCTCAAAAATCAGAAAAATTACGGTTCCAAGAGCAAGAAACGGCCCGAAAGCAATGTAATCCGGATCTTCTGCAAAATGAACCGCCAGATTTCGTTTTTCGATTTCCCTGCGCTTTCGGGCGGGGTCCTTACTGGCGCGTATTACATTCTCTTCTGCTCGTATCCGGCGTCTTTTGCTGATATAAAGAGGAACCGCAAAGATACCGCCCAGAATAAAGGCAAAGAAAAACACAAAAATAAGACCAAACGCTCCGGATAAGAGCCCGCATGCAAAAAGCAGCTTTATGTCACCGAAGCCCATCGATTCCTGGCCGCTGATCCACGACCCGGCAATACCAATACCCCATAGAAGACCAGCGCCTATAACCGCGCCCAGAATTCTGTTTAAAAAATTGAAATACCATAAGGAACCGGGAGCAATCCAGAAACTTCCCTCAAGTCCGTCAGCAAGAAATCCGAAGACAGAGCAAAGAGCGACAGCTGCTGCAAGCTGATCAGGGATAATCCGGTTGAGCTTGTCCGATACGACAATAAGTGAAAAGGGAAGAAGCGGAACAAGCATCAGAAGCACATGAAAGATATTCTTCTGGGTGACAAATGACTTATTCATATAAAGCGCTGCAAAAAAGAGCAGCATCATGGAGATCATCACAAAGAGCGTGTGCGGAATAAAGTTCATCCGCTTTGCCGGTCTGGCGTTCGGCGAATTTGGATCGTAGTCGTAATCCTGAAGCCATGATTCGGGCAGCGTATTGTATATATACTGCAGCGGAAGCGCCAGTGCAGCGCCAAGCAGGACACCGAGCAGAAGAAGATAATAGAAAGGCATATGTTCCTCCGTATTTTCAATTGTTTTTAGAATACCTGTATCTGGTTTCAGATGCAAGGGATAGGCATTGGGAGTCGCTGATTGTTTGCTTGAAATTGGCAAAGGACAGCTGAGGCATTTTAATTGTAAGATAACATTTACAAAATGGCTCGTGATAGTCGCTGAATTTGTCTAAAAAGTGCATTTTGCAGGGCTTTTACGGCATTTGTTAATAGAGTTGAACATTTGACCGGTATGCGTCTGCCTGTTACAATTAATTTGGAATTATTTAGTGAGAAGGAGAGCAAAGAACAGGGCTATTTTGAATGGCCGTTTTTTGCATATATAATTTATGAAAAATAAAATAACACCGGAAATTCTCCGGGATAAAATGGCGGCATATGTTCGCGCAGATGCCGGAAAGGCAGCAGACAGAGGAACCCTTTGGGATTATTGGTCAGCTCTTTCGCACACCATCGTGGAATTAATAGCAGATGACTGGGAAAACACCCGGGATCAATACAATTCCGTCAGACAGGAATATTATTTTTCCGCTGAATTTCTGGTTGGAAGATCGATGCTTAATAACCTTGTGAACCTGGGGATATACGACCAGGCTGTGGAAGCTGCCTCTTATTTCGGAGTCAACCTGACTGACCTGCTCGAACAGGAGAAGGATCCGGGTCTTGGCAACGGCGGCCTCGGAAGACTGGCTGCCTGTTTTTTGGATTCCTGCGCAACCATGAATCTTCCGGTAACCGGATATGGAATACTATATCGATACGGACTTTTTCGCCAGGCTATCACCGATGGCTTCCAGAAGGAAATTCCGGACAGCTGGATGGAAAGCGGTTATCCTTTTGTTATACGCCGTGAAGAAGACCGCGTTAAAGTTCATTACAATGACTTCGATGTATGGGCGGTTCCCTATGATATGCCGATCACAGGATATGCAACATCCAATGTCAATCGCCTGCGTCTGTGGAAGCCGGAGCCCGCGCAGGAATTTGATTTTAACCTGTTCAATTCACAGCGCTTTGACGATGCTGTTATGGAGAGAAACCGTGTCAATGATATCTGGCGGGTACTGTATCCGAACGACACTTCCTATGACGGCAAAGTACTTCGTGTCCGTCAGCAGTATTTCTTTGTGTCGGCTTCCCTGCAGGATATCGTACGTCAGTATAAGTCTGTGCACGGCGAGGACCTGACTGATTTTGCCAAATATAATTCCGTACAGCTCAATGACACACACCCGGTTATCAGTATTCCGGAATTAATGCGTATTCTTGTTGATGAGAACGGCGTTGAGTGGACTACCGCATGGAAGATAGTCACGGAGACATTTGCCTATACCAATCATACGGTAATGTCTGAAGCCCTCGAGAAGTGGGACATAGGCATTTTTCAGTTCCTGTTCCCCCGTATATATCAGATAATTGACGGAATCAACATGCAGTTCAGATCTGAAATGTTTGCAGAAAAATTCAACAAGGACCTGGTCGATCGTCTTTCGGTACTTGGAGAAGGTAAGGTCCGTATGGCATGGCTTGCCATATATGGCTCCCGTTCTGTTAACGGCGTAGCTGCCCTTCATACCGAGATTCTCAAGACGGACACATTAAGTGACTGGTATAAGATCTGGCCGGAGAAGTTCTCCAACAAGACCAATGGCGTTACACCCCGCAGGTGGCTGCGTACATGTAACCCGGAGCTCTCGGAACTGATCTCGGAGCTTCTTGGAAGCGACGCATGGGTTACCGATCTCGACCGTCTGTCAGATCTTTCCAACTATGTCTCAGACGATGCCGTTATGAACCGGTTCCTCCGTATCAAAAAGAACAGCAAGCAGGTCCTGTCTGATTACATTTATGAAAAGCAGGGAATTATCCTTAATCCGGAGTCTGTTTATGATGTTCAGATCAAGCGCCTTCATGAATACAAACGTCAATTTTTGAATATTCTTTACGTACTGAATCTGTATGACCGGATTAAAGAAGATCCTTCGCTTGACCTGCCTCCGGTTACTGTACTTTTCGGCGCCAAAGCGGCTCCCGGTTATTTCCGAGCCAAGGCTATCATAAAATTGATTAATGAAGCGGCACGCATGATCAACGGGGACAAAGAGATCAACGGCCGTATCAAGGTCGTCTTTGTCGAGAATTATAATGTCAGCAACGGGGAAAAGATGTTTCCGGCC
>Ga0123337_10006658_pt1 | contig 10966 bp, 16 predicted proteins | sample frozenSSSSmetaG_FD_89792 | JGI IMG/M metagenome (GOLD analysis project Ga0123337, IMG submission 89792) | Glacier valley bacterial and archeal communities from Borup Fiord, Nunavut, Canada, to study Microbial Dark Matter (Phase II) -... | ecosystem: Environmental > Aquatic > Freshwater > Ice >...
GACCAAGCGCGGCCTGAACGATGGGCCGGGCGCCACGATGGGCGAGCTGCTGGCCGACCCCCAGCAGGACACCGAGCGCGACGGCATGGCCGCGATGCTCGCGCACGACCTCGCCGAGGCGCTCCAAACGCTTGAGCCGCGCGAGCAGGAGATCCTGCGGATTCGCTACGGCCTGGGGCCGGACGGCGAGCATCACACGCTCGAAGACACGGCGGTCATCCTGGCCCGAGAGTGGGGCGGCGAAGTGCTGACCCGCGAGCGCATCCGCCAGATCGAAGCCAGCGCGCTGCGCAAGTTGCGCCATCCAAGCAAGGGCGCACGGTTGCGCCGCTATCTCGAATAAGGAGTACAGCATTGGACGAACCGCAGATCGAACAGAAGGACGAGCCGCTTGAGCTACCACGGGTACGCGGTCAGTGGATTGGCCGAAGAGTCGCGGTGCGCTGTCCCTACTGCCAGGAACTCCACTGGCACATGCCGGGGCCGGAGGACAAATGGCAGCGCATGGCGGATTGTTATCGCGGCGAATATCTGGTTGTGTTCGAGGACACACCAGCAAAGGAAAGCTGATGCGTGCGGGCAAAGAGTCCACGCTCCACCCGGGGATGGGCGTGTATGCGCTCTGCATGGGGCCGAATAGCCCGATGCCCGGCGAGCGGCTGCAAATCGTGATCTACAACCACGACGACGAGGTCGTGCGGCGCTTCGAGCAGATCCGGGGCGCCTGCCTGCAGGAAGGCTACGCGACGTTCTTTGAGGGCGACCCGCGCGGCCGCCAAGCGGTCTTCCTCTGGCCGCTCGTCGACATCGACGCGGCTGGGGTGCAGACCATCCTGCACCCGGATTACGGCAAGACCCAAGGGCCGGAGCCGTATCGAACCATTTTAGCCGCATGGGTAGCCGAATGGGGTATTCCTGATGGTTCTCCCCGCACTGATTGACGCGGTCGGCAAGGCGCTGATCACCAACGACCTGTTCCAGGCCGGCAAGCAGGCGCTGACCAAGTATTCCTACGAGGCGGTAGTGAAGGAGCTCGCCAGCCGCATCGGGGCACGCGAGTACGACGGAACCCCCGGCCGGCCGAGCTACCGCAGTATGGGCGGCCAGGTCTCAATGTGGGCCTCCGGCAAAGCGATGAGCGCCAGGCCGGATCACACCATGACGCTGATTGACCTGGTCAAGCGCGAGCTGCTCGACCCGGGCAAGCACCCTCCATCGACACCCAAGCCACCGAGCCGGCCGCCGGCGAGTCCGACGCGGCCGCCGATGGCGGCGACCGGGCCGCGCGCGCAGTGGGGCGAGCCGATCGACGATGCGCCGAAGAAGAAAAAGGACGACGACCCAAAGCAACTGAAACTCTTTTGACCCTTTTCTGGTACCCGCCCGCACGTCTGAGATAGCTAGCGCGGGCTATGATGGCGCCTGAACCACGTTTGCAGTGAGGAATCCTATGATACGCATCGACATACTTGGCTCCGCGATACGGCAACACCTGCACCTGCAGCCCGGCGATCGAATGCCGCCGGCCTTCATCATCGGCAGCCCGCATAATACGCATAGTTGCCTGGGTGTTTTCCTCGCAGCGCCGGCGCGCGTGTGGTACGATCCCAGCGCCGCATCGCATGATGAGGCCTGGATCGAGACCGCCGGCCCGGTCACACCCTACGATTGGCCGATTATCCTGCCGCCCAAGATGGGCGCGACCCTGGTGCATCTGAACAGCAACAATCAGCGCGCCAACCGGTACGCGCGCGTGCAGCAGACCGGCGCGGAGGAAAAGCAGACCCTGCTCATCCGGCGACCGTCCGGGCTCTACGACCGCGCCTGGCGCAGCGTGGAGACGATTGGCCCGAGCTGGCTTGTCCTCGCCTGCAAGGCCAACGGCATCAATCCACTGCCATGCGGAGCGTGGGTATGGCTTCAAACCTACCATGCGGTGCATACCGATCGCGCCACCTACGCTTTTGGGCCAAAACTGCGCGAAGCGCAAATAGCCGCCTGATGCTGATGTACTTTTCAGGCGTGGGCGGCAAAGAGGAGCGCGCGATCCTGCGCGAGGCCGGCGCCACGCATGTGCTGGCCGACATCTTCGATTATGCCGGCATCGCCGACTGGCCCGGGAAGAAGATCCTCGACAGCGGCGAGTACGCGCGCTTCAAGAGCCGCGATCTGCCGCTCGATCAGCGCAAAGTCCTGCCGAGCATTCCCGACTATATGGCGTTCGGTGAAGCGTGTGGCTGCGAGTGGTACCTGCAGCAGGATGTGATCGCCAATCCGCGCGCGACCTGGGCCAACTGGGAGCTGATGCAGCACGGCCCGAAATGTCTGCCCGTCTTTCAGTGGGGCAGCGATCGCGCGCTGCTCCAGGGCATCCTGGACACATGCGGCGACCGCCCGATCGCCATCGGCGGACTGGTGATGAAAATGCGCGACCACGATGAGGAGATGTTGGGCGAGCTGCTCGATCTCTGTCAGGCCTACCCGGGCCGCTTTCACGTCCTGGGGCTGGCGTGGACGAAGGCGCTGGAGGCGGTGCGCTGGCTGGTGCGCTCCGCTGATTCGTCAATGTTTATGACCGGGGGCAGACACGCCATGCTCGTGATGGAGAACAATTCTGCCCGACTGATAGCACTGCACTACCGCCATATTCCGGAGGCGGCGAGTTGGACCAGGCGCGAACGATGCGTCAAAAATGCACAGGCGCTGCAGGCGTACTGTAATCAAGGAGCGACCCTATGAGCGACAAACGACAGAAGCCGGCCGCGCCGATGTTTCCCGCCGGCGAGGACACGCCACTGATGAGTGGCACACCCGTGCCGATCACCGTGTCGGCGCTGACGCGGTTGACCGCTGTGGATCCGGCTGCGCCGGAAGGCGACCAGAGCGTCCTGTTCGTGGTCGAGCCCGAGGCCTTCGACCCGGCCGCCATCGTGGATGGATTGTCGAGCGGCCAATGGGCCGCGCGGCCGCAGGGTCGCGTGGTAGCAGGCTACCACCACGCGATCACGACGGGTGGCGTTGCGGCCGGCCGGATCTATCCGGTCGCGCTGGCGGTGTCCGAAGCTGACGCGGCCGTGCTGGCCCAGGCCAAGCACCTGCTCCGGCTGGTCGTGCAGGCCTTCGGCGTGCCGGCCAACAAGGTCAACGATCCCGCCTGGGAGGCCTTCCGCCTGGACGCCCGGCTGACGCTTGAGGCGTGCAGGTCGAAGAAAGCGCCGCTCCCAGCGCCGGCAGAGCCGCCCGCACCAGCCTGGTAGACCTGGAAGCGTTCACGACGCGGCCGGCAGATTGCCGGCCGCTTTCGATTCCTGGAGATTGTATGAGCGAGCACATTGATGCGGCCGCCGAGCTGGCGGCGCTGCGGGTGTGGCATGGCCGCTTCACCAGCGCCCTGCATCGCCTGCGCCAAGTGCCTGACGCGCAGCTGATGGGCGCGGTCGAGGCGATGCACGCCGAGCTGTGCGTCACTGAGACGCAGCGGCTGGCGAATGAAGCGCTGAAAGCGCTCTACGCTGAGATCGGGCACAGCGAGCGGCGGCGGGTCGAGGCTGATGTCGCCGCGATTACTGCGGTGCTGCCCGAGCTGCTCTCTGTCCTGGAGGCCATTGGCGGCACTACCGAGCTGGCCGATCGCGTCCACCACCTGGCCAGGCGCCTGCGCGATCACTATCAGGGCAAGCCGTATGGCGCAGGCCTGCTCGATGCGCTGGCGTTCTACGCCGATGCCCGGATCTACACCCACAACCCGGTCGCGGCGGTGGAGTACGACTTTGCCGCCGAGCTGGCCGCCATCACGCAAGATGCCGGCGCGCGCGCGCGCCTGGCGCTGTTGCCACCGCTGCCCGAGGTCGACGCGGCGCAGCGGCACTGGCTCGTGTCGGCGATCTGGCAGCATACCGAGCCGGGAAATAAAGGCTATTCGCGCATGATCGCGCGGCTGATGGATCGCATGACCACTGCACAGCTCGAACAGTTCGCGGCCGAGCTGGGCGAATCACTATAATGACGCGTACTTTCCTGAACGACAACCGTACCGATTGGAGACATGCAATGACCTTCCGCCCGCACCGCCCACGCATCGTCGCCGCGATTCTTGTCCTGCTTGCTGCGCTTGGGGCAACGCCAGGCCGCGCCGCAGCTGCGCTCACGCCGCCGGCTGACTACCTGACCGCCTGCGCCAGCGCGCCGCCGCCGGCATCCTGCTTTGCGATCGACGGCTTCCAGGCGCCGGATCTGCATGCGCGCACATCCTGGGTGCTGATCAATGACTCAGACGCGCCGGCGACCTTCTGGTTCTACCTGTACGACGAAACCGACGCCACCACGCTCGACGAGATCGTCGGAACCGAGACAATCACACCGAACGGCGTGTTTGTGTACCCCGGCCCGTTTCGCGCGCCGGTCACATCGGCGCACCCGCTGACTGGTGTGTTTACCTCGACCGCAACAATGACGCTGCAGATCGTCGGCCCGACGACGCGCTGCCCGCGCGCGGCGGCCGGGAATATCACCTGCGCAGAGATCCGCGTGCCATCCGGCGCGACCACCTACAGTTTCTATAACGTTGAGGCGAATCCGGACATCGTCTGGGTGCATCAGCTGTATCTGGACGGCGTGGCTCAGCCGCCCTACAGCGACATTATGAGCGGACCGGAGGTCAAGCAGTACCCGACCGGAATCACCGAGGGCGGCGGGCTACGCACGAGCGCGGCCGCCGAGCCACGCTTCAAGGCGCTGGCCCACCAGTTCGATGGCGGGCCATTCCCGCCCCGGTTTATGGGCTGGAAACAATTGTTCCCGCTCGCCCGGCGCTAGGCGCTGAGCGCACGACCGACGCGGCTGGCAGATTGCCAGCCGCTTTTTTGATTCCCGGAGGAACTATGGCCAAGCCACTCGCTGTCTGCCCGATCTGCGCAGGGCGATTGACCGACGAGGTCTGCCCGAGCTGCATCACCGAGACGGTGCAGACCTGTCTCCGCACAGCGCTCGGCGATCTCGCCCCGCCCTTTGCTGTCAGCGCGCGGAACGCCCCAACCGTGCGCGGCGCAATCATCAGCGCGCTGGCGCTGTTCGCCGGCACGCTGCCCGAGCAAGCAAGCCGGCTGCTCCAGCACTGGGAGGAGCAGACCATCCGCGCCGCGCCGCGGTTGCCCAGCGTGGCAGCCACCTATGTTTCTGTGTGGGATGGCGGCGTGGAAGTGCGCGCCGCTTGCCGCTGGTCGCCCTCGCTCCAGGTAGCGTTCGACATTGAGTCCGTCGCGGTCGACGGCCTGGAGAGCCTGGATCGGGAGTATGTGGAGCTGCCGGGCGGCGCTGAGATCGACGTGGACACCGAGAAGGAGACGCCCGACGGCATCCCGGCCAGGGAGATTGGGCCGCCGGAGATCGGCGATGTCGTTCACCACATCGACATCCACGGCATGCCAAACAACGAGAGCTCGGCGGTGGGAGCGATCGGGCCGAAGTCGCTGCACGGCGATATCTGGCAGATCGCCACCGGCGACGGCGTGCTGATCGACGTGCGGCGCGCCTTCGGGCGCGATGGCCTGGCCGGCGGACAGCCGGTATGGCTGGAATACAACCCGAATTGACGACCTGAACAGAAAGACGACCATGGAGCAGATTGACTGGAGCAGAGCCGAGTTCCGCGCCTATTTAGCAGCGCAGCCGCGCGAAGCGGTGGTGGGCGAATCGTGTGTGTGCGAGGGCTGCCCGGCCGCAATGTGGCGGAGGAATATTGATGGGGTGGTGCGGATTGCGCCGGACGCGGTACTGTACGTGCTGAGCGGCGATCAGTTCCGCTCGTCACCGTGGCTGGAGGGCTTTGTCCGCGCGCTCGACGAGGCGCACGCCACCGAGGGCAAAGACGCGACCACCTACCACGAAGAGCCGGTGACCGCCGGCGAGTGCCTGGATATCCTCGATGGCCTCCCGCCCGACGAGCCACCCGAGCTCCTGCCCTACGTGCCGCCCGGCGAACCAATCCCTTCGCTGCGCAGCAAGGTGCGCGATTACCAGGACGGCGCAAAAGATCCCGGCCAGTTCGACTGGTATTTCGACCCGGCGTTTCCGATCCACTGCTTCGAGGACAACAGCTCCGACGAGGATCGCCGGCAGTGGCTGAAGGAGGAGAACGTCATCCGCACCGCTGAGTGGGATGAGCCTGATCTGAAGCGGCCGGACGAACAGTATTTCGACAGCTATTGGGGCTGGTGGAACGACCGCGCCGCCTACACCGGCGAGGATTGCCCGATCGTGGTGATGATCGGCCCACAGGCCTGCAACTCCTGGGACGGCGCGCATCGGCTGACCATCGCGCGCCTGGCGCAGCTGCGCTCGGCGCCGGTGATCGTCGGCATCCCAAAGGCGCATCAGCTGTCAATGGTTTCGCCAGTCCTCTATGGTGGCAAGAGGGATTAGGAAGCCCAACGGCACACCTCGTTACATCCTAAAACTTGACAATTATCTAACGATGTGCTATAATTTAATTGGGCGCAAATGCGCTGGAAACCCCACGGCTCTAGCAGTACAACGAAGAAAGGGAACCAATCAATGAACGCTCGCACCCTCACCACCGGCAAGAAGGAAGTGCGTCAGGACGCCAAGCGGCGCGTGATGCAGACGACGCTGCGGATGCAGGCCCTACGGATGATGATCCGGCGGCACAGCCTGGTCGACATGGTGCAGACCGCCGACCTGGCTGATGTGCAGATCGCCGCGCAGGGACGGATCGTCGACCGGGATCGCTCGACACTGCCGGCCCTGCGGGCAGCGGCGACCGAGGCGGAGCGGGTCTGCGACGTGGCGGTCGCGCTGGTCAAGGCCGCCCGCACCGCGGCCAAGCCCCGGAAGGTGGCGGTGGTGAAGTCCGAGGTGGTCTACGGTGCGGGCGAGCCCATTCAGGTGCTGATGGTCACCTACCCCAGGTACCGCTACGACGTGACGGTCGACGGCGTGGTGGTCTACACCATCCCGGCCACGCGGAACTGGCGGGCGGAGCGGAAGCTGGCGATCGCCGAGGCGGTCGCAGCGGTCTAGGGTCGAACCAGTGAACGGAAGTCAGGGGCGGCGTGAACAGCGCGCCGCCCCTTCGTGTGCCTGGAGATTGACGCTATGCAGATTTGGCGCTGGTTCGACCCGGCCGTGGACGACGAAGACACGGCCAACAAGAAGCGCAAGCGGTATGCGCGGAGCTACCACCCCGACATCGCGAAGGACGACGGGCGCACGATGAAGGAGATCAACACCGAGCTGGAAGCCCTCATTCTGTACCTGAACACGCCCATCCCCATCCCGGTGCAGGTTGCCGGCGGCACGACCAACCCAAGCTCGTATTGGGCAGCGGTGGTCGGGAGCGCCAAGGTCAACGTCAACGGCGGGGCCATGCCGCAGACCGGCCGGCCGGCTCCGCCACGCGCGGCCAGCGTGCCGCCACCCAGCCCAGCGCCAAACGTGGCGTACGGCTCGCCACCCTTCCAGGCCTACGCCGCGCCACCCCCGCCCAGCCCAGCACCGACGGTGCGAACGCGGCAGGCCTCCGTCAGGGTGCCACGCGGCACCAACATCGCTGCGCTGGAGCAGGAGGATTACGAGAAGGCGCTGCTGGAGCCAGTCAACAAGAACGGAGTCCGCGAGTCGGGCCGGGTCGGCATCATCTGGCAAGACCGCGACCGCTGGGGCGCTCCGGTGGTGGTCAACGACATCCGGGTCGGCAGCTACCGGCTGCAAATCCGGGTCGCCGGGGTTGTCCAGGAGGAATTTCCACTGACGCGAGCCTGGAAGCAGGAGCGGCAGAACGCTATCGCCCACGCCAAGGCCAACTATCTGTAAGCCGTGCGGAAACGCACTACAAGGAGTACCTGCTATGAGCAATCCCAAGTTCGAGATCGTCCCCGGCAGCATCGCCGATGCGGCCATCCAGGCCGGCGGCGAGCTGACCAAGCCGCCGATCATGGTGATTATGATGGACATCAGCAGCTCGATGAACGAGCTGGACGCCCGCTACAAGGGTCGGGTGGTCAGCCGGTACGAGGCGGCCAAGCAGCAGCTGATCGAGCTGCAGGCCCGCCACCCTGGCCAGATCGCCATCATCGCCTTCGGCGACGAGGCCACGGCCTGCCCGGGCGGCGTGCCGCCGCTGCCGAGTGGCTGGACTCAGCTGCACCTGGCGCTGGCGATGGCGCGCGAGGCGGATACCGGCCAGATGAAGTTCCTGATCATCTCGGATGGACTGCCGCAGATGCATCACCTGGTCGAGGCCGAGGCCGAGCTGTTCCAGGTGCCGATCGACGTGATCTTCGTCGGCCGCGACACCAACGGCGAGCGGTTCATGACCGAGTTCACCGCCAAGACCGGCGGGACGTTCTACACCGACACCAGCACGATGCTACTGACCACCACCATCAGCCGCATGCTGACCGTCGGCCCGGACGCCGACGTCATCGTGACCTAAGACCAGATCGCACTCGCCGGCCGGCAATCAATGTCCGCCGGCCCGACAGATGAGGATTGCCAATGCTACCAGCACACATGCGGGTAAACGACCCGGCGCCAGCACCAGCGCCCGGTCAAGGCCCTGACAAGCCCGAAGACCAGCCGCCGCCCGTCAATCCGCAACCAAGCGCGCCGGGCTAGCAGCGATGAGCAACGGCACACCCTGTATCACCGATCGGTGCGGTGGCGTCGCCAAGGGCGGGCACCGCTACTGCCCGGCATGCCTGACCGCGATCCTGAGCGGGCCGCCAAGCCCGCCCCCGATCCGCGAGTCGGGCGTGCGCTACACGATTACACGCAAGAAACGAGGAACCCCGTGAACGAAGCATTAGAAGACATCCACCCGCCGGAGATCCTGGCCAGCGTGGGGCACTTCGACTACATCACCGGCGTGCTCAAGCGGCCGCGCGACGCGTCCGCGCCGGCGCGCTACTATAGCTCGATCGAGGATTGGGAGACCACCGATGCGTACTACGTGGCCAACATGCAGCGCCAGCTGGCCGATATGTTCCGCGATCGCCAAGCGGCCGAGAAGAAGGTCGGCGAGCTCATCGAGCGCAACCAGGCGCAGGAGCGCACGATCGGCAAGCTCCAGCGTCAACTGCTGGAGGCGCAGGCACGAATCCCAGGAGCGGAAGGCGCCGACGCGGTTGTGTCTGATGCCGAGCGCTTGGGCTGGCCAGCCGGCGATGTGACGATCACCAAGACCGGCAATCTGACGGTGACCACGGTTGGCGCAGCACCTGAGCAGATAGCCGCAGCTGGAAGCGGCGATCCACCGCTGCCGACGCTGCCGCGCCACGCGAAGATCCCGTGCCGCGTGGACGGCTGCGAGAGCCTGATGGCGATCGGCACGCCGATGGCCGCGCACCGGATGCGCAAGCACAAGGTATGGCACAACGCGCAAATGGAGCTGGGCCGGAGCGTGGAGGAACGCGGCGCGGCGCTCGAAGCTATCGCCGCCGCCGCGCAAGATCCGACCGAGCCCGAGGCGCTCGCCGAGCCTGACGAGCCGCTCGCTCCACCACTGCCGCTGCCGCCCACACCGGTTGCGCCACCGCAGCGGCCGCCGCCGCCACCGATCCCTGATGCACCGGCAACGCCAGATGCGGTCAGAGAGAATCAGCGCCTACAGCTGGAAAAGCAGTTCTCCAGCCTCAGTGCGCCCTTTTTCTGTCAGGTATGCCAGCGCAATCTGCACGCCCAAAGTGTGACCGATCCGACAAGGTGCCAACGCTGTGTTTTAGAGGGCCGCTATGCCGACGACGCGGTCGTCGCGGTGAGCACATGATGGCAGAGGGACGTACCACGTCGCCGCCGATGCTGCCGCGGCGGGCCTGGCTCTGCTGTGAGGTCTGCGGCCGACCGCGCGAGTATTGGCGCGCCGAGCTGGCCGACGATGGCGGCGTGTTCTGCTCGACCAGCTGCCGCCAGGCCGGCGAAACGGATCGGCCCGCACGCAGGCCCGATAATTGTCAACGCCGTAGCGCGAGAAAGCGCAGCACAGAGTGCAAAACATCGACGCGCCGCTGATGATGTGCTATACTGGCCTCCACGAAGCTGTAGTGGAGACCAGACATGCAACCCGACGACGCAGCCGCGCAGCTGCCGCCTCTTTCCGTGGAGCCGACCAGCGCTCCGTTCGACCTCCCGGAAACCCACAAAGTATGTCCCGACTGTGCCCGGGGTGTGGAGGCTCCGGGCATTATCTACCCGCGCGACAGTCTGAGGGAGATCGAGGAGTTCTACGAGCAGCGCGGGGCCAAGCGCTACAAGGGCGAAGTCCGGCACAGCGCCTATTGCAAGCCGCACCAGCGCAAGCGCAACAATGCCTACCGCAAGGGCAAGGCGGATCCCACCGTGGCCGAGCGGGTCGCCCGGTCGGTCAAGCGCACCGGCTACGAGCGGAAGCCGGAGCGGAAGGCACGCAAGCTGAAGATCGCCAGCGAGTGGAATAAGAGCAATCCGGAGCGCGTGGCCCAGCACTCGGCCGAATGGACGAAGCGCCACCGCAAGCGGCGCGAGAAAATCCAGCGCGAGTCGCTCCTCCGCCGCGCGCGCGGCGAGACGGCCCGCCCAGGCCCGAAGGTGGCCGGGGAGAGCGACGAATGAACTGGCTGGCCAAGTTGGCGTTCTGGTGCGGCCTGGGCGCTGCTGCGCACCTGCTCCTGAAAGAGCGCGTGATGCAGGAGCTGCCATGCCCGATCGCGCGCTACACCGTCCTCGACGAGACGTTCCCGGCCGCCCTGCACGATCTCATCGTCGCGTACATCACGACCTGGGGCAAAGATCCGCGTCTGATACTGGCTGGCCGCAAGGAGTACCAGTTCCTGCGCAGCTATCCGCACACGGTAGTGGTATAATACGTGCTGCTATCGGCTTCCGCCTGAGATACGGAGCATACACATGTTGCGCTGTAAGAAATGTCATAGCACGAACGTGAAGAAAAATGGCGTGACCGCTGCTCTCCGTC
>Ga0123337_10006667_pt1 | contig 10955 bp, 8 predicted proteins | sample frozenSSSSmetaG_FD_89792 | JGI IMG/M metagenome (GOLD analysis project Ga0123337, IMG submission 89792) | Glacier valley bacterial and archeal communities from Borup Fiord, Nunavut, Canada, to study Microbial Dark Matter (Phase II) -... | ecosystem: Environmental > Aquatic > Freshwater > Ice >...
AATTAATCGATAAAATTAGATGAAATAATACTGCTAAAATAAAGGAATGAATCTTACAGGCACGATTGGCTTTCCTTGCTTTGATTTACTTTTTTAAATACCAGCGTTGTCATACACCGGATATCATTTACATTCACAGTTTTCACTTCTTCAATTAAGGTTACTAGCTGTTCATTTAATAGGTTCTGTATCATTGCCCTGGTTAGCAAAAATCGGGTAGACCCATCAGGAAGAATATACATGCCATCTCCAGTTGGGACAATCCTGTTTTCAATTCCAATGTCTGAAGTCATTCTGATAAATATGCTACCTTCCGGTTTTAGCACCCGTACCATTTCATTAAACATGGCATCAAAATTTTTGTAACTTTTTGCAAAATGCAAAACAGCGCTGCTGATTATATGATCAAAAAAACAATCGTCAAATGGCATATTTTCTACTGTACTAACCTGTAATCGATCAGGCTGAATACCGGGATATTGAAGTTTTACCTGGTCAATTGCCTCGGCATCCATATCGATCCCAAAGCAATCTATTTGATTGAAAAAAAACCAATGCAGGTTTCTCCCCAAACCACAACCTGCATCCAGTACCAAATCGTTTAAACTGTATCTTCCTTTCATAATCTGATCGATCAAATATATGTCTGTGTTACCAGTAAGCTGTTGTAACGTAAATGGCCCCATTGTATAAAAATACAGCTATTACAATATCCTATCGAATCAAATATAAATCAGGCATTTTATTTGAACGAGGTGGTTTTCTCATTTTTTGCGTGCCCGTTCATTTTTGTTACATTCTCTTTTTTATATATTTAATTTGCGCTTACCTTTACCCGCAAAAATTAAATATTATGAGATATCTGATAACCATCATATTCCTATTAGTAGCTACTTTTTCTTTTACCCAGGATTCAACATTACAAAAAACTGAAGTAAAAAAATCTTCAATTGAATTTAATGGCGGGAAATACAATGGATATGAAATTGAATTGAATGCCCCACCAGATATTGTTGAAGATGCCATAAAACAAAAATTTAAAGCAATGGGAACCAAACCCAAGGACATAAAGGGCTTTATGGTTTATCGAAATGTTTTATTGACTTCAATAGATCCGGTGAAACCTGTGGATGCATTCATAAAAGTTGACAGGAAAAGTAAAAAGGTAAAAGACCAGACATTGATTTACTTCATTGCATCAGGACCAGGTGAAATCGGAGACGAAAAATTTAAGGCTGATGCGTCGGGTAAAGCCGGGGTTGCCTCATTAGAAAATGGAGATGCCTTTCTGCTTGGTATGCTACCTGCTGTTAAAATGGGGGTTTATGATAAAGACCTCGCTAGCCAGCAAGCGATTGTAAAAAAAGAAGAAAAAAATCTGGCGAATTTAAAAGAGGACCAGGCTGACCTGGAAAAGAAAATAAAAAAATTGCAGAGCGATCTTGAATACAATATTAAAGCCCAGGAAAGACAGACCATTGAGGTAGATAAAGTAAAATCAAAACTGAATGAACTGGTTGCAAAAAAACCTTTGAACTAAGCTTAAAAAACAGCAACCTGCACGCTCACTTATCAAATTTTCGTTTGAAAAAACCAACTGGTGAAGGCCATTTTATATTTACGCAGCCAGCCAATCGTATTGGTTGTTAAATAAGTATTTACTGAGCTTCGATCTTTACAAAAATTCCTCAAAAATCATATCCTTTGTTATTGCAGTTAAATTGTTGCGGCAATGAATTGAATAACTTTGGTCAAACAACCAAACATGATCAGCTACAATCCAAAAGAGTGGTTTACATTTATTTTCAGGTTTCATAAGGCAGATACTTTTAGAAAACTGCTCCCGCTGATTATTGGTATTTGCGTTTACTCCTGGCTGATCGCATATCTTGAAACATCCTATTTTAAATTAGCCGAAACAAGCCATGTTAAAAACATACCGGTAATGCATAGCCTGCTGGGCTTTGCAATTTCTATGCTGTTGGTTTTTAGAACCAATACGGCCTATGACCGGTGGTGGGAAGGTAGAAAACTTTGGGGTGCCCTCGTTAATAATAGCAGAAACCTGGCAATGAAATTATCAGTGATGCTTCCAGAAACAGATAAAGAGCAAAGAACCTTTTTTAGAAAAATAATTCCTGCCTATGCTTATGCGCTGCATAAGCACCTCAAGTCTGAAAATACCCGGATTGCATTATTTGAGGAAGATGATCATCACCATCTTATTAAACACATAGATAAGGATAAACATATACCCAACCAGGTATCACTGCTGATGTACAAACATATTCAGCAATTATATAAAGAAGGCAAATTGACCGGAGACCAGCTCATCGTTTTAAACACAGAACTGCAATCCTTTACTGATATCTGTGGCGCCTGTGAGCGTATTAAAAACACACCTATTCCATATTCCTATAGTGTATTTATAAAGAAATTTATCTTCTTCTATATTATGACCCTCCCGTTTGGATATGTCTTTAACCTTGGTTATTACGTTGTGCCAGTGGTAGCATTCGTATTCTTTGTGCTCGCCAGTCTTGAATTAATTGCAGAAGAAATCGAAGACCCTTTTGGCAATGATGACAATGATGTGCCTACTGATAAAATTGCACTGAACATCCACAAACATATTGCTGAGATCATTTAAAACAAGATACCAGGGATTGTAAAAAATACGTCCTTAAACACCCTGGCTTTTGATTAAATGCAGGCTTTTATCCGACCTGTTAAAAAAGTTTTGTTAAAGCCTGCAAAAAATATGCGAATAGTTTCGTAATTCAACAAATACTACTATTTTTGATCTACTAAACATTTCGTACATAAAAATAAAATCATGAATAAATTAATCAATGCAATCAGCTTTCTATCATTGATGGGCCTGCCTTTTTGTATAAATGCGCAGGAGGCAGCAACTGAGAAAAAAGAAGTTGAAATTGCTACCGAGAAAAATGCTATCCCTAAAATTAAAGAGACAGAGGAAATTATAATTCGCAATAAAGGCGGTAAAGATTTAAATCTCAAAGTGGAAATTAATGGTGATCAAATAACCGTTAATGGCAAGCCGCTGGAAGATTTTAAGGATACACAGGTTACTATCGACAAACGCAAAATGGTAGTAAGACAAGGCGGGAAGTCTTTGGCATTTACCATTGCACCAAATTCATTGCCATTTCAGGGAGATTTTATGAACCAATGGAACAATCAGGAAGAAGTTATTAAACCATTTTTAGGCATAACTACTGAAAAAACTTCGGAAGGAGCAAAAGTAACCGACGTTGTTAAAGCAAGCGCCGCAGAGAAAGCTGGCTTAAAAAAAGATGATATCATTACAAAAGTGGGGGATGAAAAAATTGAAGATGCCGAAAGCTTATCAGAAGTCATTGCATCAAAAAAGCCAAAAGACGTTGTAAAAATTACCTATTTAAGAAATGGTAAATCAGGCAGTGTTAAAGCCACCCTGGGCGAAAGAAAATCCATCGATGCTATGACTTTCAACTATGCCCGCCCCCGTGTAAATGTCAGAAAATTTGCTACACCCAGAGTTCCTGGCGTAAAGGGAGATGATATGATCAACCAGGAAAGAATGTTTGATATGGAATCGTTGGCTCCCGTTGCCGGATTCAATACCAGCCCGTTTCTCAATCTTGAAAAATCTTTTCCCCGTCAAAAAAAGTTGGGCCTTAAGATACAAGACACGGAGGAAGGTGGAAACGTGAAAGTAATTGAGGTAGAAGAAGGTTCTGCCGCCGAAAAAGCTGGTCTAAAAAAGGATGATTTTATTACTTCAATAGGTGGTGTAAAAATTGAAAATACAGATGATGCCCGGGAGCAGTTGATGTTATCTGGGTCAAAAGCTACCTATCCTATAAAAGCCAAACGTGGCAATAAAGAGATGGATTTTGAAATAAAAATTCCAAAAAAACTGAAGACCGCCGATTTATAAAAGTATAGCCAGCATGCAGGTGCCATTAGCTTACAGCCATTGCTGTTTGCTGATGGCATTTTTATTTGGAGGTATCTGATGTAACGTTCTCGGTTTGACCGGATGCGTCATAAACCGGTAACTTCCTTACCTTTGCCCGGTGATAAAAAATGATAAATACGAAGTAGTAATTGGCCTGGAAGTGCATGCCCAGTTACTGACTAAAAGCAAACTTTTTTGCGGTGACAGCGCTTCATTTGGCGCCTCGCCCAATACGCATATCAGTCCCATAACACTGGCGCATCCTGGCACTTTGCCCAAAATGAATAAAAAAGCCATTGAGTTTGCTATTAAATTAGGACTGGCTTTACATTGCGATATCGAGCAGCAAAATTATTTTGCCCGAAAAAATTACTTCTACCCCGATTTACCAAAAGGTTACCAGGTAAGTCAACATACTACCCCTATTTGTAAAAATGGCTTTGTAAAAATAAGAGTGAACGATGTTGAAAGAAATATTCAACTGAACCGTATTCACATGGAAGAGGATGCCGGCAAAAGCCTCCATGATGTGGATGAGCATTATACAGCCATTGACTTAAACCGGGCTGGTGTTCCTTTACTTGAAATAGTGAGTGAACCCGATTTGCATAGCAGTGATGAGGCCTTTGCCTATATCACTGAATTAAGACGCCTGGTTAGATGGCTGGATATCTGCGATGGCAATATGGAAGAAGGTAGCATGCGTTGCGATGCCAACATCTCCATCAGATTGAAAGGAGCAACAACATTGGGCACAAGGGTAGAAGTTAAGAATCTAAACAGTATCCGCAACGTAAAAAAAGCCATCGATCTGGAAGTAAACCGATTGATTGATATTGTGGAAAGTGGAGCAAAAATCATCCAGGAAACGAGAAGCTACGATGCAGATAACAACAGCACTTTTTCATTGCGCAGCAAAGAAGATGCAGATGACTATCGCTATTTTGCTGATCCTGATCTTACGCCTTTTCATATAACCGATTCATTTTTGCAGGATGTGAAGGATGCGTTACCTGCCCTACCGGAAGAACTTGAGAAAAAGTACCGGGAGGTTTTTCAATTACCAGCATACGATGCCCAGGTAATCTGCAGTGATAAATTGCAGGTAAATTATTTTGAAGATATTATAAAGCATACTACGCATTATAAGGCAGCAGTTAACTGGATGATGGGCCCCGTAAAATCTTACCTAAACGACCATGGCATTGAACTGGATGAATTCGGTTTGAAACCAGAAAAAATTGCAGCACTCATACAGCTGGTGGATGAAGGAAAAGTAAATTTCAGTATTGCCAGTACAAAGATTTTAATGGCATTAATGGTTGACCCCGCTAAAACACCTTTACAAATAGCAACCGAGTTAAACCTGCTGCAGGAAAGTAATAGCGGATCGGTGGCTGAATGGGTGGATGAAGTAATCGCTAAAATGCCGGATAAAGTAAAGGAATATAGAAGCGGTAAGAAAGGACTAATTGGGTTGTTTGCCGGCGAAGTAAAAAAACTAAGCAAGGGCAAAGCAGACATGCAGGTGGTGAATAATTTATTAGCCGAAAAATTAAATTAATCAGACGATGAAAAAGCTTTTTACGATTGTGTTTTGCACGGCTATATTATTTGCTTGCAACAATGAAAATCAAAAGGGGAAATTTACTGTTTCAGGTGAATTGAAAAATGCACCAGACCAGAAACTGTACCTGGAAGAATTATATTTCAGCGAGAAAGACCCCGTTATATTGGATACCGCAGAAATAAAAAATGGCAGGTTTACAATCTCTGCATTGGCCCCGGAACAAGGACTCTACCGGTTGAGACTTGAAAAAACAGACGCACCATTTATTTTTATCAACGACAACCCATCCATTAACGTTACTGCAGATTACAATCAACTTTCCCTGGAAAGTATTGTGTTCAATTCTTCAGCCAACCAGTTGCTGCGGAAATTTATTACCAATATCAATGCCCAGCGAAAAAATCTTGAAGAAAAAACTACCGGCTTACAACAGTATCCAACCCCTGTTGAAACAGATAGTATGTATCTGGTATTAAAAAAAGACGTATCCACACAGGAAACTGCATATAAAAATTACATCATCCAGTATTTGGATACCACCAGCAATGCCGTAATGGCAATGTTTAGTTTGGGCTATACCCGTGATATAGAACCCGATCAATTAGAAAAGACCGTTGCCGGGCTTACAAAACGATTTCCTAATAATCAGTCCATCACTACGATTGTAGCCCAGTATAATCAAATGATTGCCCAATACAAAGCAAAACCTTCCGATGGCAAACTGGCACCCGATATTAACATGGCTGATACCAGTGGTAAACCTTTTGCGTTAAGCATGTTGCGTGGAAAATATGTGCTGGTAGATTTTTGGGCAAGCTGGTGTGGTCCCTGCAGGGGAGAAAATCCAAATGTAGTAAAGGCCTACAATAAATTTAAAGATAAGAACTTCACCATTTTAGGCGTATCGCTTGATAAAGACAAAGCCTCGTGGGTTAAAGCAATCAAGGATGATAACCTAACCTGGTACCATATCAGTGATTTAAAATACTGGAATAGTGCGGCAGTGCCTTTATACGGTTTTGATGGTATTCCTTACAATGTGTTAGTAAATCCGGAAGGCCAAATTATTGGAAGCAACCTAAGAGGTGAAGCGCTTGAAATGAAATTGGGGGAGCTGATCAAATAATATAGGAGATAACTGATTGTTTTGACTTTAAACCTATATTTATTTAGGGCCTGAAAATATTGTTTGTCATCATCTGCTATTGATATTAAAAGGGACCAGCACCCTTCAATTTATCTTAAAAATAAAATCGGCCTTATAAAAATTTGATTTGTTTTGGATGATTATCCCATAAGATTGTACATCTCCTAATAAAAATTGAGCTGAAAATGGTATTGAATTGCAGATAGAAAAGAAGGAAGGGTTTTCAAATAAACTAACAAATCCTATTGAGAACCCCATTCTATATTAAAAAGCCGTCCTGAAAATACAGGACGGCTTTTTACAATGAAGTCATTTGAACGGAAAGAGACGTTATTGCTTATCCCAAAAAACTCTAACTAAAAGGTTAGCTTTTTGAGCGGGAGCATTTCTATTGGCATCGATTTCACTTTGAGGATAAGGCAAACTCCTAGGAATATCCGTGGTTACTGCATTGGCAACCTTTACAATCGCCGGAAACCCTGTCCTTCTCCAGTCTGTCCACGACTCCTGCATAACACCATAATTCGCAATAAATTTTTCATTGATTATCTGGCCTACTTGCTCAGAATTTGAGCCTGCAAGTGTACCATTTGAAGCAATATAGGTAGCGATGTCAGTGGCAGACACTCCTGCTGCCTGCATACTTGCAGTAATACCGGCCTGAAAGAAAGTTTGTGCAACCCCCGGAGCACCATACACAGCAGCCTCTGCTCTTATAAAATTATATTCAGCAAAAGTCAGCATTCTAACCGGTGCAGTTCCATCATAAGTAATACTTCCTGTAAACGGATTTGCGGGAGTAGACCCGTCAGCACTGGCGACTCCACCCGATGCTGCCCCTCTTAGGTAAGTATGTATTCTTGAGTATTTTTGTGACTGAGGATCCCCGGAAGCGGCACCTGCATATGTAGCGGAGCCAAAAGGAAATGTACTAAAAAAGGAAGCTCTTCTTGGATCAGACTTGGCGTTCATTGCATCCACTAAAAACTTGTTGGGAAACAAGTTATTTGCCCTGCTAAGGTCAAACTGATGTATTGGATTTTGCCTATTTTGAAGTGAGAAGAAAGGCATTTCAAAATTATCAGCATTGGCAGCAAAGAAAGTTACGCCGGGTTGATTTACGAGGGCTGTAATTTTCGTAACGGTCTCCGGCAAATTCAATTTAGAGCTATGTATTAATAAACGTAGTTTTAATGTGTTGCCAAATTTTATCCAGTTCGCTCTTTTAGTGCTAAACGCACCGCTATAAATGGTCGAATTTGCATCTGGGACTATCCCGGTTGCAGGACCATTTAAATCTGTGAGCGCCTCATCAATCATAGTTAAAAGAGAAGCATAAATCGCTGCACCACCGTCATATTTAGGTGATGTATTTAAACTGGTTTTCTGTGCCTCGGAAAAGGGAATATCTCCAAATGCATCCACCAAATGCTGGTAATTATAAGCCTTTAGCAACTTAGCGACTCCACGATAATAAGGTGCATTTTGAGTGGTTGCCAAAGAAATGATTACTTCAAGGTCATTTAAAGTGGTGGCATAAAAAAGACCCCACATATTATTTACGTCCGAAGACTGTAGCAGGTATTTTTCATACTGTTGCGTCTGTGTTTCCCCTCCGGTTGTTTGTCCGGAATAATGTTGCATTAACAATCCGCTGTACCTGTTTAAATCGCTTCCACTTGAAAATCCGGTATTGACCGTGGCATTAGTAAGTAGAAGGTTAATGGGAGCTGAGGCTTCAGCAATCCTATCCGGGTCTTTGTTGATATCGAAGTATTTTTTGCAGGAAAAGAGACCGAGTAAAAATATAGCTGTTACCGGAATTAATATTTTTTTCATGTTCTTAATTTTATTTAGTTAAATGGATTTAGAGTGTAACTCTTAGATTGACACCCATTGTTCTGGTTGAAGGATTTGCATTGAACTCCAAACCCTGTATATTGCTTGATCCAAGTGCATTTTGTTCCGGATCAAGGTGCGAATAATCCTTCGCTTTCAAAAACAAATTTCTACCAAAAACTCCAAATTCGATATTACCAAATGGCGTTTTATCAATCACACTTCTAGGCAATTTCATACTTAAATTAGCCTCTCTTATCCTAAACCAGGAAGTATTTACCATAAAACCTTCTGCGGCAACATACTTTCCGGAATTACCCCAATATTGATCTGCACGAATAGGTATGCTTACCTTGCCGCCAGATGCATCAACGCCATCAAACTGGTAGTTTCTTAGCGGAGTTACATTATCAGCTGCAAAACGAGGCAAAGCGGCGGTTTCAATTACCGAACCATTTCTTCTTAAGTCAGCAAGATTCCTGCTATACAATGCTCCACCATTCCGTATATCTAATAATATGTCAAGCGTAAAAAACTTGTATGTAAATGTATTGGAAATACCCATTGTAAACTTTGGGTTTGAATTACCAATCTTGAATACACCAGATGTTGGTAAAGGTAATCCTGCATTTGTACCAGTGGTTTGTAGAATCATTTCCCCCTTTGCATTTGTTTGGTATTTATTACCATAAATAGCTCCATACTCCTCACCTTCTACCAGACGAACGTTTGGAGTAGTGAAGCCAGCCAGTGTAATTACGGAAACCCCAGGTGCTAGTTTTGTAACAATACTTTTAAATTGGGTATAATTGGCGTTGATGTTCCATGTGAAATTTTTGGATTTTATCGGAACTACACCCAGAGTAATTTCAGTCCCCTTAGTTTCAATTTCACCTGCATTTTGAAATAAGCTGGTTACTCCTGATGCAGCTGAGACTGGTACTGGAAATAAACCATCCGTCAGTAAACGCTGGTAATAGTTTGCTTCAATTGTAATTCTGTTATTAAATAATTTTACCTCAGTTCCAACTTCCCACTCTTTTGTAAATTCTGGCTTTAAATTGATATTACCAGCTGCATTTGAAATGGTATAGCCTGAAAGTCCGTTAAAAGGATAGGCGATACTTGGTCCAAAACCATCAGCAGCCCCGCCTAATGCTGCATAATTATCGGTATTATAAGCAGGTGCAGCACGACCAACTACACCATAGTTTGCATGAAGTTTTAGGAAATTTAAAACATTACTTTTAATTGAAGGAATGGCATCCGTTAATACTGCACTTAAAGAAGTTGCTGGATAAAATATAGACCTGCTATCCGGTGCCAAGGTCGATGAAAAATCATTTCTGGCTTTTACATTCAAAGCGAGCCATCTGTTGTATTCCAAAACTGCGTCAGCAAAAACACCGACCGTTCTTACCTGAGAAGTACCAACTGAAGGTGTATTTAATACCGTAGCATTGCTGATTTGATCAAATCCACGAATTGCCAGTCCTGTACTTCTTGCGCTAAGGGAATTCGAATAGTTATCAAACAGTTCATTTCCTACTGTACCAATCAGATTGAATTTACCAAACCTTTTTTGTGCATTCAGCGTAAAGTAGGAATTTATATTTCGCAAATTCGATTTAGAATCAATAATACCGCCAGTGCCGTTTGCAGAAGTATTACCACCACCACGTGAACCAATTTCATCATACCCATGCGCACTGAACGATTGAATATCACCTCCAATTTTTACATCCGCATTTAACCAGTCAGTAAACTGGTATCTTAATCCCAGATTTCCAATGATTCTGTCAACTTTATCGTTGTAACGAACATTTTCGATAGACCAGTATGGATTATCTTCACCACCGTAAAACAACTGCCCACCGGTAGCACTGTAATAAGGACTACCAGTCAGGTCATAACTCCGTGGAGTAAATAAAGAACGGAAAACCGGATTAGCAAGCTGGTTCCCCTGTTGTGTCCTTATCGATGAAGTGTAATTGGTACTAATGTAAGTACTAACAGTTAATTTTTTTGTTACTTCAGAATTCAGGTTAAAACTTAAAACGTTTTTGTTTAATTCGTTTCTATCCACTACGTAGGTCTCTTTTGTATTATTATAAGATACGCGGAAAGTAGTTTTGTCATTTCCGCCACTGAAGCTGATTGTATTTTGCCTGTTGAAACCATTCTTAAATAAATCAGATACATTATTTGGAAAGGCAGACAGCACTTCCGGATTACCAAAATAGTTGGTCACGTTTTGCCCGGTTATTCTTGGCCCCCAGGATGTAGAAGCATTGGGATTATACACGCCAACTGTTGTTGTCGCAGTATTAACGCCGCTGGAGGTACCCTGCGCATATTCATTTTGATATTCCGGCAATCTATTTACGGATACCACTGAATAGGAGGAATTGATATCAATATTATTTTTACCT
>Ga0123337_10006668_pt1 | contig 10954 bp, 9 predicted proteins | sample frozenSSSSmetaG_FD_89792 | JGI IMG/M metagenome (GOLD analysis project Ga0123337, IMG submission 89792) | Glacier valley bacterial and archeal communities from Borup Fiord, Nunavut, Canada, to study Microbial Dark Matter (Phase II) -... | ecosystem: Environmental > Aquatic > Freshwater > Ice >...
AAAATCAAAAAACATTATCAGCATTATAGAAAAGCTTAAAAAAATGGATGAGAAATACCAGGTTGTAAAAACGCCTACCAACTCTGATCTAAAGGGGCTTGATAGAGTGCAACAAGTAAAGAAAATAGAAGAATTTATATTTATGGTGGTTGGTAACTAAAGATATTAAACCCCTAGAACCTGTTAAAGCGGCACCTGTAAAAAGGGCCGCTTTTTTATTTAAAAATCATCATGGCTGGCTGGTCACCACCTTCCAAATAAACCTTCATTGGTTTTAAACCACACGGGTAGGGATTGAGCGCCTAAATAATTCCGAATATTTAAGGTATTACAACCTACTGCTGGTTTCCTATTTTACACAATACAACCTGGTGTCAGTATCGCTACCTTATCAAAAATTCAATTGAAATTTTGATAAAAAGTTGTATTGACAAAAAAGCACCAGTTTAATGACAGAATCATTTCGCTGATGCTTTTTCAAATTATGTTATTTAACCTTTCTGATTTAAATTTGTCAATCAGTTTATGCCCACAGTGAAGTAGGGTATTCTCCATCGGCAACCAGCTTTTCTACACTTGCTTTTACTGAAGGTGCATCTTCTTTATAGGTTACACCAAACCATTGTGCAGAGGTAGGAATAACTTTAATGGTACCGCCCTGATTTTGCACAAAATCGTCACCCAGCAGTGGTATAAAAAATTCAGATTTTATATCCTGATAGTTTGCCTTTACAAATTCGTGAAACAGTTTTTCGGTTGCGTCAAACATCGTTGGCGGAAAGCACCAGAAATTCATAGATACACTTGAATTAAAAGGCACTTCATGTTTACCATCATTGTCTTCATACACAATTGTATCACCTTCCTGGTAGATTTTTGTGCGTTCTTTAATGCTGATCAGGTTAAAATTTTTATCTACTTCACAAACTCCCCTGCTAACTGTTCCATTCTCACTAAGCGTTTTGGCCAATTCATATCCAATGATTGAATAAGTGCTTTCAGTACACTCATGTATCAAAAATGCAGCAGCTTTCTCAAAGGAATCTTTGCCGTAAAAATCATCGGCATTGATTACTGCAAACGGTTCTTTAATGGCATCCTTTGCACACAATACCGCATGCGCAGTACCCCATGGTTTTGTACGATCTGCAGGAATTTCCACATCCGGTAAAAATGCATCTTTCACCTGGTAAACATAGTCCGTTTCAATTTTGCCTTTTAACTTTGGTTCAAAAATCGCCTTAAAATTTTCTGCAAAATCTTCCCGGATCACAAATACGATTTTGCCAAACCCGGCACGAATCGCATCATAAATTGAATAATCCATAATCGTTTCTCCAGAAGGACCAAAAGATTGAATTTGTTTCATACTTCCATAGCGGCTGGCCATTCCTGCGGCTAATATTAAAAGAGTTGGCTTCATATTAAAATGTAAATTGTTGATTAAGTTGCAATTTTGCGTAGGCAAAAATAATCTAATAGACTAATATATAACAAAAATGCTTTTTCCAATTTCCAATATCATCACTGAAAATATTGTAACAGAATTGTTTGATCAAAAGCAGGTATGCCTATCCGTGTTGAGATTAGATTTGATTCATAACGTGGTTTCAGGAAACAAATTATATAAGCTTCATTGTTTTTTACAACGTGCTGTAAAGCAGTCAGCTAAAGGGATCATCACCTTCGGTGGCGCATATTCCAATCACCTGGTAGCAACTGCATTTGCCTGCAGAGAAGCAGGATTAAAAAGCATTGCAATTGTAAGGGGAGAACAGCCCAAAATTTTATCACACACTTTGATAGCTTGCATGGAATATGGTATGCAATTGAAATTTGTTTCAAGACAGATCTATGACCAAAAAGAATTTACTTTTTTTATAACCCAATTAAATGTTGATTATGAAAACTTCGTGGTGGTTCCCGAAGGCGGCTATCATCCGGATGGTGCAGCGGGCGCAAAATTGATAATGGATTTAGTTGACCAGCAAACCACACATATTTGCTGTGCCGTTGGAACGGCAACTACAGGAGCTGGGCTATTATTGGGATTAAAGGAAAAGCAACAAGTAGTATTGGTACCTGTGATAAAAAACCTGAACGATCTTGTGCAAAGGATTTCATTTTTAACAAATCGTTCTTTCAGTCCCGAACAGCTTAAAATAATGCCCGATTACCATTTTGGTGGGTATGCGAAAAAAACGCAGGTGCTGATTGATTTTATGAACTCCATGTATGAAAAACACCGGCTGCCAACGGATTTTGTTTACACAGCCAAGATGCTGTTTGGAATAATTGATGCAATTAAAAAAGACTATTTCCCTGCCGGCAGCAAGATCATTTGTATCCACACGGGTGGTCTACAAGGTAATTTATCATTGCCTCCGGGCACTTTAGTTTTTTAATTCGTTTCGCATTGTTGTTATCTTTGTAACCATTCATTTTTTAATACCGTGTTTAGTTTTTATGTTTAAATTCATTTTTATCCTATACTTCAGTTGTATTGCTTTTGCAGGCAATACATATGCACAGGATACGCTTCCTAAAATTTCAGTTACCAATCGGTATGGTAAAATAATCATCAGCTGGAAAAACACTTATGGTGCTACCATTAGTAATATCAACATTCAACGTTCTTTTGACAGCATTAAAAGATTTACTACCATTGGCAGTGTATTAAACCCCATGAATATAGAAAACGGGTACGTGGATCCCAAACCCACCGGAGGGAAAATATTTTACCGTCTATTTATTGCATTTGAAGGAGGAGAATATTTATTCACCAAATCATACCGGCCAGTATTGGATACATCAAAAGAAATATTATCATTTATACCACCCGATTTGGGGATTGAAACTGCAGAGGAGAAAAGAAGACAGGAAAAGAAAGATGTAAACCCAAGGCCTGTAAAACCACCGGTTTTTGTTCCAAGCAAATTTGTGTTTACAGGGAAGGATAATAATGTTATCATCAACCTGCCCAATGCTGAATCCCAAAAGTTTTCTATTCATTTTTTTGATGAATTTGACAATCCCGTATTTGAATTGAAAGCAATTAAAGAATCTTACCTGATCCTTGAAAAAGTTAATTTTCTTCACTCAGGCTGGTTCAAATACGATCTGTTCAATAATGGAATAATACAGGAAAAATTTAAATTCTACATCCCAAAAGACGGAAAAATCAACAACAACGGCAGAGACCAACGAAACAAATAACAAGGGGATTTTCCGGATAAAAATATCGCATCTTTTATTCTCTCAGTCGAAATTGATATGAAGAGCAATGATTATTCAATTAGTTGCACATGGAAAACCTTTTCAAAATTTTGTCTAATTTTTTCTTTAACTGCTTCAAAATCAACTTTAACATTTAGTTCCATTTCCATGGAAGTCACTTTTTTATTTTCAATGCCGCAAGGAATAATGTTCTTGAAATAATTCAAATCAGTATTTACGTTCAATGCAAATCCATGCATAGTAATCCAACGGCTGCAGCGAACCCCCATTGCACAAATCTTCCTTTCACTACCTTCCACATTCGGTTCTATCCACACTCCGGTCTCTCCCTTGCTACGTTCCCCCTTAATTCCATACTCCGCCAAAGTAAGTATAATCACTTCTTCCAACGCTCTTAAATACTTGCCAATATCGGTGTAAAACCGCTCCAGGTCTATAATCGGATATCCTACTACCTGCTGTGGCCCGTGAAAAGTGATGTCTCCTCCCCTGTTGATTTTATAAAACTGAATCCCCCTTTCCTCCATTTCCGCAGCACTGATCAGGATATTTTCCATATGGCCGCTTTTGCCCAGCGTATACACCGGTGGGTGCTCACAAAGCAATAAATGATGCGTAGTGACCGGTTGAATGTTTGCCTCATTGATCTCACTACCAACTGCTTCTCCGGCTTGCACAGCCTGTTTACGGGCATTGGCCGACTTTAACTGTACGTTCTCCAGTAGCAAGCTTTCCTGGTAATCCCAGGCAGGCTTATAATCGATAACACCTAAATCTTTGTATGTAACTAACTGCTTATCCAATGTAATTGGTTTATTTTGCAAAGATAAATGAATTGATGCTGGATGCTGGATGCTGGATACTGGATACTGGATACTGGATGGTGGATGGTGGATGGTGGATGATGGATGATGGATGGTGGATACTAGATGCTGGATACTTGATACTAGATGCTGGATGGCATGTTTGTAGTGGGTCGCCAAATAAATATTGAATATGACTAATGAAATTATAACAACAACGGAAGAGGATTTACAGGAATCGGAAGAACTGTACGAACGCCTTGTAATTGAAATCCCCAAGGGACAGGAACCGCTGCGGATTGATAAATTTTTAATGAGCCGCATTGAAGGTGCTACCAGGAATAAAATTCAACAGGGCATCGAGAATGAAATGGTGACGGTAAACGAGAAGCCGGTTAAAACAAATTATAAGGTAAGACCTTACGATAAAATTATAGTATTTAGTAACCGCCATCCTGAATCGAATGATATTGTTCCGGAAAACATTCCGCTTAATATTGCTTATGAGGATGAAGATGTATTGCTGATTAATAAACCCGCAGGACTTGTTGTTCACCCCGGAAGCGGCAATCATAGTGGCACTTTAATCAATGGCGTTGCTTACTATTTAAAGCAACAAAATCCGGATATTGAAGAAAGCGGATTAGCCCGCTTTGGCATGGTGCACCGCATTGATAAAAATACCACCGGTTTGCTGGTGTTGGCAAAAACGCCCAAAGCAATGACCGATCTTGCGAAACAATTTTTCAACCATACGGTACACCGCAGATACATTGCATTGGTATGGGGCGATTTTGAAGAAAATGAAGGCACCATAACCGGGCATGTAGGCAGACACCAGCGTTTTAGAAAATTATTTACTACCTACCCAGATGGGGAGCATGGTAAAGATGCCATAACGCATTATAAAGTGCTGGAAAGATTTAATTATGTAACGCTGGTAGAATGCAGGCTTGAAACCGGCCGTACGCACCAGATACGTGTACATATGCAATACATTGGCCATCCATTGTTCAACGATGATTTTTATGGTGGTGATAAAATCGTAAAAGGTACCGTCTTTAGCAAATACAAACAGTTTGTAGACAACTGCTTTTCAATTTGCAAACGCCAGGCATTGCATGCCAAAGAGTTGGGATTTATACACCCTACTACCAAACAGCCAATACTTTTCGAAAGTGATATACCCGAAGATATGTTGGCGGTGATTGACAAATGGAGAAAATACAGTGCTGATAAAAATGATGTCGGATAATCATTTAAAATAATCTACAAAAAAATGTTTTGATTGGTAGATAACCATCAGATTAGATTCAAACTTTCTTTATGAAAAAACGTTTCACATACAGTGCTTTTATAAAAATTTTATCACAACAGGCAATCAACAACTAATAATAAAAATATTTCTCTTTAATATGTTTAAAAACTCCTTATCCCGGTTTAGACTGGTAGCCTTTTTAGAAGGTTGCTCTTTTTTACTTTTCGCCATCACAATGCCGTTAAAGTATATGATGGGAATGCCCAAACCAAATTATGTTATTGGTATGGCGCACGGTATTTTATTTATGCTATACATCGTTTTGCTGCTGCAGGTTTCAACAGAATATAAATGGCCCATTAAAAAAATATTCCTGGCATTTATTGCATCGCTGCTTCCGTTTGGTACATTCATCGCCAACAAAAAATTATATCCGGAAGCGATTGAATCAGATAACGTATCAGTTTAATTTCTGGTGGTAAAAAAACATAAAAAAAGAGCCTGAAATCTAAAACTTCAGGCTCTTTCAATATTTAAAACTCATCACTACAAAATTATTTCCGGTTGCTTCAGAGAGTTAGTGACTGCATCAAACCGATCGTCATAGTCATCCTGCATTGTATGCATCACTCTGTCCCAGAAGGTAAAATACAAACCGTAATTCCCTTTAAAATACTGATGGTGCATATTGTGGTTAACGGAGGTATTGAACCACTTACCCAGCCAATGTTTATTGAACCCTTTTGGATATAATTCATATCCGAGATGGCCATAAACGTTAAAGGCAGTCATGAAAATCAGAAATACAAAAATGTGAGCATAGTGAACGGGAATGGTAAATGCAAAAACATAAATTATTCCGGATTCCACCACGGCCTCTAAAGGATTAAAAGAGAAGGATGCCCAGGGCGATGGATTGGTACTTTTATGATGAACCAGGTGAAAAAAACTGAATAAACGAGGATGGTGCATTATGCGGTGTGTAAAATAAAAATAGGTGTCATGCATGATTAACATTACCGGAATAATCAGGAATGAGTACCATATTGGATATTGATCCAGTCTAGGGTAAATGGTTCTATGCGGCTTTAAAAGTGGATGATTTAAAACAAGTGGTACAAGGGCAAATATGCAAAAAGTAATCAGAGAGTAAAGAATCTCCCGTTGATAATCCTTGTTGGACGGCCAGCGTTGCTGTATTTTCTTAAGCCTGGTTTTGTTTTTGAATAAAATATAAAAAATAAGAAATGCGATTCCACCAAAAACCAGGTACCGGACAACACTCAGCATAAAAACAAACACTACCGGCGCCCATGAATCGGGTGAAAAAAGCATACTACAATATTTTAATATTTGTAAAAAACATTCAACTACGAATGTACGGCATCGATTAGGAAAATAAACTTATTGTGCAACCGCTACGCCAACAAAAGAATCTGCCGTGCCGTAATACAAAAACCATTTTTGCTTAAAATAGACAAGTCCTTCAGAAAAAGTGGTACCCGCTTTATACTGTCCCGTTACTTCGTGTGGCAGTGATGGTTTTAAAATGCAGGTATCTGTTCTAAAGACAATTTTCTCCATATTGTCGATATCAAAAACCACCTGGCCTACCGAATAAGTGCCTTTTGGTAAACTGCTATCGGCCCTTTCATCCGTTGCATTTTTACCATTGTAGATGAGCAGGATTCCTTTGTCAGTAATCAAAGCGGGCGGTCCACATTCGGTCAGGTCGCTGTCAAATTTGCCGGAACGGGTATTCATTGCACTTCTTAATTCGCCTTTTTCATCCTGCAGCGGATACCAGTCGTACAGGTTTTCCGACCAGGCCAGGTTTACAAAATGCTCTCCCCAATACATCCAATATTTCCCTTTCAATTTAGCTAACACGGGTCTACCATTTTTCATTTTTGTAACCATCGAAGCAGACTTTGTAGCCAAATTCAAAAACTTTCCATTGTAAGCTGAGGTAAAGGCTGGTCCCTTTTTAGTCCATTTAAAAAGGTCATTGGATATAGCGATTGATAAACGGGGTACTTCATAATTCCAGCTGGTATATGCCATTACATATTGCCCATCTTCCGTTTCTACCACCCTTGGATCTTCGCAGCCGCCGGGATAATCGTATTGCTTAAAATTGCCGTCAGGATATACAACCGGTGTTGGATGATTTTTAAAATGAATCCCATCTTCGCTAATTGCAATTCCAATGCGGGAAGTACGGCCCCCCAATATGGCGGCTGGATTGTCCTCACTCCGGGTAAACAGAAATACCTTTCCATCCCTCACAATTGCTGCCGGATTAAAAACGTCGGCTTTCTGCCACTTTACATTTTCCTTTTTTAATGAATCATAAAACACAAGAGTGGAGTCGGCCCGCAGAATGGGATTTTCAGCAGGTTTGTAGAAGGAGGATAAATCTGCCAATTTTGGATCCTTTGAAGCGCAGCTGGCTAGTAAGCATAACGATATCAAATGCAACCACTTTTTCATACACAGGCGTTTTATTTCATTTAAATAAAGCTACCTGATTTTATAGCAACAAGTACCAACTATATATTTTAAAAAGAAAACACAAACCCATCCAATAAAGCAACTTCAAAACGCTTTACCGAATGGGTTGATTTCTTCAACAAAGTATTTAAAAAGAAAAATAAATTTCTGTAGCACCATATCCATAAGAAGCATGGTATTGATTTACAAAAGATTTCACTTCCTTTTTTAAGCGAAGTATCTCATGTATTTCATCCCTCAGCTTGCCAGCACCTACGCCATGAATCACCGTTAGTGATGGCTGGCGATGTGCAACAGCGAGGTCATAAAACCTTTCAAATTCTTTTAGCTGCAGTGTCAATATTTCAAAATTACTCATGTGCTTCCAGCTATCTGTTAGCTTCTCTATGTGCAGATCAACCACTGTTCTGGACGGCGCCAAATTTTCTCTCACTTTTGCCACATCATAAATCCTGAATCCAGCATTGCTTAAACCGCTTAGGTCTACTTTTTCTTCATTCACTCTATCTGGATAATAATCGAATAACTGGTACGAAAAAGTTGGTTCATTTTTAATTTGAATCTCCTCAATTTTTTTAAACAGTTGCTTCGCTTTTAATTTCAGGGAAGTCTCAAAATGAGTGGCTTTCTTCTTATCATCGTTTACCAGTGAAAACTCCACATCAAAACGTGGATTATCGCTCATGTCTTCAAAGTTTACATTGTGCAGGTAAAAATCCCCTTGCGGCCCAATACTGTTCTTTAGTTCAAAGGTACTCTCGCCGCTGAAATATAAATTGTAGTTGAAATTGTAGGCGGTTTCGGTTTGGTTGATGAGGTACACTTTTAATTTTTCCACTACATCATCATCAAAAACATCTTTATCAAATATGGGCATAAATGCAAGGAATACGCCATTGTCTACTTTAACCTTAGGCGGATTTTTTTCCGGCTTTACGTTGTCAATGAAAATCTTTTTCTTTTCAACAAGTCTCTTTTCTGAAAACATTTTAAAATAGGGAAAATCAATCTGGTCCATGTAAGCAGGAAAGCGAACACCTTTCACTTCAATCATCACCATCTTTTCATTCATAATCTCTACCACCTTGCCCTCTTCATTGGTAAGCAACACAATTATTTTATCACCTTCCTGGTATTTCATAGTCTCCCCTTTTTCTTTTTGTAATTAATGCTGCAAAGTTATATTAGTTTGTGGGGTAAAAAATGCAGGAATTATCTGGTTGAAAAATAATGAAAACAGGTGAGCTTAGAATTATTTGATTCTAAGGCAGCGATCGGAACTGATGTCTGGCAACAGGGTATTGAACGGACAGGCCATGTACATACCGTCCACGTCGTGACCGAATGACTTATTCAATCGATCAAATTAGAAAGTATCATTTAATAAAGACTATGATTGTAAAACAAAAAATCAGGAAGCCAGTTTGCTTTTTTTGTATCCATATAAAAAGTAAATCACCAATCCGATTGCCAGCCAGCCAAGAAACCAGGCCCAGTTGCTTTTTGTCATACCGGTTAGCAGGTACATACAGGTGATGAGGCCCATTAGTGGAATTAAAGAATATTTATTCATAAAAGCAATAACCGAAAGTATGATCGCAGATCCCCAGAAAACTATCAGGGAAATATTGGGCGTGGCTACATCCATAAAACTGATTTTACCATTGGTATAATCTTCATTACTGCTAAAATCAAAATTGAACATATCTGTAAAATAACTGGCAGATAAAGCCTTTGCCAGGAACAATGCTCCAATTACAATCACCGGAAAAATAAATTGCCCGTTGATATAAGGCAGGTGAAATTTACCCGCCTGCTTTTCTTTCCTGGGTATCAACAAAACGCCTCCACAAACCAATACAAAGGCAAACAAGGTGGCAATACTGGTGAAATCGAGCACAAATGTTTTATCTGTAAATAATATAGGAATACCTACTACCAGGCCGGTGATGATGGTGGCAAAGGAAGGTGTTTTAAATTTTTTGTGAATCTTCTGAAAAACCGGTGGCAGCAAACCATCCCGGCTCATGCTCATCCAGATGCGGGGCTGGCCCATTTGAAAAACGAGCAACACACTCGTCATGGCTACCACCGCTGCAATGGCTACAAAAAACTGCATCCAGCCAACATTCAGGTTTTGCTTTTCAAAAATAAAGGCCAGCGGATCACCTACACCTTCAAACTTCCGATAGTTAACAGCGCCAGTAAGTACGAGGGTGAGCAGGATATAAACGATCGTACAAATTACCAGTGAAAGAATCATCCCTCTTGGCAGATCCCGTTGTGGATTTTTACTTTCTTCCGCCAGCACGCTTACTGCATCAAAACCAATATAGGCAAAGAATACACCACTTACGGCAGCCATTACACCGCTGAATCCGTTTGGCATAAATGATCTTACATTTTCATCATTGGCCGGTGTCCAGTTAAAGGTGAGTCCATTGGAAAATACCAGGTAACCACCTACTATAATCACCAAACCAACCACAATCATTTTAAGGATTACCATCACATTACTAAAGTTGCGGCTTTCTTTAATACCACGATACACCAGCATGGTGATGAGTATATTGATGACAAAAGCAGGTAAATCAAAAATGATTCGCAGGCTGCCAATGACAGGCGAATTGTTCCAGGCATCCAACACATCAGGATTGGTGCTACCGGCAGCTAGGGCATCCTTTACTTCCATGTAACTGGTGCAGAGATACTGAGGAATATGTACATTTAATTTTTCGAGGAAAGAAGTAAAATAATCACTCCAGCTATAGGCAACATAAATATTACCGATGGAATATTCCATGATTAAAGCCCAGCCAATTACCCATGCAAACAACTCCCCAAAAGAAGCATAGGCATAAGTATAGGCACTACCGGCTACCGGTATCCGACTCGCAAACTCTGAATAACAAAATGCAGTAAAGGCACAAGCAACGGCTGTAATGATAAATAGAATGACTACACCTGGTCCGCCATGAAAAACAGCACCACCTAAACTACTGAAACTTCCAGCGCCCAGGATAGCAGCGATGCCAAAAAATGTAAGGTCTTTTAAAGAAAGTACCCGCTTTAATCCGCCCCCTCCGTGGGTATCATCACTTCCTTCTGCTAAAATATTTTCAATCTTCTTTGTTCTAAATAA
>Ga0123337_10006669_pt1 | contig 10954 bp, 14 predicted proteins | sample frozenSSSSmetaG_FD_89792 | JGI IMG/M metagenome (GOLD analysis project Ga0123337, IMG submission 89792) | Glacier valley bacterial and archeal communities from Borup Fiord, Nunavut, Canada, to study Microbial Dark Matter (Phase II) -... | ecosystem: Environmental > Aquatic > Freshwater > Ice >...
CGAGCGAGATCGCTGTGTTCATGCGCCATTATCATCAGCCTCCATGGCTCCGTTCGAGATGGGCATCGATGCCCGCGCGGCGCTCGCAGCGCGATGAAATCCAGGCGCTCGCTGCTCGTCATCGCCCTGACGCTCGTCAGCGCTGCGGTTATTGCCGCGGCGGCTTCCGTCGTCTTCTGGCTGGAGCGCCCGCTGGTGCTGGCCAGCGATCCGGTCGAGCTCTCCATCGAGCCCGGGAGCTCCCCTCGCGACATCGCCGAGGCTTGGGTGAGGGCGGGTGTGAAGACCTCGCCGTTCGCGCTCTACGAATGGTTCCGCTGGTCCGGCAAGTCGCGCAGAATCCGTGCCGGCAGCTACGAAGCCGGCTCCGGCACGACACCGATGTCGCTGCTCGAGAAGATGGTCCGCGGCGACGAGACGCTCGCCGTCGTTCGCCTCAACGAAGGCTGGACCTTTCGCCAGATCCGCGCCGAGCTGGCGCGCGCAGAGGCACTGAAGCCGGCGACCGCAGGCCTCAGCGACGAAGCGGTGATGGCGGCGATCGGTGCTCCGGGCGTGTCGCCGGAAGGGCGCTTCCATCCCGACACCTACGCCTACAGCAAGGGCTCAAGCGATCTCGCAGTGCTCACGCGTGCCCATCGTGCGTTGGAACGGCGACTCGCCGCCGCTTGGCAGGAGCGCGATCCGTCGACGCCGCTGAAGAGCGCCGACGACGCGTTGACGCTGGCGTCGATCGTCGAGAAGGAAACCGGGCTCGGCAGCGACCGCGGCCGCGTCGCCGGCGTGTTCCTGAATCGCATCCGCATCGGCATGCCTCTGCAGACCGATCCCACGGTGATCTTCGGGCTCGGCACCGCCTTCGACGGCAATCTCCGAAAGCGCGACCTGCTCGCCGACACGCCCTACAACACCTACACGCGCACCGGCCTGCCACCGTCGCCGATCGCGATCCCGGGCAAGGCAGCACTGCTCGCGACGATGCACCCGGACGCCACCAAGGCACTCTATTTCGTGGCTCGAGGCGACGGCAGCAGCGAGTTCAGCGAGAGCCTCGCCGATCACAATCGTGCGGTGAACCGGTTCCAGCGCAAGGCCAGCTCCCCGTGACCGGTCGCTTCGTCACCTTCGAAGGCATCGACGGTGCCGGCAAGTCGAGCCACATCGAGCCGATCGCGGCGTGGTTGCGTGGGCAGGGCGAGCGCGTCGTCTGCACGCGCGAGCCCGGCGGCACCGAGCTGGCCGAGAAGCTGCGCGCACTCGTGCTCGGCGAGGCCATGGGCGGCATCACCGAGACGCTGCTGGTGTTCGCAGCGCGACGCGACCACGTCGAGCGCGTCATCGCGCCGACGTTGGCCCGCGGCGAGACCGTGCTTTGCGACCGCTTCAGCGACGCCACCTTCGCCTACCAGGGCTACGGCCGCGGCCAGAGCCTCGAGATGCTCGCCGCTCTTGAAAAGTGGGTGCACGACGGCCTGCAGCCCGACCTGACGCTCTGGTTCGACATCGACCCGCAGATCGCCGCCGAGCGCCGCGCCCAGGCGCGGCCGGCCGACCGCTTCGAAGCCGAAGATCGCGCCTTCTTCGAGCGCGTCCGTGCCGGTTATCTGGCGAGGATGGCGGCGGCGCCGCGGCGTTTCCACCGCATCGACGCCGCGCAGGACCGAGACGATGTCCGGCGCCAGCTCGAGGTGGCGTTGACGCATGACCGTTGAATCCGCCCCCACGCCGTTGCCCTGGCTCGCCCAGCCGTTGCGGCGTGCGCTGGCGACGCCGCAGAAAGCGCACGCGCTGTTGCTCCACGGCCCCGCCGGCGTCGGCCAGTTCCAGCTCGCTCTGGCTCTCGCGCAGGCCTGGCTCTGCGAGAGCGCAGCGGTGCCGATGCCGCTTCGACCGTGCGGTCACTGCGCGAGTTGCCGGCTGGTGCAATCTCGATCGCACCCGGACCTGCTCGTGCTCGTCCCGGAAGCGATGCGTGAATCGCTCGGCTGGACGGCCGGGGGCGACGACGACGACGGCGGCGAAGAACGCAGCGGCAAGAAGAAGAAGCCGAGCAAGGAGATTCGCGTCGAGGCCGTGCGAAGCGCCGTCGAGTTCGCGACAACCACGTCGGCACGGGGGCGCGGCAAGGTCGTCGTCGTTCATCCCGCCGAGCGGATGAACCCGGTCGCGGCGAACGCATTCCTGAAGACGCTCGAAGAGCCGGCCGGCGACGCCCGCTTTCTGCTCGGCTCGGCGGCCGCCGACGCCCTGTTGCCGACCATCCGCAGCCGCTGCCAGGCGATCGCGCTGCCGGTGCCGCCTCGGAGCGATGCGGAGCATTGGCTGGCCGGCGAAGGCGTCGACGAGCCGGGCGTGCTGCTCGATGCGTGCGGAGGCCAGCCTGAGGAAGTCGTCGTTTGGCGCAGTCTCGGCATCGACGCGGCCACGTGTCGGGCGCTGCCGGGTCGGGTCGCACGCGGCGAAGCGTCGGCTCTGCAGGGGCTGCCGCTTTCGGTCGTCGTCGACATTCTCCAGAAGGTCTGTCACGACGCGGCGGCGCTGGCCTGCGACGCACCACCGCGCTACTTCCCCGCTGCAAGCTTGGTCGCCGGGGCTCGGCTCGGCGACCTGCTGCACTGGGCCGGCGAGCTGCGGCGGGTGGCCGCGGACGTCGAGCATCCGTGGAGCGTCGACCTCAGCGTCGAAAGCCTGGTCCAGCAGGGCCGGGAAGCGTTGAAAACGGCGCGAACGCCAGCGCGCCGAAAGTCCTCTTCTCGCTAAACTCGGCCTCCGCATGAGCGAACCTGCCGCACCCGCCCGTCTCAACGTCGCTGCCCCGGCACCGGCTCGGCCGAGCGTCATCCAGCTGGTGTTCCGTGAAAAGGGTGCCCTCTACGCCGCCTACATGCCGATGTTTAGCGAGGGCGGCATCTTCGTGCCGACCACCCGCGACTACAAGCTCGGCGAGGACATCTACCTGCTCCTGTCCCTGCCCGACGATCCGCAGCGCTACCCGGTCGCCGGCAAGGTCGGCTGGATCACGCCAGCCAACGCGTCCGGCGGCCGCACCCAGGGCGTCGGCGTGCGCTTTCCGAACGACGAGAAGAGCCGCGCCCTGCGGCAGCGGATCGAGGAGTCGCTCGGCACGTCGTTGTCTTCGGCCAAGCCGACGCAGACGATCTGAGGGCGTTGGGTCGTCGCCTCGACGCGACGACCTCCCGCCCGATCGGTCGACACCACATGTTCGTCGATTCCCACTGCCATCTGAGCACCCCCGAGCTGCTCGCGCGCGTGCCCGAGATCCGGGCCGACATGGCGGCCGCGGGCGTCGATCGGGCGCTCTGCATCTGCACCACGCTCGAGGAGTTCGAAACGGTCCACGCCCTCGCCACGGCCTACGACAACTTCTGGTGCAGCGCCGGCGTGCATCCGGACGAAGAAGACAGCCATGAGCCGTCGGTCGACGGACTGGTGGCGCTGGCCCGGCGGCCCAAGGTCGTCGCCATCGGCGAGACCGGCCTCGATTACTTTCGGCTCGCCGGCCGCAGCGTCGAAGCGATGGAGTGGCAGCGCGAGCGCTTTCGCGTTCATATTCGCGCGGCTCGCGAGGCGATGCTGCCGCTCGTCATCCACACGCGGAGCGCCTCCGCCGATACGCTGGCCGTGCTTCGCGAAGAGGAGGGTGGTCGCGCCGGCGGCGTTTTCCACTGCTTCACCGAGACGGCCGAAGTGGCGAGGGCGGCTCTCGATCTCGGCTTCTACATCTCGTTTTCCGGCATCCTCACCTTCAAGACGGCGGCCGAGCTTCGTGCGGTGGCCGCATTCGTGCCGCTCGACCGCTGCCTGATCGAGACCGACAGCCCCTTCCTCGCGCCCGTCCCGCACCGAGGAAAGATCAACACGCCGGCGAACGTTCCTTGGGTCGCGGCCCAACTGGCAGCGCTCAAGGGCCGGTCGGTCGAGGAGATCGCCGAAAGCACGAGCCGCAATTTCGACACGCTTTTCATGCGATCGGAAAGTGTTTCACGAACCTCAGGCGACACTTGAAGTATCAGGTCGACCTAGGGGGAATCCACTTTAAGTTGGCGCGCTATCCTGTTGTCGTAGTTCGTAAAAGAGTTTGCATGGCCCAATCGATTTGGGTCGAGCTCCTGACACCAAGTCAGAGATTGCCTGACAAGGAGAATGTCCCGGCGCCAGCTTTGCCGCATAACGACAGCGTCCTACATTGACCTCGTCCGCACTGGAGAGTCCATGGAAACGATGTCCGAGTCAGTCAATCCCTTCGCGCTAATGACCGCGCCGGAGATGGTCTTCGCCGCGATCGAGCGTTCCGATCGCCTGGCGCGCCTAAAGAGCACGATCTGCCGGCCGCTCGACAAGCCGCGGCCCGAAAAGCCCCTGGTCGAACTGCGTGCGTTCGACGAAGACATCGAGTCCCTCGACGATTCGCCCGCTGACGAAAGCGACGACTTCCGGGTCTGATCGTCAGCGCGCTAATGTATATTATGTAAACTCTCGGACTGTCCGCTGGGTTGATCGGGGTTCACGGCGCAAGCCACGTGGCTGACCTAAGCAAAGTCGTATCGAACCAGCCGCTAGAGAGCCGGCCAGTGGCCCAGCCAACCGACAGCTGCAGGCCGGTGCCGCCGTCGCCACCGGTTTCGCTGTCGTCGTCGCAGCGCTTGCCTTCGCGGCTGCGCCACGCCCGTCGCCGCGCGAAGCTCTCGAAAGACCGGCGATCCCCGTCGCCGACACGTCGGCGAACCCGGGGCCGCTCACACGCCGGCGCGCCGCGCACCGTCTACGTGTTCACCGACCCGAACTGTCCCTACTGCAACAAGCTCTGGGTCGACGCGCGGCCATGGGTCGATGCCGGAAAAGTGCAGTTGCGCCACGTCGTGGTCGGCATCCTGACGCCGACCAGCGCGGGGAAGACGGCGGCGCTTCTGAACGAGAAGAATTCGGTTGCAGCGCTCGACGCCTATGAGCGCGGGCACGTGGCGGCTAACGCGAAGACTTTGGCGAGCGGGCGACCGAGGCCGCTCGGCGACGACGGCCTGCAGCCGCTTGCGCCGGTGCCACCGGTGCTCCAGGCCCGGCTCGACGCCAATGCCGATCTGATGAAGTTGTACGGGATGCGCGCGACACCGGCGCTGTTTTGGAAAGACGCCAATGGCAAGGTGCAGATGAGCCAGGGCGCACCGGAGGGCGATCTCGCGGCGATCTACGGGCCGCGATGACATCCGGTGCGCAGCGCTCGCCTTCGCCTACATCCGGCGGCCGCGCTGACCGCCAACGTCACGTGATGGACCGAATCGGCGGTGGCTGTCGCCCCGCCCTCCACGACCGACTCTGAAAGAAGCCCATGACTCATCTCTTCAAGACTTTCTCGATGTTCGTCTGCGCGCTCTGGCTCACCGCCTCACCCGTTCGGGCTCAGGGTGTCGTCAATGTCTATGGCCCCGGCGGCCCGGCCCCGGCCATGCAGGAAGCGGCCAAGGAATTCGGGGCCGCGAACAAGGTCACCGTGAACGTCGCGGCCGGGCCGACCCCGCAGTGGATCGACAAGGCCAGGCAGGACGCCGATGTCATCTTCAGCGGTGCGGAGAACATGTTCACCGACTTCGCCAAGGCCTTGCCGGGCGCCTTCGAGTCGAAGGATGCATACCCGCTCTATCTGCGGCCCGCCGCGATCCTGGTGCGGCCCGGCAACCCCAAGAACATCCGCGGTTTTCGCGACCTCCTGGCCGCGAACGTCAAGGTGCTGACCGTCGCGGGCGCAGGGCAGACTGGCCTGTGGGAAGACGTCGCGGGGCGCACCGGCGACATCGCGATGGTGCGGTCCTTCCGCAAGAACATGGTCTTCCCCGAGGCCGCGAACAGCGGCGCGGCCAAGGAGCAGTGGACACAGCATAAAGACATCGACGCGTGGCTGATCTGGAACATCTGGCAGGTTGCCAACCCCGACTTGGCGCAGGTCGTCGAGTTGGACGAGCCGTTTCGCATCTACCGCGATGCCGGCGTGGTGTTGACGCGCAAGGGCAAGAACGAGCCGCAGGCCGCCGCCTTCGTCGAGTTCCTGAAGTCGCCGGCCGGGCAGAAGGTCTTCGCCAAGTGGGGCTGGGATGCGCGGTGACGCTAAGAAGGCGCTTGCGCAGCGACACCGCCCTCGGTCGTCTTTCCACTGGCCTTTCTGATCGGGATTCTGTTCAACCTGAACCCTTCCTGCGGAAGTGGCACGGCGCTGTGGACGACTACGCAACGAGCGCGGTCGCAGCTGGCACTGCTCGCCGCCATTCGGATCGGCGTCATGGCATCGGTGGGTGCGCTCAGGTCGGTACCGATTTGCGCGTGCCCTGGGGCGTCTTGCTGATCCTCACGGCGATGTACGTGCTGTTCACCACGTTTCGGCAGGCGGGCTTGCTTGGATGCGTTTGCGCATTGCCTTCGAGCTCGACCGCGCTGCCCTGGCTGCTTGCCGACGCAGGCGTCGCCTTTCTGGATGTGCGCAGCCACCAGGACTTCGACAAGCGCCGGGTGCCTGCCGCGCGGCACATCCTCCCGCCGACGTTGCAAGATCGGCTTGGTGAAGTCGACCGCAGCAAGATGGTGGCGCTTTGCGGCAGTGGGTATCGCGCCTCGATCGCGGCCAGTCTGCTGAAATTGAATGGCTTCGAGCGTGTCGTCAACGTGCCCGGGTCCTGGACCGCCTGGAAGGCGGCACGCCTGCCTGTCGAACAGTGAAGCGCAGCCCGCGGGCTTCAGGCTAGAGAACGTTCGTCGACCGACAGAGAAGCCGGAATGAGCAACTACGGCAGGACGCAATTGCAATTGCCGGAGCGTCAAAACGTCACCCGAGTGGTCTCTGAAACTAGCGTCGGAAGCGCTGGCCCGATGATGCGATCACGAAGCTTGCCTCGCGGTCGCAATCTTCGAGATTTCGGTCCGCCACGCCAATGTTCGCCAAGTGCGTCATGCGCCATGAACCTCTCCGCGACCGATCGGGTAAGCGTGAGGTCAAAAGTCGGCGAACATGAATCGCAGCAACTCCCGTCGCTCAGCTAATAATTTGTCTCGATCTCAGCACGCTCTCGTCCGAGGAAGCTGTCTGCATCACGTTGGGACGACAGCAAACGTGATGGCCATGGCCATCGATCCAGATACAAGACGGCGACTCCCGCAGCCAAGGTGCTGGCCGCGCATGAGTGACGCGGCTACGAACTAAGGTAGTCAAGTAGGCTTCCCAAGTTCAATCGGTTTCGGACAACCACATCGTCACTTTCAAAGTGGCATACGCGCCAGCGACCATCGACACCACAGCGAGACCGCTCCCTGCACTCAAGGTAGACACCCCGGAAAGGCCTTGCCCGACCGTGCAACCCAGGCTTGTGACACCACCGATCCCCATCAAGGCGCCACCCAGCAGATGGTTGCGCAGGTCGGCAACGCTGGCGAAGCCCTCCCATCGGAAGGTACGGCTGCCGATCGCGTAGAACGCCGAACCCACGACAAGCCCCACGGCCGACACGATGCCGATGGTCAGGGCCTTCGACGTGTCGCTGAAGAACAGCAGGTAGTCCATCGAATAGCTCACGGCGGCCACGAAGCTGAGCGACTCCATCCGGCGCGAACTGGTGGCCAGGAAAGCCGGTTCGAGAGTGCTCGGGTGCTCGGCGACATGGCCGACCACACCCGAGACCCACCATGCCGCCACGACGAGTGCTCCGATTCCGACACCACCGACGACGAATTCAGCGTCATGGCGCCGCAGCGCACCCCACGCGGCTGCCAGCACGGCGATGCCGATCGCGAGCGCGATGACGCCCGCGAAACCCCGCGGGCCCAGGCCGCTGAAGCGACCCAGCAGCGAAGGAAGATCCTGTCCGCTGGCCAGCGACCACGACACCGCATCGACCGTGTTGACGCGAACCACGGCAGTGATCCCCTTTAGTGTCGCGAATCCCGCAAGCGCCACGACCAACAACACCACCATGGCCTTGAGGCTGCCGGCGCCGGCGCGCAGAAGGTTCTTGCTCGTGCAACCCGACGCCAGGACCATGCCGACGCCGAACACGAGGCCACCTGTTGCGGCAGAGAGCCATGTGAATCGCGAGCCGGCGTAGACGCTGTCGGCAGCCTGCACCCAGCCGAGCCACACCATCGCATTGAAGCCGGCGATCGCGGTTCCGGCGGCGATGGCCCACATCCAGATCCGGCTCGCATCGCCGGTCACCGCGAGATCGGCGATCGCACCCATGGTGCAAAAGCGAACACGCTGGGCAAGCGCGCCGAAGGCCAGGCCGATCGCGAACGAAAGAGCCAGCACGAGCCGCGTTGCGACCGCAACTTCGGCCTCGGTCATCGGCGACTTTGCAGGAGCAGCGCCATGTCAGGGAATCGGTCGCTGCGACAGGTCGGCGGCGGTCGCCCGAATGAAGCCGTAACGCGCATAGGCCGCCTGTGCTTCGTCGGACTTCAGGAATTCCAGGTAGCGCATGGCCGAAGCCGGATGCTTCGCCAGGCGCAAGGCCCCGATCACGTAGCCCACGTCTCGCACCATGCTGTCTTCCGGGGGCAGGCGGATGCTCTGCACCTCGCTGCCGACCTGCAGCTCGTTCCTGGTCTCGGTGACCCAGACGATGCCGACATCGGTGGTGCCGGCCTTGATCGCAGCCGGAATCTCGCGGTGATGGACCGCCGTGAAATAGGTGTTGGCGCTCGGCTGGCACGACTTGCAATCCTGGCCGCCGCTCAGTCGGTCCCAGAGGCCGTGTCGTTGCAGTACGGGCTTGGCGTAGAAGGTCATGATCCCTTCGTCGACCGGGTTGGGCAGCATGCTGCGCACGTCGGCACGGCCCAGGTCGTCGATGACGCTGATGCGCTTCGGGTTGCCCTTGGCGACGATGAGCTCCATCTCGTTGTGCAGATAGAGCCTGTAACTGTCCATCTTGTCACTGCGCCTCAACTGCTTGAGGTGCCCCAGGTCGACGGAGCCGTAGAGGTCGGGTTGAAGGGGAACGTCTTGTCCCTCATACGTCCAGCCGCCCTTCTGGATGGCTCGCAGCAAGAGGCCGGGAGGCAGCGTGATCAGGCCGACGCGCGCGATGGAAGGGTTCTGTCGCTGGAACGCGCCGATGACGTCGGCCATGGCGAAAAACTGGTTGCCGGCCAGCCACAAGACGAGATCCGCATCGGCCATTCCCTCGAGCGCCGCCAAGCCCTTGGTGACCCGGCCGTCAGCGTGAAAGATCCGCAGGTCGTCGTCCTTGTCTTTCGGCACGATCTCGTACGCGCTGGCCGGCGGGGCCAGCCGGCCAGAGAGTTCCGGCCCAGGAGGCCGCACGACGCAGCCCGCCGCACACAACACAAGCGCAGCGGCCGCAAACAGGGCTCGGCGCATGGCCGCGCGCTCCGCTCAGGCCTTGATGTAGGCGAAGCCCTGCTGCTGCTTGCGGGCGAGTTCGACCACACCCGCAGGAACGTAGCCAATGCCGGGGAGCATGTCGGCATAGACCAGCTTCATGTTCTTCATCGTGTTCTCGCAGGCGACGATCTTGACGCCGTTCTTGAGCGACTCGGCAATCCGGGCCGCGAGCGGCGTATCGGCCTTGAGCATGCCGATGCCGGGGCCATACACCACGATCTCGAGTTCCGGAGGGTCGTCGGGAAGCTCGGTCTGCACGTTGCGCACGTTGTTGAGCGTCAGGCCCCACTTGGCGGCTTCGGCATCGCTGACCTGGAACACGACGCGCAGCGCCCGGCCGGGCGCCTGTGCATGCGCCATCGGCACGAGGACGGCGGCAACCGCGGTGCCGCTGGCGAGGGCGGCAAAACGGCGGCGTGAGGGCTGGGTCATGGTGTCTCCTGTCGTGTTGCGGCACGAATCGCGGTGGCGATCCGCTGGTCGAGATAGACGCCGAAGAAGTCGCGGGAAAGGCCCACGATGGGCTCTGCGAGCGACTTGCCGGCGACGTCGAAGAACATCACGGTCGGCGCGAAACGAACCCCGCTCGCGGCCGCGAATTCGCTTTGCTCCACGCTGCGGCCGCGCCAGTCGCGCATCCGGCGTGAAGCATCGATACCAACCTCGACCACGCTCAACTCCTTCGGTCGTTCAGCTGCCAGAGGCTTCAAGTAGTGCTCGCGCTCTTCTTCGCAAAACTCGCAGCCCGCCTGGGAGAACAACACGACGTTGATGCGCCGGCGGTCGGTGCCCAGAACATCGGTAAGCGGTTGCGGGTTCGACATGGTGGGCGAATTACAAGCGCGCCGCCGACTCCGCAACAGCGGGCAAATACCTATCGACCAATGCGCATGTGCTCATATGCTCCAGTCCAGATTTTTATCGAGAACGGCTCATGGATGAGATGGGGGAAGTGTTCGAATCGGTCGCCCGCTATTTCCTGGTGCTCTCGGAACCTGCGCGCCTGCGCATCCTTCATTCGATCTGCCAGGAAGACAAGGCGGTCGGCACGATCGTCGACGAGACCGGTCTGGCCCAGAGCAACGTCTCGCGTCATCTGAACTTCATGTATCAGACGGGGGTGCTCCGTCGTCGCAAAGACGGCAGCCAGGTGTTCTACGGCGTCACCGACTCGACGCTGACGGATGTCTGCCGCGCTGTGTGCGTTCGCGTGTCGGCCGAGCTCGACGGCAACAAGGGACTCAAGCGCAGCGTCCAGGAACTGATCCAAGAGTTCAAGTGATGTCGAAGGCCGAGTCATCGATGTCGGGGCGCGTGGTCCGGGCCCCGGAAGGCCATCTGGCAGGCGACGTGCTGGAGCAGGCGCGCAAAGCGCGACGCCGCTTCATGGCGACGGCCCTGGCCCTCGGTGCGGGTGCAGCCACGGCCGACGCGAAGGCTGCGGACGCAGGCGACCCGGCCATCCTCGTGCTTCCCGAGCATTCCAAGGGCCTTGGTCAACCGGTCGCGGCCAGGGGCTATGGCCAGCCCTCGAAGTGGGAACAGAAC
>Ga0123337_10006674_pt1 | contig 10950 bp, 6 predicted proteins | sample frozenSSSSmetaG_FD_89792 | JGI IMG/M metagenome (GOLD analysis project Ga0123337, IMG submission 89792) | Glacier valley bacterial and archeal communities from Borup Fiord, Nunavut, Canada, to study Microbial Dark Matter (Phase II) -... | ecosystem: Environmental > Aquatic > Freshwater > Ice >...
CATACTGGGCGAAGTGAAGAAGGAATTCGCCGACCTGCTGCGCCGCGCTGATGCGATCTTTATCGAAGAGCTGCGCAACACGCCATTCGTGCTTGCAGCCGGTGCATCGGAAGCAACCGACAACGGTATTCCACACCGCAACTGGTATGACGCAACCAGCCAGGCCTTCGCGGTATTCCTGCCGGTCAAATCAGTCGGCGTGATGGGCGATGGCCGTACCTATGAATACGTGGTGGCCCTGCGCGCCGTACAGACGCAGGATTTCATGACGGCACACTGGGCGCATTTGCCGTATGAATTGCTGGGCAAGGTATCGAACCGCATCATCAATGAAGTGCGCGGCATCAACCGTGTCGTCTACGATATTTCCGGTAAACCGCCAGCGACGATCGAGTGGGAATGAATTTAGGTTTTTCGGCAGCTTGCGTGGACTATCGGAAAAGTAACTTGATTCATTGATTTATTTTTTACAGTACGAGATTATAAATACCTCAATGTATTCAAATAGATCTTGCCTGCTCGCTGCGCGGGTCGCGTAGTCCTGATGGAAGACCCGTTCGCTCTTCAGATTATTGAAGAAGCCTTCCATTGGTGTCTTATCCCAGCAATTCCCTTTGCGACTCATCGAAGTCTGCATGCTGAATTCTCTCAGCAAATTCCGGTAGTCATGGCTGCAATACTGACTGTCTCTATCTGAATGATGCAACAATCCTGGCGCGGGATTGTTGCATTCGCAAAGCACCCATCACCCATTCCCTGTTCATTCGGCTGTCCATGTTGTGGCATCATGATTTGACCCCGGCTTTGCTGACGGGGTAGTCACTAGGACTTCAGCTCCCGATAGATTTCCGGCGCGTCATAAGAACCCTTGAATTCGATAGCAAGTGCATCGGACTGCCGCAGCAATGCCAATCTGCAAAACCGCTCGTTCTGACGGAAAGCACCTGACACAGTATCCGCTGGGTTGAACACCCATTTTTAGACCAGGAGTATCTACCAGACCGGGGACACTCGAATCGGTATTTTGGTCTTTTGAGTTTGATATTGTGGCGACCAATTGTGAACTTTTGAAAACTCGCTCCAAGAAAGGTATTTATCGCTAGACAGCTACTTACAACTCTTTACACTTCGCCATTCGTCGATATTAAGCGCAGGTAATGCAGCTATTTGTCATTAAATGGCAAAGGAAATTTTTAAGTGAAGATACTTTCCATTTTTGGTACCCGACCAGAAGCCATCAAAATGGCGCCGTTGGTTCGCACACTGGCGCAAACACCGGGTATTGAGTCCGTCGTGTGTGTAACCGGTCAGCATCGCAGCATGCTGGAGCAAGTGATGGCTTTGTTTGAAATCAAGGCAGACCATGATCTGGACGTCATGATGCCTAATCAATCGCTCAATCTTTTGTGTTCGCGTATTTTTGCGAAGCTCGATCCGATTCTGGAAAGCGAACGCCCCGATCGTGTACTGGTGCATGGCGATACGACGACCGCGATGGTTGCCGCTACTGCAGCCTTTCAACGCCGTATTCCGGTTGGACACGTTGAAGCCGGTTTGCGTACCGGCGACTTGTCGCAGCCGTGGCCGGAAGAAATGAATCGTCGCATGATTGATGTGGTCAGCGATTTTCTGTTTGCACCTACAGTCGGGTCACGCGACAACCTGCTGCGCGAAAATCTCGGTGGCCGCATTCTGGTGACCGGTAATACCGTGATCGATGCGTTGCAACTGACCGCAAAAAGAATCGAGCAGGACATGGCGTTGCGCATGCGGCTCGATGCGCAGTTTCCTTTCCTGTCACCGCAGCGTCGCGTGCTGCTGGTCACCGGCCATCGTCGTGAAAATTTCGGCGATGGCTTTTTGCATATTTGCGAAGCGCTGGCTGAACTGGCGAAACGTTCCGATATCGATATTGTGTATCCGGTTCATTTGAATCCGAACGTACGCGGCCCGGTTCTGCAAATGTTGTCGGATTTGCCGCGCGTACATTTGATCGAGCCGCTCGACTATCTCGGCTTCATTCGTCTGATGCAATTGGCGCACGTCGTGCTCACCGATTCAGGTGGCGTACAGGAAGAAGCGCCATCGCTCGGCAAGCCGGTACTGGTCATGCGCGATGTGACAGAACGTCCGGAAGCGGTTGCTGCAGGTACCGTGCAACTGGTGGGAACAGAACGTGGCCGCATTGTCGATGCGGTAAATGCCCTGTTCGATGATGAAAAAAAATACAGTCAATTTTCAAATGTAGTGAACCCGTACGGCGACGGCAATGCATCTTCACGCATTGTCGATGCATTGATCGGCAAGGCTCATGACGAGTTCATCGAGATCGATTAAGCGATCATTTTAGAAAATAATATGCGCGCCTACGGTTTTACTCTCCCTGTCAATCTTGCTCGCAAGCCGCATCGGTCCGCGTGCCGAACAATTGCAAGCAGCGTTGCCGTCATGTTGCTGGCATACGGCACGATGTTGAATTCCGCATCCGCCGCAAGCAGTGCCAGCCAGTATTTTCAGCAAGCAGTGGCCGATCGCATGGTCACGCGTCAGATCAGTTTGAGTGAGATCGGTTTTTCCCGTCCGACGGTGCTGTCCGGCAGCGACAGTCAGCGCGAGATATTCTTGCCAGTACCTGCAGGTGTTCCATTATCGGACGCGACCTTGCAATTCAAGGCCAGTTATTTCCGCGCGGATGGCGGCCGCACATCGATGACATTGGCGGTCGACGGCTATCCGGTTGTCGGCAGAAAACTGGCGGACGATCGTGGCGATGTCAGTCAGGCATTAGGCATTGACGGCTTGCCGCGCGCCAGCGGTTTTGTTCGGTTCGGCATGCAGTGGTCATCGGTGGTGTCGGATGTGATGTGCAGTGATCAGCGTGCACCGGGTAATGTATTGCGGGTTGAGCCGGATTCGCGGTTTTCATATCGCTATGACCGAAGCGATATCAAGACATTGTCGGTCGCATGGAGTGCGTTGCCGCCGCGGCCGACATTGCTGGTTGCCGGCCGTGCGTTGACGGCTGAAGCTTACGATACTGCGTGGCGTATCGGCCTGACGATGGAACGTGCAGGCAAACGTGTGCGCTGGCTGGCACTGCCTGCAGTCGGCGATATGATCGATCTGAGCAAGATCAACGTGCCGGCCGAGCTGCGCGGCATTCCTGCATTTGCGGCAGTTGCCGGCGGCAGCACGCAACACAAGATCAGGGATGCAGCTGAAATAGGTGCCTTGCTGACCTTGGGCAGGGATGGTCCGTTGCGGGCCGACGTTGTAGTCAACGATGTGGCATTGAACAAGGCACTGCATCAGGCGGTCAATGCACTCGCTGTGCAGATTCAGGCATCTTCGAGCGATGCGGCCCTGGCGTATGCGGCATGGATTGCAAATGGTTTTGCATTGCTTGGCCGTCAGGCTGCCACCGATCTGGTTCAGCTGTCGACGTTTGCAGGAAATTCGGTGATTCTCGTTTCTGCCGGTGCAGGTGCCAGGGCTGCAGGCTTGTTCGGTACCTTATGGCGTCCGGTTGCGGCCGGCCAGCAGATCGAAATCAAGACGGCAAAATCGTTGAGCCAACCGCCTTCCGCATTGCTGCTGAGCCAGTTCGGTGCGATGGTCGGCACGATTGATGTGCTGGCCAAAGGCGAGCGATCGGTTGCGTTCGACATCAGTGCGCTGGAAAGCAATGGCAGCGTGCCTGACCAGGCCATATTCGACGTTTCCGCGGCACCTGGTCCGAGCGGTGAGGCACCGGTAGCCTCCATCTTCTTCAATGATTTTCTGCTTGGTGCACAGGTCATGAAGGTTGATGGCAAGCCGCATCGGATCGCCGTCAATATTCCTCGGTATGCGATCGCTGCGCGTAACGAAGTGCGCATCAGTTTTTTACGTCAGCCGACGCAGATTCGCTGCCATGATGTACCGACGGCATTTCCTGTTTCAATTTTTCCGAGCAGTCATTTGACGTTGAAAAAAATATCATCCGACAAAACATTTGTCGGTGTCGCGTCTCAATATTCGGACGAAAGCAATTTGGTTATCAAGGCTGACTGGCTGGACAACGTCATCGTTACTGCGCCCTTAGTCGTGCGTATTGCAGATGCATCAGGCATGTCGCCGGAACATGCACAGTTCCAGGTGCTCAAGCAAGGCGAGACATTCAAGCCGAACAGGGCATTCCTCGCATTTGATCTGCCGTCCGAAGCCGGCAAGGCATCGGTGGCAGCGCATGACGGCAAACTGATGCTGACTGGCGGTGGAAAAACACCAGTGCTTGAGCTGACAGGTCTTGAGAATCTGGCAGTCGCGGAAGTCGCCGACATCGGCGGCGAGACTGGGATCACCTACTATACTGTAGGCAAAGTGCTGCCATCGATCGAGCAGCCGTTTCGTTTGGCACGCGGCAATCTGGCGGTGCTGGATAACACCGGTTCCGTTCTGCAATTCGATAAATCCGACCCGACCGGCAGCCGTCTTGCCGATGAAGGCAACCCGCAATCGCTGTGGCAACGCAACATGGGATTGTGGCTGATCCTGATTGGCATCATTGCCTTCGTTCTGATTTCGGCACGCGTTGCACAAGTCCGTCGCGTAAAACAGATCGCGGCAGCAGCAGCGGCTGCGCAGGAATAAGGCCTTGAGCTTTTCCGGATTAATCTGGTCAATTTATTTTGCGCAGTATTACAACGCGCTGGAAAAAATTGCCGTTGTGGTTGCGGTGATCATCCTGATTTCAAGTCTCGACGATCTGTTCATCGACGCCTGGTACTGGAGCAGAAGGATATATCGCAAGCTGAGTGTCAAGCAGGCGCGGACTTATCGTCCACTGACAGCGGAACAGATCGGTGCGCGGACCGAACAGCCGCTGGCAATCATGGTGCCGGCGTGGCTTGAATATGATGTCATTGCCCAGATGATCGAGAGCATGGTGGCAACGCTCGATTACAAAAGCTATACCGTGTTTGTCGGAACTTACGTCAACGATAAAGCCACGATCGACGAAGTCGAACGCATGCGCCGGCGCTACAAGCAGTTACGTCGCGTCGAGGTGCCGCATAACGGTCCGACCTGCAAGGCGGATTGTTTGAACTGGGTGATCCAGGCAATTTTCCTGCACGAGAAGCAAACCGGCATCGAATTTGCCGGCGTCATTCTGCACGACAGCGAAGACGTCTTGCATCCGCTTGAACTGCAATTCTTCAATTATCTTTTACCACGCAAGGACATGATCCAGCTGCCGGTGGCATCCCTCGAACGCGAGTGGTTCGAGCTGGTGGCAGGTACTTACATGGATGAATTTGCCGAGTGGCATGCCAAGGATCTGGTGGTGCGTGAGAGCGTCAGCGGCACCGTGCCATCGGCCGGCGTCGGCACCTGCTTTTCGCGTCGTGCATTGCTGACGCTGGCGGAAACAACCAACAATCAGCCATTCAATACCGAGAGCCTGACTGAAGACTATGACGTCGGCAATCGTCTTGCGGCGATGGGCATGGCATCGATTTTCGCGGTGTTTCCGGTTGAATTTCATACGCGCAGCCGTCGCTGGTTCGGGCTGGGGCCGGAAAAGGAGCGCGTGACCGTGATGCCCTTGTGCGTGCGCGAATTTTTCCCCGACACATTTCGCACCGCCTACCGGCAAAAAGCACGCTGGGTGCTTGGCATCGGCATGCAGAACTGGGAACAGATGGGATGGACCGGATCGCTTGCAAACCGTTATCTGCTGTTTCGCGATCGCAAGGGCATCGTGACGTCGCTGGTCAGCATCATTGCATATGCCGTTTTTTTTCAGTTCATCGTGTTCTTTCTTGCGGGCGTAATGGGGCTCTGGTGGCTGCAGTTTCCGGCACTTTTTGCACCGGGTAGCCTGCTGACGACAATCGTCAATTTCACGCTGTGTGCATTGATGTTGCGCGTGGCGCAGCGGTTTTATTTCGTTACGCGTCTCTACGGTTGGGAGCACGGCCTGATGTCGATTCCGCGCATGGTGATCGGCAACTTCGTCAATTTTATGGCGGTCTGCCGCGCGTGGAAAATGTTCGGCGGTTACATGTTGTTCGGTAAGCAGATGGTGTGGGACAAGACCATGCATGATTTTCCATCGACCAATCAACTGGTACAAAAACGGCAATTGCTCGGCGAAGTGCTGACCACCTGGCATGCCGTCGATGCGGAACAATTGAAGAGTGCGCTGGATGAAAAATCCAGCTCGCCGATGTCGCTGGGCCGCGTATTGATTTCAAAAGGCTGGCTGGATGAAGAAACGCTGGCGGAAGCTATTTCCTTCCAGGCAGATTTGCCGCGCGCGCAAATAAGCGCCGAACTCGTGCAGCAATATGTGGATGTCGTGCCACCGGCGTTATGCATGCGTTTGCGCTTGTTATATATCGGAGAAGATGGGCAACAACGCCCTATCGTCGCGGTCGCCGGTCCGTTGCTGGAGCCGGCAGTGCAAGAGCTGGCTGCCATCTTCGGCAGAGATGTCGTGCAGCACATTGCGCGCGATAGCGAAATTGCCGCCGGCCTGCGTTTGTTGCGCGGTGAAAACGACGCCTTCAAGGCGATTGGCGAACATACGATCGGCGTACCGCTGATCGGCGATTTGTTGATCGAACGCGGTTTGGTAAAACGCGACGCGTTTGAAGCCGCGATGGAAGCGTATCGTCCGAGCGAACACGGTCGCATCGGCGACCACCTGGTCGATTCGGGTGTTATCGACCGCAATGCGATCGAACGCGTGGTGGAAGAACAGCGGCATTTGTATCTGGAACAAGAGGTGCCTGCATGATGCAGATTTTTTGCGCGGAAATGAGCGGCGATTTGATCTCATGTGTGCAACAACAAGGCACCAACGCGACGCGTGGAAGCGTTTCCGAACGGGATTTGAAATGGATTCAATGACGACCGATAACGACCAGGTCGCAGCATGAAAAGGATACTTCGCTGGTCGTCGCATCACTTCTTACTCATCGCCGCATCCATGCTGGTCGGGATTGCATTCCCGCTTGCTGCATTCGCTGAAACGTTACCGCTGCCGCTGACTGGTGGCGCATATCGTGTGGCGCAGCAGGCCTACGAGGACTTTAACAACAAGCGTTACTGGGCCAGCATTGCCAATGCGCGCGAAGCAATCCGGCAACGACCGGACGTGGTGTCGTTGCGCGTACTGCTAGCGAACGCGATTGCTGCGAATGGTAATCTGGCGCTGGCAAAACAGACGCTCGATACGGCGATCAAACAGCTCGGCCCCGACCCTGCGTTGACCGCACGACACAAACAGATCAACGCCTTGCTGGCCGGGACACAGCAAGCGGGAAAAGCGCGCGTGCAAAATGCCGCGTTGCCGGAAGATGGCGCGCAGCCACTGACCGGAGAAGCTTTCAAAGCCGCCGAGCGCGCCTATCAGGCCTATGACGCAAAAGATTACGAGCATGCGGCCAAAGAGGCCAGGGCCGCAATTGCCCTGCGTTCGGATGTTTTGCGCTTGCACATTTTGCTGTCCGATTCTCTGGATGCATCGAGCAGGTATACGGAAGCCTATCAGACCAGCGCGGATGCTGCGAAGAAATTCGGTGATAGCGAACCATTGCGTCTGCGGCGTCAGTTTATTGGCAGCCGTCTGGCCCAGCAAATATCGGCGCGTGCAATGGAAGCTCGCCGGAGTGGTGACTTGGCTACGACGATACGGCTAAGTAAACAGGCAGTGGATTACGCTCCGGACGCTGCCAATTATGGTTTGCAGCTATATGAAGCATTACTGGAGGCAAGCGACTGGAACCAGGTGATCGAAGCGACATCGCACGCGATTGCCTATGACGAGACGGACGTGTTGTCCTGGGTCATGCGCGGTTACGCACGATTCGCTCAAGGCGATGCTGCCGCTGCGCAAATCGACTTTGACAAGATGGTCAAAATTACCGAGGCGTCCGAGGATGTTATTCGCATCGCAGATGTCATCGTTGCCGATGTTTATATCGCGCAGGATCAAGCGCAACGCGTGTTGGACTTGCTGGCGCCTCTGAAGATGAATGGTGATTACACCGATCCACTGGTGGCCGATAGAAGGCATCGCGCCCGACTGCAACTGTCGGAAACGGCATCGGGGAAAGCGGCCGTATTGAATGACAAGGTATGGGTGGCAAAACAACTGGCAGTGATTGGCGCAGGAAATTCTCCATCATTGAATGATAAAGCTTCAGTGGCGAGGTTGTTGGCGGGTTTGGTGCCCGCAAAGGCTATTTCGCCAAGCGACAAAGTCAACGCGGCAAGGCCGGTTATTTTTTGCAAAAGTCAACTTGTGTTCGGCGTGAATTGCGAAGTGCACCCTGCCAATCGCGGTTTCAGTGCAGCCAAATCGGCCAATCTGGCAATTGAACGCAATGACTTTGTTCAAGCTGTGGGGTTCGCGAAACAGGCGGTCGCATTAGCGCCGAATGATCCGCAAAATCGCCTGACCTTGATTGATGCACTGAGAAATGCAGGCGACGAAAAGGCATCTGCGCAGGAAGCGCGCAATGCGATTGCAGACGGCTTGCTGGATGGCATGGTGCCGCTGACTGCTGCCTATACTGCACAAGTGGCAGGTGATCAGATTGCTGCGTCGAATTATTTTTCACAAGCGAATCAGGACGGCACGTTAAGCACATCGGCAAAATCGGACGCTGCTTTCAGCGCGATACAGGCGCATCGCAATGAGTCGGCGCAGGCCTATCTTGAGCAGGTGATTGATAGTGCATCGATGTCGTCAGCCGACGGCGACGATGCCATCACGCCACAAAAATTGCAGAATGCGCGTCAGATGCATGCGGATATCACGCGGCATTGGGGTTTTGATGTAACGCTCAGCTATCGTGGCGGCGCAGATCGATCGCAGTCGATTACCTCTACACCCGCTTCCGGATCGACGGCCATCAATGACGGCTGGCAGGCATCGGCTGAATTGAACTGGCGTCCGTTTGGCAGTTTGGGCGATCGCAGTTTTCAACTGTATGCACGCGGCTCTGAAAATATTGCTTCCAGCGGCGGCAATGCGACCGGTGCAAAAAGTCTGCAAGTTGTTTTGGGCGCACGTGCCAAACCGTTCGCCAGCATTGGCGCTATTGTTGCGCTGGAGCGGCTGATCGGAGTCGGCTCTGAAGTGAAAAACGACTGGCTGGCACGGCTGGCTTATTCCGCAGGCTTCGGCACCGAACGCCGTATCGATGTCCCTGGCTGGTGGACTGCGCAGGGTTATGCGGAAGCGGGTCATTACTTTGAAGCAGCTTCCAGCTACGCTACCGGCAATGTTCGGATCGGGCGCAGCTATCGGATTGACAGCATCAGCCCGGCTCTGGTGATGTTCCCGCATTTCGTTGTTGGCACCGATTACGATTCGTCTCTCAAGGGCGACGATAGCGGCGTCGCCCTTGGTTCCGGTGTCGGCATCAATATGCGGTACTGGTTTCGCGATAGCAAGTATGATGCGTACCGTTCTTTTTTCGACACGACACTGCAATATCGTTTTGGTATGACAGGCGGCGATCGTGCACGCGGTATCTTTCTCAATTCAACCTTCTCTTACTGATGGTAATGCGCTCGGAACCGGCATGAGCATCAATGCCGGAGAAAACGTGATGCGTGGCTATCGCAATTGAATTTCTGGGGTGTGTCAAACTGCCGGTGTCTGTAAATTTCAAGATTGATCGCAAACAACTTGCGCAGGATTATCAGGATGCCTATCGAAAACGTTCCTCGTCATAAAGCAGTCACACGTTTTTTCGGAAACGTGTTTGGTCCTTATCGGCTGGCGGCGGCGATGGCGGCGTTGACGCTGTCGATTGCGCCCGTTCACGCGGCTGATATCTCGGTTACCGGTGTCGTCTGGCAACCAGATAACGACACGATCGATATCAACGGCACGTGGGATCAGATCGGCGTGCATCAATTGCTGATTCAATGGAGTGCAGTCGATAACACGGCATTCATCGCTGGCGCCAATATTCCGACCGCGCCCAAATTGCCGAACTGGAAACGTATCGCCGCGCAACCGTGGGCGCGTCAGGTCATTCTTGGATTGGCCGGACGCTTTGACGAAAATGCGGCCAGAAACAATCTGGAAGAACTCACCGTATTGTCCGCCCGTCTGGCCAAGTTGCCGACACCGTTGAATGTCGTCGGCTGGTATTTCCCGGTAGAGATCGATCCGACCTGGGTCGACGCAAAGCGACTTGTGCCTTTATTGGCGACGTTGCCGCGACCGTTGTGGATCAGTGTGTACGACAGCGCAAATGTCGGCCCTGACGATCTGGCGAAATGGCTGGCAACGTGGTTGCCGGATGACGTTGGTGTGTTCTTTCAGGATGGCGTCGGCGTTTATGCGCGTCAGGCGCCGGTTGCGGTGGAATATCTGAACGCGCTGGATAAGCGTTTGGGCAAACGCCGTGTGCGCGTGATCGCCGAAGCGTTTCGTCCCAAAGTCGGCGGCGGATTTCGTCCGGCGACGGTAGAGGAACTGTTGCCGCAGTTAAGTGCGTACGAGGGAAGAAAAATCTATCTGTTCGACGGTCCGCATTATGTGTCGGATGCGATGGTGGACGATTTGAAGCAGCTGTTAAAGAAATAATAATCGGACCTTATTTAAATCCGATGCACAAACCGGCAGATGCTGGCAATGCCGCTCAGTCAAGAACATAGCTCAGGAATGTTCAGGTGGTACGGGCAGTCCATAAATCCATGACAGAACTAAAATCCGGCGATGCGCGATAATGTAAAACATTATGCATGCACCCTCAGTAGCTTCCCATCGACTGCGCTCCAATAAAGGACGCGATATGGGTAGTGTTCTGCAAACGCTTGCGTCACTGCTGTGGTTGCCGCAGGCAGCTTTGCTGGCGTATGCGCTGCAAGGCTTGGCGGATGGCGCTGGCCTGGCTGTCGTTAAAATTCCTGCTTTACTCATATTCTTGCTGGGCCTGA
>Ga0123337_10006675_pt1 | contig 10949 bp, 11 predicted proteins | sample frozenSSSSmetaG_FD_89792 | JGI IMG/M metagenome (GOLD analysis project Ga0123337, IMG submission 89792) | Glacier valley bacterial and archeal communities from Borup Fiord, Nunavut, Canada, to study Microbial Dark Matter (Phase II) -... | ecosystem: Environmental > Aquatic > Freshwater > Ice >...
GACCTGACGAAGAAGTGCAGCCCGATGGTCGCTGAGTTCCCATACCTTCAAGGCGAGCTGCTGTTGGAGTGTTGTGAGCGTCCTTCGCATGGGGACTAGTTTCTCTTAGAAACCGCAAGCTTTCTAGGGAAAGTTAAGCGCACTTTACATAACGGCGGTTATCGGATATCGAAAAGTGGTGGTCAGAAGGGGTATTCACGGGCCATTATTGACGTGTCGGCGGTGTTTGTGCATCCTGTTCTAGCGGACCCGCCCCACACTCGTGGACAAGCGGGTCTTGCTGTTGTAACCCTAAAGACCAACCTGTTCGCCACCTACGTCCTTTCCCTGCAGGAAGTCTTCGTACCAGTTCCAGCCGAACTCGTTTCCCGCGTGACGGTTGAGGTGTGTGAACACTGTGTACGCCACTAGGTCGGCCATCTGTGCCCATTGTGAGGGACGGGAGTCGTGGAACATCGGGTCCTCGATGATGTGGCGAGTGTCCAGCTGCAGGGCCCGGTGTGCATCGAAGCAGGTCGGGTCCGAGCCATTGCCGTCCTAGCTCTCGGAGGCTTGGTGCTCGGCATCCCATTTCTCTATCAGGGCGTTGTACACCGCGCGCTCGTCGTATTACGCGCGCCCGTTCTCGGTGGCACGTCGCCACATGGCGCCGCCTCGATGCGAAACTTTGCGATTTGCCGTGACCGGATTGCACCTGAGGATCCGACTCCCCTCCCTCGCGGTGAACGACTCTTGCTTCTCGGACCGAAGCGATCGTGGGGACGTCGCGTGTGGGGTGACCACATAGCATTTGCTCGGGCCGGATAAGCAGTTGAACCAGCGGCCTGATCGCTTCCGGGAGCGCTGGCGCGAGGTTGTTTCGATCCTGCTATTAGAAGGCCCGGACTTCGGAGCGAGCAAAATGTTGCTACTCACGCTCGGGCAACCGGGCGCGGTGCGGACCGGTGACGTCCCCGAAAACGCTTTGCTCATGACCTGTCGCGATCTTCGAGAGAGCTGCGCGTCGGGGGCGCTGCGGAGCGGGGCCCGGGGGACGGCACGCCGCGCCGGTCGGCAGACTCACTCGGCACGGTCGCGGTCGATATCCTCGGGTCGTGCCCAACACCCTTTCGATGGTAGAAATCCGCAGGCGAGCAGCCGCGTTTGCTGCCGAATGGGCTGGCGAGACCTACGAGCGCGGGGAGAGCCAGACCTTCTGGACTGATTTCTTGCGCATCTTCGGAGTTGAGCGGCGCCGGGTAGCGTCCTTTGAGGCGCGGGCGCGGCGTCTTTCTACGGGAAATCACGGCTTTATCGACATGCTGTGGCGAGGCATGTTGTTGGTTGAGCAGAAGTCGGCTGGCAAGGACCTTGATGGCGCCACAGATCAGGCTTTCGATTACCTCGATTCCCTATCGGACGCCGAGTTCCCTAAGGCGGTCGTCGTATCGGATTTCAGTCGAATACGCCTGACAATATTTGATGGCAAGTTTGCCGGCGAAACTCAAATCATCGAGACCAAAAATCTTGCGCTCGAGATCGACCGGTTCGCGTTCTTGGCTGGCTACGTGCAGCGAGATTACACGAAGCGCCAAGAAGAGGAAGTCAACGCCAAAGCAGTGAAGCTGATCGGCGACCTGTACGCCGAGGTGCTTCGGGACAAGTATCCCGAGCACGTTGCTTCGCTTTTCGTGACCCGTCTTTTGTTTCTACTCTTCGGCGACGACGCAGGTCTCGGGCAACGTGGTCTTTTTACAGATGTCGTCGAGAGCACTCCCGAGGACGGTGAAGCGTTGACGGGCGTACTGGGATCGCTCTTCCGCAATCTCGATCGCGCGCCTGAGGATCGACCCGACAAGGTCAACGAGTACGTGGCGCAGTTCCCCTGGGTCAACGGCCACATCTTCAATGAAAGTATCGAGATTCCCGAGTTCGATGGTGCGATGCGGAAGAAGCTCTTGGCTTGTTGCGACTTCGACTGGGGCGCGATTAGTCCGGCAATCTTCGGATCCATGTTCCAAATTGCAAAATCGAAGATCGACAGACGTGAGCGGGGCGAGCACTACACGAGCGAAAAGCGGATCTTGGCGACGATCCGTCCATTATTTCTGGATGAGCTTCGAGATCAGTTGGATAAGGCGGGCAAGGACCTCACCAAGCTGCAGGTCCTCCGTAAGCAGCTCAGCAGATACGACGTGCGGCTGTGGGAACTTCTTGGTGGTCACGTACCGGGAGATGCGACAGCTCGAACTAGAAATTCTCATCCGGACGAGGGACGTTCAGCACGGACTCCAGATGCTTACCGACTTCGATGTAGCCGACACGTTGGCTGTTTCCCCGGAACAGTTCTTCGGGATCGAGATCGAAGAGTATCCCTCGCGCTTGGCAGAAGTTGCGTTCTTCTTGGTCGATCACCAGTCGAACATGAGGCTCAGCCAAGAGTTTGGCAGAGCACCCGACCGCCTACCTATCAAGGTCGCTGCGACTTTTAAGGTGGGCAACTCGTTGCGGCTCGACTGGAACGACCTCATTCCGAACCCAGACGAGTTAACGATCGTGTTCGGGAATCCTCCGTTTGTCGCAATGTACAAGATGTCAGCCGAGCAGCAAGCCGACCGCGGCTACGCTTTTGGCTTGATCCCTGAGGCGAAGGGCGAGCGGACTGGACGGCTTGACTACGTCGCGTCCTGGTATGCGAAGTCAATCGAGTACGCGAGAGGGTCGAGGGCCCGGATCGCTTTCGTTTCGACCAACTCTCTTGCTCAGGGCGACAGTGCCCGCGCCCTTGACCCCATCATTCGCCGTGCTAACTTCGAGATCACCTTCGCGCATTCGACGTTCAAGTGGACAATGAGGCTAGCGGCAAAGCCGCTGTCTACTGCGTAATCATCGGACTCGCTGACGGTGCATCCGTGAAGGGATCCCGTCGTTTGTTCGAGTACGAAGACCCTCGTGGGCTTCCGACCGAACGCGTAACCACCCACCTGAACTTCTACCTGCTGGATACCGACCAACCGGGCCCCAACAAGCGATCTAAGCCGCTCCTAGCGGAGCTTCCGACGATGGACAAAGGCAGCCAACCAACCGACGGTCAGAATTTGATCGTCGAAGCCGACGAGCTTCCTGCGGTTCAAAGGGATCCAATTGCAGCCAAATTCCTGAGGAGATTCGCACAATCGGGGGCCGTGCTCGACAACGAGCAACGCTGGTGCTTGTGGCTAGTCGATTCATCGCCTTCAGATCGGAAGAACTCGCAACTGTTGCGCACCCGACTTGAGGCTGTCCGGACACTACGAGCCGCATCACCCACGCCATCGGTTCAGAGAGCCGCCGACACCCCCTGGCTGTTCACTCAGCGGAGACAACCAACATCGGAGTGGTTGGCAGTCCCGCGACACAGTTCGGAACACCGGATCTGTGTCCCGATGACCGAATTTGGTTCCGAAGTGATCGCAGGTGACGCACTCTCGTACATAGAAGGCTGCCCCGCATGGGTCTTCGTCTATCTTCAGTCGTCAGCCTTCACGGCCTGGGTCGCAACTTTTTCGGGAGCGCTCGAGAGCAGGTTCCGCATCTCCCCGGACATGACATACAACGTGTTTACTTTTGTCGCGCCGGAAGGCAGGGGGCTGGCAGCATTCGAGTCGGCCGCGAACCGACTTAGGAGCGTGCGGGCGGCGTGCCCGAACGAGACGCTGGCAACCCTCTATGACTCGCTCGCGATGCCGAAGGAGATACGCGATGCTCATGCCGAGATCGATCGGCTTGTCGATGGTATCTATGGATTGAAGTGCCCTTCGCGTATGCAGCGAGTAGTAGCGTTGCTTACGAGGCATCATGAGATCTCTCAAGCTGACGAGCTGCCGATAGAAGGCGATCGCCCGAACCGCCGGCGCGCAAAGCGCACCGTCTAGGGCGTTTAGCTCTGGCGGGCCAATGGGCAGAGTTGATTCTGGTCCGAGGAGTGTCGAAGGTACTTTGCGCGAGCTGAGGTCAGAATCTGCCGTTCTTTCATGTGTTAGCTAGCGCGATCGGCTGAGCAATCTCGACCCACTCGGCCAGCTCCCGGGCCCAGCCCCGGGCTGATCCGTCGTTGCGGATGTAGTGACGAAATTTGGTATCGCCGGTAGCAAACTTTGCTCAGGAGGCTTAGCTCGATCAGGGACTCAAAGTGTCGTTGCAGGCTGCTCGGGTGCAACCGAAGCACGTCTGCGAGCTCTGATGTGTGAACACACACCGTCCTCGCGCTTGCGCAACTCGATGCGCGAGTGGACGCGCTGTACCGGCGCGAGGGATTCTCCGACCAGGAGGATCGCGTCGCCCACCTTCTCGAGCTTCATCAGACACGGAAGGCGGGCTTGTTGAACTTCCGGCCATCACGCGGGCGGTCTCGTTGATCTGCTGCGTGAGGCTTTAGTGCCTCCTGACACGCCGACAGTAAAACTAAGCACTCCATCTACTGCGGAAGGGATATCCTGATGGGATGACGACTCAAAACAATGCCCTGGCGAGCCTGCAAGCGTCTGGCGTGCTCGAGGTTCTGGCCTGGGCTGCGCCAGCAGCGTTCACTGCCACGGATCAGCTATACGACGAGGACCAGGGACACGACCAGGGTGTTGTCGGCTATCTCAACTTCAAGCACTTCAAGGATCTAATCGATCGGGCGACGACGAACGGACGGTTCGTCGTGGGTGCCGACGTTCAGGGCACCGGGGACGACGTCATCAAGCGAGGTGTCACGCCGGAGGCGTTCCACTCGATGCCAAGGCTCGCGGCCGATGCAGTGCTGCGCCGAGACTACAAGCAGTCCCCGGGCTGGGCTATCGAGGGGTTCCGCCTGCTGCTGCAGTCGTACCCATTCGGCAAGATCGACGACATCAAGTGGGTGCAGCGCAGCGATGCCAAGCGCGAGGCAGCGTCTCAGCTTTACGTCCGCGACGACGCCTTGTTTGACGACGAGGAGTTCGGGCTCGAGTCGATCACGGGCATCCCGGACGACAACGACTTCGTCGGCGTGACCTTGATCGTGGCGCACGCCTTCGATCCGACGACGAAGCAGTTTGAGCTCTATGTCGGACAGAGCAAGAACCCGGAAGGCCCGGGGGACTCGTGCTGGCACTGGAAGACGTTGCTCCTCTCGGGTGGTAAGCCGCTCAGCGGTACCCACGTGTCGGTCCCGCCGGCCATGCCCGGTGACGCCGCCACGACCGATGTTGAGGACGTGCCGGTGCGAATAAAAAAGCCGCGCGCGGACGAAGGGGCAGGCTCGGCCAATGGTTGACCTGCGTCGGCCGTCGCAGACGCTTGCCGCCGCAGCTTCTTTCTTCAACGGTGAGCGCCTCACAATGGCGCGGCAACTGGCGGGACTCAAGAAGTCACACCTCGCTGCATTAATTGAGATGTCGCCCGCGTCGGTGACGGCATGGGAGAGCGGAACGAAGCAGCCCAACCGGGCGACCGTCGCCAAGCTCGCACTAGCCCTGCATGTCGAACCGCAGTTCTTCGGAGGTGGCGCACCGCCGAAGGTAAGCAAGCCTAACTTCCGGTCCCTGCGCTCCACGCCGCAGATCGCGCAGGATGAGGCTGAAGCTTACGGACGGTTCGTCGCCGAGGTTGCGGGCATGCTGCAGAACGCAGTCGAGTTCCCCGAAGCGCTCCTGCCCGACCTTCCTGTCGATCCTGACGAGCGTTCGATGACGCCAGAGAAGGCTGCGCGGCGCGCACGCGAGTTCTTCGGAGTCGCCGCCGGGCCGGTGCAGCACGTCGTGCGTCTCGTCGAGCGCAGCGGCGTCGTGGTGGTGTTCAGCGAGCCCGGCGCGGCAGCGATCGATGCGTACTCGCTGCATTCGTCGACGCGCCCAATCATCGTGCTTAACCCAGTGAAGGATGACTACTATCGGCAGCGCTTCGACGCGGCACACGAGCTTGGCCACCTGATAATGCATCACGATGCCGAGCCGGGAGGCAAGGTTGCTGAGGAACAGGCGAACCGTTTTGCAGCTGAGTTTCTGATGCCCGCCAAGGAGATTGCGCCGTTCCTGCCGTCGTCCACAGCGGGTAAAGCATGGGCGCAACTTGCGGAGCTGAAGGAGCACTGGGGCGTAAGCCTCGCGGCCCTTCTTTTCCGAGCTCGTGCTCTTGGAACGATGGGAGACGTGTCCTATCGAAACGCCATTATCCGGATGTCGCAAAACGGCTGGCGCCGAGCCGAGCCGGGGCGGATCTCGGCGCTGGAGATGCCCTCGATGCTGCCGCGCGCTAGGGAAGTCCTGGGCGAGGCAGGAGTTGACGATGCGATGTTTCTGTCGGGGTCTGGTCTCCCGGTCAGGCTGTATGAGATCGCCGTCTCCCGCATCCCAAGTGCTCGAACGAAGTCGTGAGGTTCTCAGATGCGTTCGGGATAGAGCGCACTCTTGCGGACGATTGGTTCGACTTGCACTTGACGATAGTGACTGTGGCGACGTTGGCGGAGCGGGTGGGCTGGTCGGGTTCGGCGTCGGTGTTCCGCGAGAAAGTCGCCGGGATCCGGCCGGAGTATGTGCCGCCGAACCCCGCGGACCGCCTCGTCCACGAGCCGGGCAAGCAGGCGCAGTGCGACTTGTGGTTCCCGCACGAGCCCCTGCCGCTGGGCCATGGGCAGGAGGGCACGCCACCGGTGTTGGTGATGACGTCGACATTCTCCGGATTCTTCCAAGCGATCGTGTTGCCGTCGCGGTCGACACCGGATCTGCTCGGCGGGATGTGGTCGCTGCTCCAAACCGCGCAGGCGGTGCCCCCGCGGCTGCTCTGAGACAACGAGACCGGCATCGGCCGGGGCAAACTCACCGAACGCACCGCCGCGTTCGCGGGCACCTTGGGCACCGAGATCAAGCTGCTCAAGGCCCGCGATCCGGAGTCCAAGGGCATGGTCGAGCGGCGCAACCGGTTCTTCCGCTCCTCGTTCATGCCGGGCCGGCACTTCGCGTCGCCGCAGGACTTCAACGAGCAGATGAATGACTGGATGCCGCTGGTCAATGCCCGGCATTCCCGGTCCCGGCGGGCCCGACCGATCGATTTGATCGAGCAGGACAGGGCGGCGATGCGCCCGTTGTCGCCGGTCGCTCCCGACGTGCTCTTTCGCAACACGGTGCGTCTGCCACGGGACTACTACGTCCGGGTGCTCTCCAATGACAACTCCGTCGCACCGGCAATGATCGGCCGGCTCGTGGACGTGACCGCGAGCCTGGACACGGTGCACGTCACCCACAACGGCGTGACCGTGACCTCGCATGAGCGGGAATGGGCGCGCGCGTTGACGGTGACGAACCCGGACCATGTGGCACAAGCTGACCGGCTCAGGCGACAGTTCCAGACGCTGCGACGCCACCGGCCCCAAGCGACGGTCGCGTTCGTCGAGACGGCCAGCCTGGCGTCCTACGACACGCTCTTCGCTGTCGACACCGGCAGCGACCTGGCCGATCTGGATGTGGTCGCATGAGCGGCGGTGCGGCATCTCAGATCGAGTACTACGCCCGGGCGCTCCGCGCGCCCCGGATCGGTGACGCGTTCCGGCGCCTGGGCGACCAGGCCCGCGATGCCGGCTGGTCCCATGAGGAATACCTCGCCGCGGTCCTCTCCCGCGAGGTCTCCGAGCGGGAAGCGTCCGGCGCGGCCCTGCGGATCAAAGCGGCCCGGTTCCCCGGCCACAAGACGTTGGAAGACTTCAACTTCGATCACCAGCCCTCCGCCGACCGGAACCTGATCGCCCACCTCGGCACCAGCGTGTTCGTCACCGAGGCGAAGAACATCGTCCTGCTCGGGCCACCCGGGACGGGGAAGACCCACCTCGCCGTCGCGCTCGGCGTCCAGGCCGCCAACCACGGTCACCGGGTCCTGTTCGACACCGCGACCGGGTGGGTCGCCCGGCTCCAGGAGGCTCACTCCCGCGGCAAGCTCGCCGCGGAGCTGACCTGGCTTCGCCGTTACAGCGTGTTGGTCTGCGACGAGGTCGGCTACATCCCCTTCGATCAGGACGCCGTGAACCTGTTCTTCCAACTCGTCGCGAGCCGTTACGAACACGCGTCCCTGATCCTCACGAGCAACTTGTCATTCGGGCGGTGGGGCGAGGTCTTCGGCGACCCCACCGTCGCGTCCGCGATGATCGACCGGATCGTGCACCACGCCGACGTGCTCAACCTCAAAAGCGCCAGCTACCGGCTCAAAAGTCACCAGCCGGCACCCGATACGGCATAGTAGAAACACACACACAATGGTCCTGTTTTCAAACGGCACTATTGGCCCTGTTTTGGGTCGGCGTCAACATATGTAAAGCGCCCCGGGTGCGACGGATGTTCTTGATCTCCTGAAAGCGTTGTGCCTGAGCGGCGGATGACCGTTCGACCAGGTGCGGGTTAGTCTTCACCGGATCGGTGACGTCCCGACCGTCGAGTAGCGATGAAACAGTGCCCATGATGCGGTGCCCGAGCTCGGTGAAGTCTTGGTGGACAGTGGTGAGCGGCGGAGAGAAGTGCGCCGCTTCCGGCCGCCTTAACGCCTCTACGTTAGCAAGCCGTCCACGCGGTGATGGCACCCTTGACAGGGTGAGCAAACGTTTCCATACTTATGCTATCCATCATCAAAGGAGATGAAAAAATGCGAAGAATGCGAGTGTTCGGCCGGATTTTGATAGGGGCAGTGTTGGTTGTCGCGAGTGTCGGTTTGGCGCAGCCGGCGCAGGCGGACACGCTCGCGAACTTTCGTCCTGGTGCGCAGTGGGTAGATACAGCTGGAAATGGACTACAGCTTCACGGCCTGGGCATCATCAAGGTCGGGTCCACGTACTACGGCTTCGGCGAAAACAAGGTGAACCGGACGTCTCAGAACTCGACCTTCCAGTCGATCAGCTGTTACAGCTCCCAAAACCTCGAGACGTGGACCTACCAGGGAGCAGCCCTCAGCTCACAGGGGTCCGGCTATCTCAGTAGCACGCGGTTAGTCGAGCGACCGAAAGTGCTGTTCAATGCTGCGACGTCGACTTACGTGATGTGGGTTCACTTGGATGACGCCAACTACTCCGACGCTCGTGTGGGCGTTGCGACCAGCTCTACGCCGTGCGGTCCTTACACGTTTCAGTCGGGCTTCCAGCCTCTCGGAAACCAGTCCCGCGACATCGGAGTTTTTCAGGACGACGACGGGAGTGCCTATCTGATATCTGAGGACCGACCAGTCGGAACTCACATCTACAAGCTGTCCAGCAATTACCAGGCCATCGACTCCTTGGTCGCCACCGTCGAGCGATGGGAGTCACCGGCCATGTTCAAGGACAATGGGCGGTATTTCCTTTTGGGTTCCCAGCTCACGGGCTGGGACCTCAACGACAATCGGTACACCAGCGCGACTTCTTTGAGCGGTCCATGGGCGTCGTGGCAAGATTTCGCGCCCACCGGAAGCCATACTTACAACACCCAGACCGCTAATGTGTTGACGATTCAAGGCTCGAGCTCCACGACCCACGTTTTCGTAGGCGACCGCTGGGATCCGAACGACCTTGGGTCGTCGCTGCTGGTTTGGATGCCGCTCACCGTTTCTGGGTCATCTCTCTCATTGTCCTGGACGAACAACTGGTCGTTGAACTTGACGACTGGGAGTTGGCAGAACGGCGCCCAGGCGTCCGCTTACGTCGGACAGGCTTCGCGGCGATGCCTCGACGTGCCTGGCGGCTCAACGGGTGATGTCCCTCAGATCGCGATCTATGACTGCAACGGGGGCGCAAACCAGCTCTTCAATCTCGGAGCGGACGGAGCGCTGCGAGTGTACGGGGCGAAATGCCTGGACGTCGCCGGAGGCTCTGTAGCGGATCTCACGCCCGTCGGGACCTACACCTGTAACGGCGGCAAAAACCAATCGTGGGTTCCGCAAGCTAACGGAGAGATCCGATCCGTGCAATCGGGAAAGTGCCTTGACGTCAGCGGAGGAAGCAGCGCCAACGGTGCGGGGCTGGTAATCAAAACCTGCGCAGGATCCGCTGCGCAGAAATGGACTGCGGCAACAGGCCCCGGCACGACGCCAATGTCGCCACTGTCGAACGGCAATTTTGAGACGGGGTCGCTGTCGGGGTGGTCGTCTTACGGCAGCGTTGTCGTCAACGGAACGAATCCGCGGTCGGGCTCGTATGCGGCACAGGTGACGGGTTCGAACACAGGAATGTGGCAAACGGTGTCCGCACTCGCGCCGAACACGAAGTACACGATGACCGGATGGATCAAGGCCGCGACGTCGGGTCAGCAGGCCTTCCTGTACGTCAAGAACTACGGGAACACGGAGGTGCATTCGGCGACCGCGACAGCGACGGCGTATACGCAAGTGAGCGTCACGTTCACGACCGGGTCCAGCTTCACCTCCGCTGAGATCGGGCTGTGGCGAGAGAGCGCGTTCGGCAGCGGCGTCATCTACCTGGACGACGCAACGCTTCAGTAGCCGGACTCACCAGAACACGGCTCAGGCCCCCTCGCCCGGAAAGCTGGGCGAGGGGGCAATCCGACTACGAACTGTCGGGGAACAAACCCCAGCCCTAAATTATTGGGCTGTACGGCGTAGAGCGTCGAAAACAACTGCTTTCACGCAAGAGTGTTGGCCAAATCGCAGCTTGAGACAACGATTCAGGAACAGATGAAAAGCCGACTCGCGGAATCGTCGGTGACTCGACTGTATTCCGCGAACCGGCAGCGCTACTCGATAAGTAGCCGTCCCTCAATTCGGCAGTACCCCGCGACGTCCCGGGCCGTGGAAAACGGTCGAGGACCTCGAGCTCGCGACCCTCGGCTGGGTGCACTGGCACAACTCCCAGCGCCTCCACGGCTACCTCGGCGACATCCCGCCCGCCGAGTTCGAGCAGGCGTTCTATGCTGGCAAAACCGACCACGACCAGCTGGTGGGAATCAAAGAGCGCGAGCCTCCACCAAACCCAGAGCGATTCAACGCATTCCGGTGCA
>Ga0123337_10006677_pt1 | contig 10948 bp, 8 predicted proteins | sample frozenSSSSmetaG_FD_89792 | JGI IMG/M metagenome (GOLD analysis project Ga0123337, IMG submission 89792) | Glacier valley bacterial and archeal communities from Borup Fiord, Nunavut, Canada, to study Microbial Dark Matter (Phase II) -... | ecosystem: Environmental > Aquatic > Freshwater > Ice >...
GCAGATGTATTCGCAGATGCCGTCCTTCACCGTGATGGTGAAACCGCTGTTGCCTGCGACATCGAACGCGGCGCCGGCCTCGATCACCAGCACTTCCTTGGTGCCGTCCAGAATCACCTCACAAGTGCCGGCGATGATTTCCATGCGCTCCGGTGCGGCGGTGCCGAAATGGAACTTGCCCGGATAGATCAGGCCGAGGGTTTTCTTGGTGGAATCGGGGAAAAAAATGGTGTGGGAAACGACACGACCGTCGAAGTAGACGTTGGCTTTTGCATCGACGGTGACGTTGGTGAATGAGGTGGCTGACATGTTTGTTGGATGAAAAAGGGTTATTCGATGGGGAGTTCACCGGCTTTCCAAGCTTCGAAGCCGCCCTGGAGGATGGCGGTGGAATGGCCGCGCGCGGCGAGCCGGGTGGCGACGCTGAGGGCGTCCGGGCAGGCGAGGTCGGTGCAGTAAATCAGCACCGGTTTGTTAGCGGCGACGGCGGTGCTGATCTGGGCCTCGCGTTGGATGAGTTGTTCTTGAAAGCGACCCTTCGGCCAGTTGATGGCTCCGGGGACGTGCCCGAGGCCGTAATAGAATCCGGGACGGACGTCCAAAATCAGCGCCTTGCCGGATTGTTGGAGTTGGAAAAAAGTCCCCAATGGAATCCGCGTGACCTTGCCTTCCTTGACCGCCATCTCGGCGGGATTCTCGGGAATGATCTTTTCCTGATTCCTGACCAACGGCGCGGTGCGGGTGACCGTGGCCGCCTGCTTCGGGGCATCCGCACACGACGCGAGGCCGAGGGCGGATGCCGTGCAGAGAAGCTTTGCCCAAGGGCGGGTCATTTGACGATTTCGAGAAGCTCGACGTCGAAAACGAGCGTGCCGGCGGGTGCGCCCGGAGGCGGGTTTTCACCGTAGGCGAGCTTGCCGGGGATCCACAGACGGCGCTTTTCGCCTTCCACCATGAGCTGCACACCCTCGGTCCAGCCGGGGATGACTTGGTTCAGCGGGAAAACGATCGCTTCGTCGCGCATGACGGAGCTGTCGAAGAGTTTACCATCGGTCGTCCAACCGGAATAGTGGACTTTCACTTGGTCGGTCGCCTTCGGATGGGTGGAGCCGGTTCCTTTGGTGATCACGCGGGAGGCGATGCCGGAAGCGGTTTTCTCAGCGCTCTCGGGAGCGGCGGCCACGTCTTCCGGGACGGCGGGTGGCTTCGGAGCGGCTTTGATTTTCAAAAGCTCGATGTCGAAAACGAGCAGACCGCCGGGACGTCCGCCGCCGGGATTTTCTCCGTAGGCGAGGTCGGCAGGGATCCAGAAGCGGCGCTTTTCGCCTTCCACCATGAGCTGCACGCCTTCGGTCCAGCCTTTGATGACGCCGTTGAGTGGGAAACTGGTCGGTTGGCCGCGCTTTACCGAGCTGTCGAAGAGTTTTCCGTCGGGGGTCCAGCCGGAATAGTGGACCGTGACGGTGTCCGCGGCGGCGGGATGGGTTTCGCCTTTTCCAGCCTGGATGACTTTGGAGACAAGGCCGGAGGCGGTTTTAATCGCATCGGCAGGGGCGGCGGCTACATCGGATGGTGTTTCAGGCATGGCTGGTTCGGCGTTTTGGGCGCGGGCGGTGACGGTCAGGGCAAGTGCCAGCCCGGCCGCGTGCGGGATCATGGCTCGTAAGGATTTCGATATGAAATTCATCCGCAGAAGCTCGACGGATCACGCGGGTCTGTCAATCCCGCGAATATCCCGGGCGTTTCGGCCTCGCCTCGACCGACGTAGGCTCGTGACAATACGGGCAGCGGAACGAGCCCTTGAACAAAATGGCCATGGCAACGCGCAGGCGGTGGCTGCCCAGCAATGTCCGCGCATTGCGGTGTTTGGCGCACTCCTTGTTCGCGAGCACCGGCGTCAGGCACAGGGGGCAGCGGGTCCTCTCGGAAATGATCCACTGCAGCAGGATCGACAGCAGAGTGATCGTTCCAATCCCGATGCCGACGATGATGAGCTCCCGGTCGTTGATGAAAATGGAATATGAAAGCATCGACACGCTCGCCAGCGCGAGCATGCAGCGGGTGCAGATCAGCAGGGCGGCGAGCCGGAAACGGAAAACGGTGGATTTGGACGAAAGACGGTGCATCGGGTGACGACTTAGAAACGATTCGTTAGCAGCGTGTTAGTCACAAGAAGTTTATTTTTAATTTTTTCTATGGGGTTATCAGTTCCCTGCAAGAGTTGTGCCAACACACCCTGCAAAATCTGCATGGGTGTGGCATTTTGCGATGTTTTGAGCAATCCGCACCCTGGACCGCTTTCCGCGGGCTAGCAATTAGAAAAGCGCACCCTGCGCGCCGTCGTCCTGTTTTTGCGCGGATGGCCCAGCCAGCAGCGCGTCGATCCGCGTGAGCAGGTCCAGCGAGGGAACCTCGTCGCCCTCCAGCAGCACCCGCAGCCGGGTCCGCCATTCGTCCACTGTTCCGCCTTCTTCTGCGGAGAGAACCATCGCCGTCTGCGTCAAACGTCCGCTGACAGCGAATTGTTTACCAGTCCGTTTCAGCCACGCCTCGAAGTAGGGGCGGTCTTTTTTCCCTGTGAACACGCCACAAGCGGTGGCTCAATCCTCCGCCAGGGTCAAGCACACTCAGCGTTTCCGGCTGCCGCCTTTCCGGCCTTTCGGATATTTCACCGGCTCGCGGGTGTGCTCCGTGCGCGTGGATTTCAGCGCGATGATCTGATCGCGCAAATGCCCCGCCAGCTCGAATTCCAGCCGAGACGACGCCTCGCGCATCTCGGTTTCCAGTTTTTCAATGAGCTTCGCCTTGTCGTAGGTTTCCGGATCCTCCGCCACCTTTGAGCCGTCTGATTTGTCCGAATTCTCGAAAGTATGCAAACTCGTCTGAAGGCCCCGCTTCACGCTCAGCGGCGTGATCCCATGCTTTTCGTTGTGCGTCTGCTGCCGCTCGCGCCGATAGGCCGTCACGTCGATCAGTGCCTGGATTGAGTCCGTGATCTTGTCGCAGAACAGCACGCACTCGCCGCCGATGTGCCGCGCCGCCCGCCCCGCCGTCTGGATCATCGATGTCTCATTGCGCAGGAAGCCCTCCTTGTCGGCATCGAGAATACAAACCAGCGACACCTCCGGCAGATCCAGGCCTTCCCGCAGCAAATTGATCCCTACCAGAATGTCAAACGCCCCCGCCCGCAGTTGTCGCAAAATTTCCACCCGCTCCACCGTGTCGATGTCCGAATGCAGGTAGCGCACTTTCAGCCCCGTCCCTTGCAGATACTCGGTCAGATCCTCCGCCGTTTTTTTCGTCAGCGTCGTCACCAACACCCGCTCGCCGCGCTCCACCCGCTGGCGGCACAGCTCGATCGTCTCGTCGATCTGTCCCTTCAGCGGCCGCAATATCAGCACCGGATCCAGCAGCCCCGTCGGCCGGATGATCTGCTCCACCACCAGCGGCCTGCCGCGTTTTGTCGGATCGAAATCCGCCACCGGCTCCTCGTTTCCGCTGGGCTTCACCCGCGCCTTTTTCAAATCAAACAGCACAATGTTTTTCCCGAACGCATCCTTCTCCTTCACCGGGATGAACCCCTTGTTCTCCGGCCGCGAGTTCACGATCTCGAAGGCCCCCGGCGTCGCCGAAACATAGACGCGCTGACCCGTCCTCTCCATGAATTCCTCGAACCTCAGCGGCCTGTTATCCAGCGCGCTCGGCAGCCGGAAACCATGATCCACCAGCACCGTCTTCCGGCTTTTGTCCCCCTCATACATCCCGCCCACCTGCGGGATCGTCGCGTGGCTTTCATCGACTAACAGTAAAAAATCCCGTGGGAAAAAGTCCAACAGTGTGTAAGGCCGCGCGCCCGGCTCCCGCCCTGTGATGTGCCGCGAGTAATTTTCGATTCCCTGGCAGAAACCCATTTCCGCCATCATCTCCAGATCGTAGTCCGTCCGCATCCGCAGCCGCTGCGCCTCGATCAGTTTACCCTCCTTCTCGAACTTCGCCACCTGGTCCTTCGCCTCTGCCCGGATCGCCACCATCGCTCGCTTCATCTTGTCGCCCGATGTCACGAACTGCTTCGCCGGGAAAAACGTGTGATTCTCCAGTCGCTCGATCGTATGGCCAGTTAGAGTGTGGATGCTCGTGATCCGCTCCACCTCGTCATCGAAAAACTCCACCCGGATCGCCGTCTCGTCCAGATACGCCGGATGCACCTCCACCACATCCCCGCGCACCCGGAATTTCCCCCGGCCGAAGGCGATGTCGTTCCGCTCGAAAAGCATGCCCACCAGCGAGTTCAGAAACTCCTCCCGCGTCAGCTTCTGGCCCGTCCACACCGGCACCATCATGTCCTCGTAATCCTCTGGCGATCCCAAGCCATAGATGCACGAAACCGACGCCACCACGATCGTGTCCTGCCGCGTCAGCAGCGAACCCATCGTGCTCAGCCGCAACCGCTCGATCTCGTCGTTGATCGACGAATCCTTCTCAATGTAGGTGTCGCTCCGCGGGATGTAGGCCTCCGGCTGATAGTAATCGAAGTAGGAAACGAAATACTCCACCGCGTTGTGCGGGAAAAAGCTTTTGAACTCCGAGTAAAGCTGCGCCGCCAGCGTCTTGTTGTGGCTCATGATCAGCGTCGGCTTGCCGTGGTTCTTGATCAGGTTCGCCATCGTGAACGTCTTCCCGGACCCCGTCACGCCCAGCAGCGTCTGATGGTGGTTCCCCGCCGCTAGCGACTTCGTCAGCTTCGCAATCGCCTGCGCCTGGTCCCCCTCGGGTTGGTAGTTGCTCTCAAGTCGGAATGGCATCGTGCCGCAGTCATAAACCAGATCCCCAGGACCGCGAAATTTATTTCGCCACCCCCGCCTTGTAGCGGCCGTCTGTGACTGCCACTGACGGACAAACGCCCGCCAGCCAGGGAGCGGCAGGTGGCGCTTTTGATTTCCTTCATGAAGCCATGAGGGATCCAGCCGTCAGATGAAGCGGGCGTTTCTGATGGACCGGGAATAGTGCCTGAGCGGTGCGAGATTCCGCAGGGTCGTGTTGAAAACCATGAAGACCACGACCCGGTCCCTCACGGTCAACGTGCCGAGTTCGATCCGAGTGGCGGTGAGTTCGCGGCACAATCCGTCAAATCTCTCGTAGATCGCCTCAAGTTCCTCGGGATCGAGACCGATCATGGTGCCGTCGGGCCGGACACCCAGAAGGACAAGCCCGCCGTTTGACCACCGCATTTCTGTGAAAATCTTCGCGACATTGAAGGAACTGGGAACCGAATCCTCGAAAATGATCGAGTGCTCATAGGCCTTGATCAGTGCGGAGAGGGTGGAACTGTCATGAATGGTCATTTTTTACTGACGTTGCGGAACGTTGATGAAAACTAGGAGTCAGATCTATCGAAAACACGCGGAGGTGGCGAGGAATTTGTGAAGGGTAGAGCGAGCTTGCCCGGGGGAGAGGCGGGGAATCCGGATGGGATTCCGCTGATTTTTCAATGCTTTCCGTGATTTCCGCGCACTCTTTCTGGTGGGAGTGCACGGTTCCTGCTTAGTCTCCGGGCAGAAATGACGAATCGGGAAAAAGAACGGGTGGCGGAGGGGAGCGCGGACGCGAAGAAATGGCGTCGCTGGGGGCCGTTTCTCAGCGAGCGCCAATGGGGGACGGTGCGGGAGGATTATTCGGATCATGGCAACGCGTGGGCGGCATTTCCGCACGACCATGCACGCCGCCGGGCCTACCGCTGGGGGGAGGACGGCTTGCAGGGATGGACGGACCGCCAGTGCCGGATGTGCTTCGCGCCGGCGCTTTGGAACGGCAGGGACACGATTTTGAAAGAGCGGCTGTTCGGCCTCGGCGGAAACGAGGGGAACCACGGCGAGGACGTGAAGGAGTGCTATTACTACCTGGATTCCTCGCCCTCGCATTCCTACACGAAGGCGCTCTACAAGTATCCGCACGCGATGTATCCCTACACGGCGATCCGTGAGAAAAACCAGGAACTCGGCCGCACCGGGCCGGAGCTGGAACTGGCGGACATGGGGATGTTCGACGAGGGCCGCTACTTCGATGTGGTGCAGGAGGTGGCGAAACGATCACCGGAGGACCTGCTGTGGCGGATCACGGTGACTAACCACGGCCCGCAGGCGGCGCCGATCCACATTCTCCCGCAGCTATGGTTCCGCAATGTGTGGAGTTGGGAAAACAACCGAGAGACGCCGGTCAAGAAGCCGGAAATCACGGCCGAGGACAATGTGCTCGTCGCCCGTCACGAGTCGTTAGGCGAGTTCCGTTTCCAGTGCGATTCCCCGGACTCGCGGCGAAAGGTGCCGGTGCTTTTCACGGAGAATGAGACGAATTTCAAAACCGTTTCCGGCACGGAAAATCCCACGCCCTACGTGAAGGACGCGTTCCACCGCTACCTGATCCACGGCGAAAAAAACGCCGTCTCTCCCGCTCCGGCCGGCACGAAGGCTGCCTATCATTTCATGTTCATGGTGCCGGCGGGGAAATCAGTCACGGTGCGCTGCCGGCTGCACTTGGTGAAGGAGGCGAACGGATTGGGGAAATTTGAGAAATTTGAAGAGACGTTCACCGAGCGGATCGCCGAGTGCGACGAGTTCTACGAGGACGTGATCCCGAAGGACATTTCCCACGAAGAGCGCCTGATCTGCCGTCAGGGATACGCCGGGCTGCTGTGGACGAAGCAGTTTTTCTACTACGTGGTGGACGACTGGCTGAAGGGCGAGAAGGGCGAGCCATCGCACGAAGCGCGGCTGCGCGGACGCAACGCGGACTGGAATCACGTTTTCGCGCGAGACATCCTCTCGATGCCGGACAAGTGGGAGTATCCGTGGTTCGCCGCGTGGGATACAGCCTTCCACATGATCCCGTTTTCCGGGGTGGACCCCAGCTTCGCGAAAGACCAGCTCCTGCTGCTGCTGCGCGAGTGGTACATGCACCCGAACGGCCAGCTCCCCGCCTACGAGTGGAATTTCTCCGATGTGAATCCGCCAGTCCACGCCTGGGCCGTCTGGCGGGTGTACAAGATTTCCAACAGAAAAGGCGAGCGCGACCTGTTATTCCTCGAACGCGCCTTTCAGAAACTCCTGCTCAACTTCACCTGGTGGGTGAACCGCAAGGACATCGAAGGCCGCCACGTCTTCGGCGGTGGGTTCCTGGGGCTGGACAACATCGGGGTTTTCGACCGCTCCCACGCCCTGCCCGGTGGAGGACGTCTGAATCAAGCGGACGGCACTGCATGGATGGCCTCGTTCTGCCTGACAATGCTCTCCATGGCGCTCGAACTTGCGTTGGAAAAACCCGCCTACGAGGACATCGCGTCGAAATTCTTCGAGCACTTCGTCAACATCTGCGACGCCATCAACTCTCTCGGCGGCACCGGCCTGTGGGACAACGAGGACGGCTTCTACTACGACCAACTCATCATCAATTACAAGGAGCCCATCCCGCTGCGCATCCGCTCGCTCGTCGGCCTGCTGCCGATGTGCTCGGTGACGGTTCTCAAACAGAAAACCATCGACGCCCTGCCAGCCTTCCGCAAACGCATGGACTGGTTTCTTACCAATCGCCCGGACCTGCTGAAATACATCACGGTCCGCCGCGTGGCCGGTGACAAGAATCCGGGCCGCTGCCTGCTGGCCATCCCCTCGGAAGTCCGCCTGCGCCATAGCCTTGCCTACATGCTCGACCCGAAGGAGTTTCTATCAAGCTTCGGCATCCGCTCGCTGAGCAAGGCGCACTTGGAAAATCCCTTCGTCTTCGAACACGGAGGCCAGCGCCACGAGGTCCCCTACACGCCCGGCGAGGCGACCACCGACATGTTCGGCGGAAACTCGAACTGGCGCGGACCGATCTGGTTTCCCATCAATTTTCTCATCATCGAGGCGCTCGAACGGTACTACTATTTCTACGGAGAAACCTTCCTGATAGAATACCCGACTGGCTCGGGCAAGGAAGTCACGTTGTTGGAAGTGGCCATCGACTTGTGCGACCGCCTCATCTCCCTTTTCCTGCCGGACAAGGAGGGCTACCGCCCCTGTTACGGCGAGGCGCACCGCTACACGGACGTCACCCACTGGCAGGACTTGTTATTATTCCATGAGTACTTCCACTCGGAAACCGGCGAGGGCCTCGGCGCATCGCACCAGACGGGATGGACCGCGCTCGTCGTCCGCCTCGTCCGCGAGCGGCGTGAGAAGCTGATGAAGTCGAAGCAGGAGAATTCGTGAGGGAACAACCCCAGGGAGCCGCGGACTCCGATCCGCGATGCCCATGAACGGTCAATGCGAGGTGGCTGGCCGCTAGTTCAATGGCTTTTCATGCGCTCGGCGGATCGGAGTCCGCCGCTCCATGGCGGCATCGTCCTTACCGCGCGAACAGCAGACAAATCGGGCTCGGCGACGGCACCGTGTTCTCAGGCTTCCCCAACAACCCCGTCTTCGGATCCAGCGACAGCACGCTGATGTCATTGGAGTCCTGGTGCGCGCAGAGCAGCCATTTTCCACTCGGGTCGATCTTGAAATGGCGCGGGGTTTTTCCACCGCATGGGGCGTGCTGGAGGAAGGTGAGCGCGCCGGTTTCCGGATTCCGCTGATAGACCGCGATGGTGTCGTGGCCGCGGTTGGAGGCGTAGAGGAATTTGCCGTTGGGATGCACCTCGATCTCGGCGGTCTTGTTTGCCCCGGTGAAATCCGCAGGCAGCGTGGGAGTGGTGCCGAGCAAGGTGAATTTCCCGCTGGCGGAATCGTAGGAAGCCGAGGTCACCGTCGCACCCATTTCGTCGATGACGTATGCGAATTTCTCGTCCGGCGAGAATGCCATGTGCCTTGGTCCCGCACCCGGTGCAGTCACCAGCGAGGGCAGCGCTTCGCCGAGTTTCGAGCCCGCCGCATCGAACGGATAGACGAAAATCTGGTCCAGCCCGAGGTCTGGAACGAAAAGGTGCGTGTTTGCCCTGTCGAAATAAACCCCATGGGCGTGCGGTCCTTCCTGGCGGCCTTTGTTCGGTCCGGAGCCCTTGTTGGCGATGACCGTCACGGTCTCGCCCGGGATGCCCTTTTCATTGAGACGGACGGTGGAAATGTGGCCGTCGCCGTAGTTCGCGATGGCCACCGTGCCGCCCTTCGCGTCCACGGCGAGATGGCACGCCCCTTTGCCGCCGGTGGATGCCTCGCCGAGCAGTTTCAACGAATGGTCGCTGCCGATGGCAAACGCTGCGACCGAACTGGTGCCGTTAGGAAACGGGCTCGCGGGCTGCCCGACGGCATAAAGGATCGGCAGCGTCGGGTGGAGCGCCAGGAAGCCGGGATTCTGGTATTCCGCCGCGAGCATGGGTTCCGTGAGCTTGCCCGTGGCTGAATCGAAATCCGCGAGATAGATCCCCTTGTCCTTGCTGCCGGTGCCGATGAATAACGGCGCGGCGTGCAGGGCGGCGGACAGAAGGCAAAGCGGCGGGAGGATTTTTGAAATCATGGAGTGGGGATGGGGTTAGGAGCGGGACAGAACGCGCCGCAGTCCGGACTACTTTCAAACATCGAAGCCGAACATGCGCCTGGCATTGCCGAAACAGACCGCGCGGACGAGCTCCGCGAGCGCCTCGAAATCGTCCGGCAGTTCGCCGCGGTCCGCGTCGCTGCCGAGGAGGTTGCAGAAAATCCGGCGGAAATACTCGTGGCGCGGGAAGGACAGGAACGAACGCGAGTCGGTGAGCATTCCGACGAAACGCGAAAGCAGCCCGGTGGCGGACAGCGCGTCGAGTTGGAGTTCCATGCCGTTTTTCTGATCGAGGAACCACCAGCCGGAGCCGAACTGGATTTTCCCGGGAACCGTGCCGTCCTGGAAGACACCGGTGAGGCAGGCGAAGAGGTAGTTGTCGCGCGGGTTAAGGTTGTAGAGCACCACCTTCGGCAGCGAGCCGGCGCTGGCGAGCGTGTCGAGGTAGTTGATGAGCGCCGCGCCCTGCACGGTATCGCCGATGGTGTCGTAGCCGGTGTCCGGTCCGAGCTGTTTGGACATCCGGGTGTTGCAGTTTCTGAAAGCACCGAGGTGGAGTTGTTTTGTCCAGCCCTTCGCCGCGTCGAGTTGGCCGAAGAACACCATCAGATAGAACGAGAATTTCTCCTTTTCCTCCGGCGTCGCCGCTTTGCCGGCGCGGGCCTTGTTGAAGATCATCGCCGCTTCCTCGTCAGTACATGGGAGCGCTGGGAGACGGTCGAGGCCGTGGTCGGACAGGCGCGCGCCCGCCGCGTGGAAATCGTCATGGCGTTTTTGCAAGGCACCTAGCAGGTCGGAAAGGTGGACGATGGTAGTGTCGGACGCGCCTTCGAGTTTTGTCAGCCACGGCAGCAGCAGATCAGGGCGATCCACATTGAGCGCCTTGTCCGGGCGGAATGTCGGAACGACCATTGTTTTCAAATCCGACGCGGCGATGACAGCGTGATCATCGAGCGGATCCGCCGGATCGTCGGTGGTTCCAACGACGCGGACGTCGAATTTTTTCAACAACCCGTGGACGCAGAAATCCACTTCGGCAAGTTTCGCATTCGTGCGTTCCCAGATTTCATCCGCCGTCTGCGGGCTGAGCATCAGGTCGATCCCGAAATACCGCTGGAGTTCGATGTGCGTCCAGTGATGCATCGGATTGCGCAGGGTGAAGGGCACGGTTTCCGCCCAAGCCTGGAATTTCTCGCGCGGCGTCGAGTCGCCGGTGATCAGGTCCTCGTCCACGCCGTTGGCCCGCATCAGACGCCATTTGTAGTGGTCGCCACCGAGCCAGATGTCGGAAATATTCGCCCAGCGGTGGTTCGTGGCAATCTCCCGGGGCGAGAGATGGCAGTGGTAATCGATGATCGGCTGGTCCTTGGCCACCTCATGGAAAAGGCGGCGTGCGGTCGGGGAATGGAGCAGGAAGTTTTCGTCGAGGTAGGCCATTGCC
>Ga0123337_10006678_pt1 | contig 10948 bp, 7 predicted proteins | sample frozenSSSSmetaG_FD_89792 | JGI IMG/M metagenome (GOLD analysis project Ga0123337, IMG submission 89792) | Glacier valley bacterial and archeal communities from Borup Fiord, Nunavut, Canada, to study Microbial Dark Matter (Phase II) -... | ecosystem: Environmental > Aquatic > Freshwater > Ice >...
AACGGCTGAGCGCGAACAACACTGTATCGCGTGGGGCCGATACGCGAGCGGCGTGCGCTGAAGGAGGTCGAAGGAGGAGCAGCCGTTGTGGGCAACGTTATAGCAGCGCTGAGAGCGGTTGTCAAGTTTTTTCCTACTCTGCTCACATTCCCAATATTGGACGCGGATGAACACAGACGAACGCGGACAGATGCATGGGTGTGACGCACGTTTTTGCGCCCGCCAATCTGCAAAACGTTCCGCCACACCAGATGAATGGTATCCGCGTTCGCACAACCGAGCGTGCTATACTATTCACTGATCAGCGATCGCAGCAGGAGCAAGCTATGCCCACTTTCCTCGAGCACATCCGCCCGCACCTCGATCCGGCTGGCCACCTGAACAGTTTCATCGCGCTGCGCGACGAGCGGGTGATCTTCGCCGACGCGCTCGATCTGCTGGAGCTGGTCGAGCGCTACGGCTCGCCGTTGGAAGTCTCGTTCTGCCCGCTGATCAGCCGCCGCATCCACGAGATGCACGCGCATTGGGCAGCTGCGCGCGCGCGAGCTGGCTATCGCGGCGAATTTGTGTACGCCTACGCCACCAAGGCCAACTTCGCCGAGGAAGTTGTGCGGACAGCGGTGACGGCGGGCGCGCATTATGAGACGTCGTCGGCGTTTGATCTGCGCATCGCGCAGCGGCTGTGGCAGAATGGCGTGCTGCCGTCAGATCGCTTTGTGTTCTGCAATGGCTCAAAAGAGCAGCCGTATATCGACGCGATTCTCGAATTTCGGCAGGCTGGCTTCGCGAATATCGTGCCGATCCTCGACGACCCAGCTGAGTTCGAGGCGCTATCGATTTGCACCGAGCCGCTGCTGCTGGGCGTACGCGAGCGCAAAGATGCTGGCGATATGGCCGCGGGCGCGACCTACGGCTATGATCGCTTCGGCATGACGCCCGCTGAACTTACGCTGCTGGCCGCGCGCGTAGCGACGACGCCGCACCAGATCATGTTGTACCACGCCATGGTCGGCAGCCAGCTGGAAGATCGCGCCTTCTGGTCGAAGGAGGTGATCGAGTCGCTCGACGGCTATGCGCGATTGCGGGCAGTAGCGCCCGCGCTGGCATACTTCGATTTTGGCGGTGGGATGCCGACCGGCGCATACAGCCTCGATTTTCAATTCGATTATGGCGTGTTCGCCGAGCAGCTCCAGCGCGATATCGGCGCATGGTGCGACGCGCACTGCACCCCGCACCCGCATCTCGTTGGCGAATTCGGGCGCTACAGCGTGGCCGATCATGGCCTGCACATCTTCAGTGTCGGCCGAACCAAGCCGGGCCAGCCGGGTATGCCGCCCTGGTATCTGCTCGATGGCAGCATCATGGTCGCGCTGCCCGATATTCTGATCGTCAAGGGCCAACATTTCGTGACATTGCCGCTCAATCATCTTGCTGACGAGGCTGGGCCGGTGGTGCTGGGTGGCCGGCGCACCTGCGACTCCGATGATTTCTACCCGCGTGGCGACCTGGAGCTGATTCTGCCACGAGCGCGATTGCCGATTGCCGAGTGCACAGTGCAGATTGAGGAAAACGATCAATCCACCAGTCCCCAATCCCCAATCTCCAATCCCCAACCGCTCTACATCGCCTTCTTCGGCACCGGCGCGTACCAGGCCATGCTGTCGGGCGAGGGCGGCGCGCATCACTGCCTAGCACCCGAGGCAGCCAAGCTGATTATCGAGGAGCAGGCCGGCGAGTTTGTGACGCGCGTGATTGGTGAGCAGAGCTGGAATGATGTGCTGGCGGAGCTAGGATACGAATAGCGGCGCGTGGCGAGTGTCGCGTGTCGAGTGTCGCGCCACAAGCGCCGCGGCATCAACGGAACCCCCAGAGATCTCTACGAATCGCTCACTTGACAACCCCATAAATCACCCTATAATACGTATCACTTATACGTATCACTTATACGTATACTTATTGCACTGAAGCCGTTATCAGCCCTATGTGCTTGAGATGTGCCTTCGTGTACCTAAAATCGCCATGTCTGCTCAACGCTCGCGCAAGAAGCAACCAACCCAGGCCGATGTCGCCAAGCTCGCTGGCGTCTCGCAGGCGACTGTATCGTATGTGCTGAACAACAATACCGTGATCGCCGTGCCGGCCGACACCCGCCAGCGTATTCAGGATGCTATTCGCGAGCTAGGCTACATCCCCGACCGGGCCGCGCGCAGCCTACGCACGCGCAAAACCTATACACTCGCTGGCATCATTCCCGACATTACCAACCCGTTTTATCCAGCATTTGAGCGCGGCATTCAGGATCTGGCCGACCAGCAGGGCTATGATCTGATTATGTACAACACTGATGGCAGCGCCGACAAGGAGCGCAAGAGCCTACGCTCGGTGCAGCAGGGCCATGTCGATGGGCTGATCGCCGTGCTGTTCCACCTGAACGCCCAGGATTTGCTGCCGCTGCTGGATATGAATATTGCGGTGGTGCGCCTGGAGGCCACGCCCAAACGTGCTGGCGCAGCACCGCTCGACAACCTGTACGTCGATAATATCGCCGCAGCGCAGCGCGCGGTCGAGTATTTAATTGGCAAGGGTCACCGCCGCATCGGTATGATCACCGGCCAGCGCGGCCCCGGCGCGAATCGCGTGCTTGGCTATCAGCGCGCGCTGGCCGCGCAGCAGTTGCCGATCTACAGCGAGCTGATCCGCAGCAATGATTTTACTGTCGCTGGCGGCAGCCAGAGTATGCGCGAGCTACTGGCGCAGCCGGAGCGACCGACCGCCGTGTTTGCGGCCAACGATCTGATGGCGATGGGCGCGATGAACGCAATTCGCACGGCTGGGCTACGCATTCCCCAGGATATCGCGGTGATCGGCTTCGACAATATCCCGGCTGCTGAGCTGGTCAGCCCTGCGCTGACCACCGTGACGCAGTTCCAGGAGCAGCTCGGCCGACGCGCGGCCCAAATGCTGCTGGAGCGCATCGATGGCTCGGCCCCCGAGGGCGGCCGCTGTGAGGAGATGCCCGCCGATCTGATTATTCGCGAGTCGGCGTGATCCGTAGGACTGAGGACTGACCTAATTATTCGTTTTCGTTCATCTTTTCTGGAGCGCGCAATGAGCAGCCTAATCATCGTTCACCCCCAGTTCGAGGCGATCTGGCCGTTTGTGGCCGATAACCTGCACGCGTTGTGGCAGGCGCAAGGCCCAAGTGTGCGCCTGCGCTTGGCCGACGGCGACCGCCGTGCGCTCGGCCAGCTCGTGGCGAATCCGGCGGGCGTCACACGCTTAATCACGCTGGGCGTGCCGGTTACGGCTGAATGTCTTGCCGCTTTCGTCGAGCTGCGCGAGGCCGCGTTTCAGGATGCATACGACCGCTCGGCCGATCACACCGCGCTGCTCGCGGCGCGCGGCGTGCGCGTGTATTCGCAGCCGAGCCAGGGCTTTTGGGGCCAAAGTGTGGCCGAATTCGGGCTGGCGCTGACGCTGTGTGGCCTGCGGCGCATTCCACAGCTGCATCACGAGATTCTGAGCAGCCAAACGCCGTGGAATTATTCGCCGCCGAATCAGCAGGGCCGACCGGGCGCGCGTGGCGCACAGTATGGCGACGACGCGCGCTTCACAAATGGGACCGTCGCCGGAAAACGCGTGCGCATTGTCGGCGCGGGGAATATCGCCAGCCGCTACGCCAGCTTCACGCATATGCTTGGCGCGGATGTGGCGGCCTGGGATCCATTTGCGAGCGAGCCGTGCTTTCATCGCGCTGGCAGTCGCCAGGAATGGCATCTCGACCGGCTGGTGCGCGATGCCGAGATTTTCGCGCCGATGCTGCCGCTGACTGATTCGACCAGGGGCATTGTCACCGCCGCGCATATTCGCGCGCTGCCGTTGGGCTGCCTAGTGGTGCTGGCGACGCGCGCGGCGATCTGCGATATGGCGGTGCTGCGCCAACGCGTGCTGGCCGATGAGCTGGCGCTGGCTGCCGATGTGTTCGACATTGAGCCGCTGCCGCTTGATGACCCGCTGCTTGGTCGCCACAACGTCGTCCATACGCCGCATAACGCCGGACGAACCCAACACGCCAACGCGCAATGGGCGGCGGTGCTGGCTGATCAATTCGAGCCGGTGGGCGGTGACACGCTGACAAGCTGACGAGTGACGGAGATCTTAACGCGGAGGCGCAAAGACACAAAGAGGTGAGAATGATCGCGCAATCTCCGCGTCTCTATCTCCGCGTTAAAAAGTCCGCTCCGCCCACAGTGATGAACGAGTGCAATCTGCACTCTGCAATCTGCAATCACAAAGGAGGTGATCGAACCGCACAAGATCGCTGATGGAACTTCCGAACGAACGACAGACTCCCGATGATCAAGCATACCAAGGAAGGAATGCTACGATGAGATCAATTAGCCGATTAACCGCCCTGCTGGTGTTGTTTGCGCTGTTCCTGAGCGCGTGCGGCGGCGCCACCGCGCCCACCGCCGCGCCCACCGCCGCTGCCGCGCCCACCGCCGCACCCGCCGCTGCCGCGCCCACCGCCGCGCCCGCCGCTGCCGCTGCCACTGCTGCGCCGGCTGCTACGATTGCCCCAGCCGCCGAGGCTACCGCTGCACCCGCAGCCGAGGCTACCGCTGCACCCGCAGCCGCCAGCGGCGACAAGACCAAGATTACCTACTGGTTTGCTCCACCTGAGCAAGGCACCAGCTGCTTCGTTGACACCGTGATCGCAAAATTTAACGAGCAAAGCAAAACGGTTGAAGTCGATGCGATCTCCACGCCGAACGCCTGGGACGCTACGCGCACGGCGATTGCGGGCGGTGCTGGCCCCGATGTCATCGAAACCCCCGGCCCTTCGTTCGTGTTCGAACTGGCGAAGGCCGGCCAGCTTTTACCGCTCGATGATTACGTTTCGAAGTTCAACTGGCAGCAGTCGTTCTCGCCGTGGGCGTTGAGCCTGGGCAAAGTCGAAGGCAAGCTTTACAGCCTGCCCGACCAGGTCGAGACGCTGGTGCTCTACTACAACAAGACCTTGTTCGAAGAAAAAGGCTGGACACCGCCCAAAACAATCGATGAGCTGGTCACGCTGGCGGCGCAGATCAAAGCCGCTGGGGTCATCCCGTTTGGGCATTCCAACTCCGAGTGGCGTCCAGCCAACGAGTGGTTCGTGGGCGAATTCCTCAACCATGTCGCTGGCCCGCAGAAGGTGTATGAGGCGCTGACCGGCAAGATTAGCTGGGAAGACCCCGATTTCGAGCATGCGATCAGCGTGCTGAATGACATGCAGCAGCATGGCCAGTTCATGGGCGGCCTTGATCGCTACTACACCGCCACCTTCGCTGAAAGCCATGCCGCATTCGGCGAGGGCAAGGCTGCGATGAATATCGAGGGTAGCTGGTTCGTCAGCGAGATCGACAATTACTTCGGCGAGAAGGCCAACAACAAGAACGAGTGGGGCTGGGTGCCCATGCCATCGGCCAAGGGTGATGCGATCTTCGATCTGGGGATCGGCTCGACCTTCTCGATCAACAACAATACCAAGAGTCCCGATGCAACCGCCGAATTCTTGAACTACTACTTCTCGACCGAGGCCCAGGCGGCGCTACTGAGCGCGTGTGGCAAGGCTCCGGCGCCAGTGGCGCTCAAGGCCGAGACGCTCAAGAAGATCGATCCGCGCCATGCCGAGATGGTCGAGGCGCTGGGCAAGGCGGCCACGGCGAACAACTATGGCTATACGACTTGGACATTCTGGCCGCCCAAGAGCGATGTGTATATCTACGAACAGATCGAGAAGGTTTGGTCGAAAGAGATCACGCCGAAAGAGTATCTTAAGGGCTTGCAGAAGCTCTTTGCAGAAGAGCTAAAGGCCGGGAATATCCCGCCGATCCCGACACGTTAATTGGCACGCGCGGGGCGAATGCGCGGGGCGAACGCCACCGCGCGCGTCCGCAGCGCCGGGTACCCAGCGGGCTATCCGGTGATGTGCTTACGATTCAGAAGCAGGCTGCCGAATAGATCAGCCTGCTTCAGCAGGCTTGGCCTACCAGTGTGGGGATTCATCCCCACACGTCCCCCACGCGTCGGGTGGTCGCAAACCCGTATCTCTAATCTTGAGAGGTGAGCTATGGCCCCACAACAATCCGCGCTGACTCGCCCGGCGCGGGATTTTCCGAGTCGGCGCAGAACACGCATCACACGCAAGCAGATCGTGCCCTGGCTGTTCGTGCTACCGATCTTGCTGCTGCATATGCTGATCGCAGTTGGCCCTTCGCTGGCGGCGGTGTACTATTCGCTTACACGCTGGTCGGGTATCGGCGCAGCTAAGTTCATTGGCCTGGAGAACTTTCGCCATATGCTGTTCGAGGATGGCGACTTCAAGCGCGCGTTCTCGCACAATATCCTTTGGCTCGGTTTGTTCCTGACAATCCCGATTCTGCTGGCGCTGGCGGCGGCGAGCCTGCTGGCACCAATCAAGCGCGGCGGCATGGTGTTTCGGGCGGCGCTATTCATCCCCTATATCGTCCCAAGCGTGGTCACAGCCAGCATCTGGCGCAACTTACTGCACCCCACGCTGGGCATCGGCGGGCAGCTGGCGAAGGCCGGGATTCCTGGTTTGGATGTAGCTTTCCTGGGCCAGCCGAGCACTGCCCTGTACGCAGTCGCGTTCGTGGACAACTGGCACTGGTGGGGCTTCTTGATGGTTCTGTTCCTGGCGGCGATGCAGAATATTCCGCCCGACCTATACGAGGCGGCCCGCATCGACGGTGCCACGCGCTGGCAGGAGTTTCGGCACATCACCATCCCCGGTATTCGCCCGACCTTGATCTTTATGATTCTCATGACGGCAATCTGGTCATTCCTGGCATTCGACTATATCTGGATATTGACGCAGGGTGGGCCGGCCGGTAGCTCGGAGGTGATGGGCACGCTGGTCTACAAGAATGCGTTCAATCGCTTCGACGCTGGGTACGCATCGGCGCTGGGCCTGACGATGAGCTGCTTCGCTGGCATTATGATCGCCATATTTGCCGTACTACGCCGGAGAGGATGGGAGATATGATTCGCGCATTCAAAAAGCAGCGCCAGCTCAACCTCACGCCCAATTACATTATCCTGATCCTGCTGATGGGCTTCGCGCTGGGGCCGCTGCTGGTGCTGACCTTTAACTCGCTCAAGGGTAGCGCCGAGAGTGGTCGCAACCCGCTGGGATTTCCCACGACCATTATCTGGGAAAATTACCCTAACGCCTGGGAGCGCGGCGGCTTTGCGCTTACCACACGCAATAGCAGCATCTTCGTGGTTGGAACCGTGGTGGGCGTGCTGCTGCTGGGCGGCATGGCGGCCTATAGCCTCGCGCGCCTAAAGCTGCCGGGCGCGAATCTGGTGATGGGCTACTTCCTGATCGCCTCAACATTGCCGGTCTGGCTGTTCCTGGTGCCGCTGTTTATCCTCTGGCGCAACCTGGGGTTATACAATACCATCCACGGGCTGATCCTTATCTATATCGGGCTAAACTCGCCCTTCGCGATCTTTTTGCTGCGCTCCTACATGGTCAATTTACCGGCCGATTTCGAGGACGCGGCGCGCGTCGATGGCGCGAATGAATGGCAGGTATTCTCACGAATCGTGATTCCGCTCTCTTGGCCGGGGTTTCTCACGGTCGGCCTAGTCGTTGCGCTATCGGTCTGGAATGAGTTCCTGCTGGCGACCGTGTTCCTGAGCGATCAGAAACTTTTGCCGGTCGCGACCAGCTATTACCAATTCACGACTCGATTTTCGCGCGATTGGGGGCTGACTAGCGCCGCCGCTATCATGATGATCGCGCCGATCCTGATCATCTTTTTAGCGCTCCAGCGGCGATTCATTGAGGGACTCACGCAGGGCGGCGTGCGCGGGTAAAGCAAGATGACAAGATGACGAACGCAGCGACTTAGGCGTGGATCACAGCTAAAAAGATACGCTCGCATGCTGCCTGCCCTGCGCATACCGGAGCCATGAGCGCACCGCCTAGCCCACACACCAACATCGTGTTGGGGTCGGTTGCGCGCTGGGCATGGACATGCCCCGGCTGGGGGTTGTTAGGAGTGCCAGGGCACCCTTCACCGCCCGCCGCATAGAGGCGCACAGCGGCGAGCGACTGGCAAGATGGAGTTGGAGCACGGTGCCCTAGCCACGAATACGGCACGTTGTTGGCGGGATTCGTGGGGCGCGTCGCCCCCACACCCCCGATTAGGGGCACCGAAGCCGGTTCCCCTAAAACCCCTCCGGCAAATGATGTGGTACCGGCGTTGCAGGTTCCACCTAGATAGCAGTTAAAGGAGCCGCTCGCGCGATCCCCGCCCTGAGCATAACGGAGCCATGAGCGCATCGCCTAGCCCATATTGGGGTCGGGTGCCCGCTGGGCGTGGCCATGCTCCAGCCGGGGATAGGGATGCCGGCACCCTTAACCGCCCGCCGCGTAGGCACACAGCGACGAGTGACAAGTGACAAGTGACGAGAATCCTTCCTTTGGATAGCGAGGCAATCATGACACTTCCTCCTGACTACACCGAGCGCGTCTACGCTGGCGTGCTCGGCAAACTGATCGGCGTATACCTCGGCCGGCCATTCGAAGGCTGGACGTACGACAAGATCATGGCCGAATTGGGCGAAGTCAACTACTACGTCCACGAGCAGCGCAACGTCCCGCTGATCGTCACCGACGACGACATCTCAGGCACCTTCACCTTTCTACGCGCGCTGCCGGATTACGGCAACACGCGCGCGCTTACAGCCGCGCAGATCGGCCAGACCTGGCTGAACTACATCATCGAGCGGCGCACGATCCTGTGGTGGGGCGGCATGGGCAACTCAACCGAGCACACCGCCTTTCTACGCCTGAAAGAAGGCATCCCCGCACCGCGCAGCGGCTCGATTGCGCTGAACGGCAAAGTGGTGGCCGAGCAGATCGGCTCGCAGATCTTCATCGACGGCTGGGCCATGGTCGCGCCGGGCGACCCAGCGCTGGCAGCCGAGCTGGCCCGCAAGGCCGCCAGCGTCAGCCACGATGGCGAGGCGATCTACGGCGCGCAGATGCTGGCGGCGATGGAGTCGCTGGCCTTCATCGAGCCGGATCTCGAAAAGTTGCTCGAATGTGGCCTATCGCTCATTCCAGCCGACTCAGTGATCGCCCGGCTGGTTCACGATATCCACGAGTGGCGCGCAAAAGATGAGGACTGGCGCGTGACGCGCGCGCGCATCGCTGGCACGTATGGCTACGACAAATACGGCGGCAATTGCCACATGGTGCCGAATCACGCGCTGATCATTCTAGCGCTGCTATATGGCGAGAACGACTTCCAAAAGGCGCTGATGATCGCCAATACATCGGGCTGGGATACCGACTGCAACTCCGGCAATGTCGGCTGTCTGCTGGGGATCAAGAACGGCCTGGCCGGACTCGACACCGGCCCGGATTGGCGCGGCCCAATCGCCGACCGGCTGTACCTGCCCACCGCCGATGGCGGGCGCGCGATCACCGACGCAGTCGCCGAAACCTTCAATGTAGTAAATATTGGTCGTGCGCTGGCTGGCGCAGCACCGCTCGCGCCGAAAGGTGGCGCACGCTTCCACTTCGAGCTACCGGGTGCCGTCCAGGGCTTTCAGCCCGAGCAAAGCGTTGAGACACGCGGCACGCTCACGCTCGAAAACGTGGTTGGACACAGCGAGCGCGGCGCACGCAGCCTGGCGCTGCGCTACCGTGGACTCGCGCCCGGCCGGATCGCCCGTGTCGCCACGCCTACCTTTGTGCCACCCGAGGCGATCACCATGAGCGGCTACACGCTGCTGGCCTCGCCAACGCTGTACCCCGGCCAAACGGTGCGCGCGCGCGTGCTGGCCGATGCCGCCAATGCCGCGCCAATCGCCTGCCGATTATACCTGCGTAGCTACGGTGCCGACGACAAGCTCGAGCGCAGCTACGGGCCTGAAACTACGCTCACGCCCAGCGATGCGCATGAATTCAGCTGGCGCATCCCCGACATGGGCGGCGCACCAATCGCCGAGATCGGCATCGAGTTGCATGCCCCGCAGCGCGCCGACGGCAGCGTCTACCTGGATGAACTGACCTGGGATGGCACGCCAGATGTTGTGCTGCGTCGGCCCGATGGTGGCGGGACGATGTGGCGGCGCGCATGGGTGGATGGCGTCGATCAGTACGGCCACTGGTGGCCCGAGGCGTATCGGCTGGTGCAGAATCGTGGCACCGGCCTGCTCATCCAAGGCGCGCGCGAATGGACCGACTACCGCGTCAGCGCCGCGATCACGCCGCACCTGGTTGCTGGGTGCGGCATCGGCGCGCGCGTGCAGGGCATGCGTCGCTACTACGGCCTGCTGCTGCGCCCTGGCGGCACGATCCAGCTGATGAAAGCGCTGGATGGCGAGCGCGTGCTGGCCGAGGCCGATTACCCCTGGGAGTTCGGCGAGACGCATACGCTGGCGCTAGAGGTTGTCGGCACGCGCCTACGCGGCTGGGCCAACCAGCGGCTACTCTTCGACCTGGCGGACAGCGACCAGCCATTGATCGGCGGCGCAGTCGCGCTGATCTGCGCCGAGGGCCGCATGGCAACTGAGGCGGTTGAGGTGCGGCCGGTGTAGTAGTCAACGGATTTAGTCAGCGGATTTCGGGAGCGAATTGAGCGGATTGGTGTGATCGTAGAGATCGCGCCAGTTCGCTTTTTGTCGTACCGCATCGAGCAGGGCGTGAACATTCACGCTTGGCTGCTTTCGCGCAGTAGCTTCAAGCAGCAGGATTCGCACCCACTGCGAAATGCGCCGCGATTCATTGATCGCAGCGTGGGCACGCGGCCCGCCCCGCCGATGCGATGATCACAATGCTTCGGGCGAAACATGGGCCGAATGCGACTCGTCCCTACAATTTGAAGACGACGCATAATGACTACAACGACCCGTAGTAAATCGC
>Ga0123337_10006679_pt1 | contig 10948 bp, 11 predicted proteins | sample frozenSSSSmetaG_FD_89792 | JGI IMG/M metagenome (GOLD analysis project Ga0123337, IMG submission 89792) | Glacier valley bacterial and archeal communities from Borup Fiord, Nunavut, Canada, to study Microbial Dark Matter (Phase II) -... | ecosystem: Environmental > Aquatic > Freshwater > Ice >...
CTGGATATTGTGATTTGTTCATTTTATCATATTTTATTTTTCCAATGGCAGAGAAACTTCCGTGCAATGAAAAGCTTATGGCTGATAGCGCTCATCGGATGTTTTATCACATCAATTCATGCCCAAAGGCAGAAAGATACTTCTACTTTCCTGAAATTTGAATTGATTACGTCAAAACCAACAGGCAATTTAGGTTCTGTTAAAATTAATTTACCACAAGGTAATTCCAATTCCATAGCAGACGCACTTAGTCAATACAGTGCATTGTTTGTCAAATATTACGGCCCTAACAGTCTGGCCACAACTTCCATGAGGGGAATGGGTGCACACCATACTGCAGTCTTGTGGAATGGTATTAATCTTCAAAGCAGTATGAATAGCCTGATTGATTTTAATCTTTTGCCATGCTTTTTTATCGATCAGTCTATGATTGAAACGGGCGCTAATGCTTCGTCATCAGCTAATGGAGCTATAGCAGGTGCTATTTATCTCAATAATAGGATAGAGCAAAAAAAGACCGTCTTTGCTGAGATTCAGCGCGCAAGTTTTAATGCAGGCAGTTATGCCGTCGGGTATAATTATTTTTATAAAAAATGGTCGTTTCGGACGAGAGCCATGTATAAAAGTGCTGATAATAATTTTGAATACGCCAATTATTTTCTGCCGGGTAAACCGATGCAAAAACTTACCCATAATAAGATGGAACAGTTTGGACTGATGCAAGAAATTAATTTTAAACTCAATGAAAAACATCAGCTGTATCTGAATGTTTGGCATCAGAAAAATTTCAGACAATTGCCGCCCCCAATGGGTGCTTCATCGCAAAATGAAAAACAAGAGGACTTTAACACCAGAGTGGTTTTACAACATGATTTAAAAATGAACAGCAGGAATACCATGGTCAATAAAGTGGCATTTCTGGATGAACATATCAATTATTTTAATGATCTGATTGTGCCGGCATACAGTCACGCAAAAACAAATATATTGGAGTCTGAATTAAGGACTAAACTTCACAAACAACTTGACTTTTCAACTTCATTGAATTATACAGTTCAAACGGCCTCAACGGACGGATATACTGAAGGTAAGCACAGACATTTAGTATCTTTATGGACTAGATTGGAATGGCGCAGCACTGGAGAAAAATTGAAGGCTAGTATAGCCAACAGACAATTAATGTACAACGGGCATATGGCACCTTCCAGTCCTGATCTTGGTTTTGAATACAAGTTGTCCGCTGCATTAAAACTCAAAGGAAATGTGGCATATAGTTTTAGGCTGCCTTCTTTTAATGACTTACATTGGAATCAGGGAGGTAATATCAACCTGAAACCTGAAAAAGGGAAAAAAGCGGAATTGAGCATAGAGTTTAATCATTCGGATTTTAAGTTCAGTGCTACCGGATTTTATCACCAGGTGAATAACTGGATTTTATGGCTGCCCGATGCATCCACAAATATTTGGAGAGCCACCAATGCCAGACAAGTCGAAAGTAGGGGTGTGGAAGTGGCTACAGAATACAATGTAGTCATCTATAAAGATCATGCGATAAAGGTTTTTGGAAGATATCAAGTGGTTCAAAGCATCAATACAAGAGTATATGCTGAAGATATCACAGCGCTTCACAAACAGTTGTTTTACACGCCGGTGCAAACAGCTTTTTCTCAATTGAGATACAGCTTTAAGCAGCTGCAGTTTAATTTTGGCGCAGTATATACCGGCAGCAGGTTTACCACATCCGACAATGATATCAATTATCAATTACCGGCTTTTGTCACTTTAAATACAGGCTTGACTTACCAGTTTAAATGGGCTAAACAAAATCATTCAAGTCTTTCTTTTTACATCAATAACCTCGGCAATACCGCCTATCAGGTGATAGAAAACAGGCCGATGCCCCTTCGAAATTATCAAATTACTTTAAAAATAAATATAAATTATGAGAAACATTAAAAACAGCGCCTGGCTTATTTCTGCCTTGTTCATTACATTATTCGCCTCTTGCAAAAAAGATAAAGAAACCGAAGTTGTAACAGAAAATTTCAAAGGAGCGCTGATCATCAACGAAGGAGGATTCGGCAAATCAAATGCAAGTATTGGCTTATACAAACCGGGTACAGGCGATTATTTTGAAGTGTTCAAAAAAGTAAACGGAAGACCTTTGGGTGATGTGATCCAGTCTATCACATTGATTGGTGATAGATATTATATCATAGTGAACAATAGCAATAAAATCGAAGTGGTGAACAAAAGTGATTTTAAATCTATCAGCACCATCAATGTCAACCAACCGCGTTATATACTTCAGATTTCGGCTACCAAGGCTTATGTTAGTCAAATGGGTGGCACTACAATGAGTGTGCTTAACCTTACAGATTATTCGATTACTAAAACTTTTGAGGTGAAATCGGCAACAGAAAATATGGCTTTGATGAACGGCAGGGTATATGTCGGAAAATCTTACGGGGATAAATTATATGTGATCAATGATACAACAGATGTGGTGATAGACTCACTGACTGTAGGTAGCGGATTGAATAATATTGTGACGATCAGTTCTACTCAGATTGCAGTTTTTTGTTCAGGATATCCGGCTGTTGAGAATGGAAAAATAGCCTTTATCAATAAGGACTCTGTAAAAATAGCAAAAACCGTTTCCCTGTCAAGCGGCACATACGGCGGCATGATGGTAAACAAGGGAGGTATTCTCTATTACAATACGGGCGATGGTAAAATATATTCCATGCTGTCTTCAGCCACTACTGCTCCGGCTTCTCCAATCATCAGTCTGGCTAGTGGAAGCATTTATGGATTCGCTATCGATCCTTTAAACAGCGATTTTTATCTTCTGGATGCAGGAGATTTTAACAGTGCCGGTAAGGTCTACATTTACAATAGCAGCGCAACCTTTGTGAAACAGTTTAACGCGGGTATTGCGCCAAGCAAGGTCATGTTTAATTATTAAACACCTTTTTTCTCAAACATTCTATTTGAAACCATTAAAATTAATATGTGCCGCAATGATTGCAATCCTCATGGGTTGCAATCCTGCTGTGCAAAAAACGGATGTGGATAAGCCTCTGTCTTATCATCGGATGAGTTATGCGCAATTATTCGGCATTGCAACATTCGATGGTTATGAACAATTGTTTTATCTCAATGGAAACGACACCATCTGGAGTTTAAAAAGTACTGAACTCCCTCAAAGCGGTATGAAGGTAGCCGTATTGTCTTCTGTATTTGCCGGTTTTATCGAAGAATTAGGTTTACAAAACAGTATTATTGCTGTTGACAATGATAAGTATTTTAACGATTCTCAACTTGTAAGACGAATCAAAAATGGAGAGATAAGCAGCGTAGGTGAGGAGGGGCAATTACAAATCGAAAAACTTCTGGGTTTAAAACCTGATCTATTAATTACAAGTTCCTTTGGTTTTAATAACCAATCTTTAAAAACAAGGCTAAAACATCTGAATATCCACATGCTTATGTGTGATAATTTTAAAGAACAACATCCTCTGGCGCGTGCCGAATGGATCAAGTTTTTTGGTTTTTTATACCATCAGTCCCAAATGGCTGATAGCATTTTTGTAGCTATAGAAAATAATTATAAGTCTATCCGGAATTCAACGCCATCTCGTCAAATCAAACCAAAAGTCATGACAGATGCCATGTATAGCGAGGTATGGAATGTTCCTGGTGGCAACAGTTATTCCGCTCGTCTGATTGAAGATGCCGGAGCTGAATACATTTTCATGGATAAAAAAGAACTTTACACGTATCCATTGAATCTTGAAAGTGTTTTAAAAGCAACAGCACAGGCAGATTATTGGATTCATGTCAATCAGTTCCGCACCCAGGAGGAAATGCTGAAAGTGAATAGCCGTTATGCACTTTTCAGACCGTTTATGCTGAACCATGTCTATAATAACAATAAAAGAGAAAATGCTTTTGGGGGCAATGATTTCTGGGAAAAAGGGGCGGTGAGGGCTGATCTTGTTTTGCGCGACCTGGTCTATATCTTTTCTGCGGATAAAATTTCTTCAGATAAATTGTATTTTTATACCCTTGTAGATTAGATTTGCCTTTTTTATAAGGTTGATCATTCGTGCTGTTTAACTCCTGGATATTTTTTCTGTTTCTGCCTCTGGTCTTTACAGGATATTTTTTGCTGCCTCACCGGTGGCGATGGATATTGCTTTTATTGGCCTCCTATGTGTTTTACGGATGGTGGAAATGGCAGTTTGTCATCATACTGATGTTCACCACGGTGATGGATTATACCTGTGCGCTCAAGATTGACGGAGCATCTACCCCCCGCACTAAAAAACAATGGCTGATCTTAAGTCTGGGCTTAAACCTTAGCATACTTTTTTTCTTCAAATATTTTTATTTTTTCATTGGTAGTACGCAGTTTTTGCAGGACTTAGTGAACCCCCATCAGACCCTGAAGGAAATGGTTGAATTTCTTGGCAAGGCTTTACCGGTAGGTATTTCATTTTATACCTTCCAGAGTATGAGTTATACCCTCGATGTATATTATGGGCGTGCCTTTCCGGAAAGAAGTCTGAAACAGTTCGCAGTTTTTGTCAGTTATTTTCCTCAACTCGTTGCCGGCCCTATCGAGAGATTTACGCACCTGAACGAGCAGTTGAAGAAAAAACAAATCCTATCGTATGTCAATCTACAATCCGGATTCAGGTTGATGTTATATGGTTTTTTTGTTAAAATGGTGATTGCCGATAATCTGTCGTATACAGTCAGTTCTGTGTTTAATGAGCCAGGAAAATGGTATTTTTATTGGGATATGATTGGGGTATGCAGTTTTGCTTTTCAGATATATGCTGACTTTTTTGGATATTCCCTTATTGCGCAAGGTGTGGCTAAACTCTTTGGTATTGACTTAATGGACAATTTTAACCGTCCTTATCTGGCACTTAATATTACAGATTTTTGGAAACGCTGGCATATTTCCCTTACCACCTGGTTCCGAGATTATCTGTATATCCCTTTGGGCGGAAACCGGGTCAGCAAGGGACGCTGGGTGTATAATATCATGCTTGTATTTCTGCTCAGCGGTTTATGGCATGGCGCCAATTATACCTTTATCATCTGGGGAGCTTTGCACGGTATATATTATCTCATAGAGAGATTTTCGCCCTTCAAAATCAAAAACAAGGGTATCAGCATGTTACTCACCTTTGTTGCGGTGGTCATTGCCTGGGTGTTTTTCAGGGCAATAGATACGACACAGGCTTTAAATGTCTTAAAAGGAATGTCTGGAATGTTGGATGGTCAAAGACAACTGGATACACAACCCTATATCTATTTGCTCTTGCTGATATTCGGAGCCTTGGAACTTTTTCGCCGTAATGCGCGTTTTGATCATTTTTGTGCACAATTTAACGGCCTGCAACGCTGGACGCTCTATTGTTTTTTGTTATTTTGTATTCTGGTATTGTGTGGAACGGAATACCAGCCATTTATTTATTTCAGATTTTAAATAGTGAATAAACAGATACAGCATATCACCCTTAAAAGTCTGGCCATCATTTTTACCATTTGGCTGAGTGCTTTTGTCTACAAGAAAATTTATTGGGTACCTGAACTCCGAGATCAGGGGCATATGTTGTTTAATCTGCTAGAGTTTCAATGGCATAATGACTTGCTTTATCTCGGTGAATCTTCCAATTATTGGATTGCACCTGAAGATACCGATAAACGCACCATCAGTGATATGATTAACGACAGCATCCCGGGCATGCGTTTAAGTGGTATGCAGGTGCCGGCTTATCACGCGGGAATGTTCCTACCCATTATCAGGCTTTTGGATACTTCCAACCGTGTAAGAAGTCTTGTGGTAACTATGAACCTGCGTTCCTTTGGTCAGCCATGGATTTATTCTACACAGGAAAATGCCTTGCAGCGCACCCGCTGTTTTTATGCGCCGTTTCCTCCTTTATACAACCGTATGGCCGCTACCTTGCAGTATTATGATAATCCATCCGCAGAATCTCAGGATAAAAAAATGCTGCATTGTTTTGAATTTGATACATTGAAGACGCCGTTTCCTTTAAAGTTCAATACCATTAAGAGGTGGTGTGAACAGGAGAAATTCCCATTGCCGGGTGGAGGTGAGGATTTTCCCAAACGCGTTTTAGCTGATCATTATATTAAAGCTTATGCATTTCAGATAGATACAGCAATCAATGTGCGCATCAAAGATTTTGATGAGATTGTCAGGGTATGTCGTGCTAAAAACATCCGTTTGTATTTTAATCTACTCAGCGAGAATGTGCAATGGGCAGACAGTCTGGTAGGGAAGGAGCTAGTATATTTTATGCGCTCAAACAGAGACTTGCTGTTACAGCGTTATAGCCGCATGGGGGTCATCATGATAGATAATCTGGAAGCGGTTCCGGGCGAAAGTTTTGGTGAAAAAACCTGGACTACCGAACATTACGACCAGAATGGCCGATTGATAATAGCCAGAAATGTGGCGAGAGCTATTTTGCAGAATGAATAAAGTTTCTGCATAGGAGCATAATTAGTCAAAAAGAAATTCTTTGCAAAAAGAATGCAGTTCTATTTGATCTGAACTTTTGGCTTTGATTTCCATGCTGGGATAATTCATATTGTTTTCTTTAGCTTCATGGCCCAATAAACTCCTTTCACATCATTTTTCCAGACAGGAAGCATATACGTCATGGCAATTTCTTCAAGCAATTGAACCCCGGTCATCAAGATGGCGGAATAATATAATGGGTACCAAATCGATTCAAAAAAGAAAACCGATAATAAAAAAAGTCCCTGCAAGACTGCCGCTATTTTGGCGAGATACGTATGATACGCACTTGGTTTTTTGTATTTAATCAAAGCATAAACAGTCTGCCACACAAAGACAAAAAAAACTGAAATCAGCAAGGGTATTTGTTCCAATAAAAAATCACTTTTTGTGTACACCAGACCAATTGCTCCCGCTAATACGGTCAAGTCATCGCCTATGGAATCTAGTCTGGCCCCGAAAATACTATTGACTTTGAATGTTCTGGCAAGTTGCCCGTCTATAGCATCGGTTAAAAAACTGAGACCCAGCATCCATTTAAAAAGCTCGAAATTGTTCACATAAAGCAGATATAATAACACAGGAAAAGTAAAAATACGGTATAAAGTCACCAGATTAATCATCTTGGCTGCTGTTCCAGAATAAAAAGCAAGGGTGTAAAAGTCTTTAATGACTTTTTTCTTATGTTGCATTGCAGGTTATAGTCATCAATTCCTGATGCAAATTAAATCAAATACTTCAAGCCCTGCACTGACAAGTATCATAACAAAAAAAAATGGCGGGTAAATACCCACCATGATTTATATCTACTTATCGTTGATAGGTTTTCGAAGAAAACACTTCATACGATAAGTTATGCCAAACCGTTAGGTTTTCAAACTTACAAATCAATATCATGAATCGAAGAGTAAAATTTGAAAACCTATCTGGTTTCGGTATAAATAATAGTTTAGTTTTCGAAAATCCTTAATAGAAAAATTGCTCAGTTACAATCTTTCCGTCTTTCACCTCATAGATGGCAATTTCATCCAGTTTTATTCTACCTTGATTTTGAACGGTCACATCCATACCCATGGTGCATGCAAAGAAATTTCCTGAAACAATTGGTTCTGTGCAATACACATCATGCGTTTCTTCTGTAATATCCTGCCATTCCTTTGCCTTCTGAACGATTTGCTCTAATCCATCTACCGAATTGAATGGTGCCTGTTCGGGTTCAATACTCCTGGCTTCCTGGCTGAATAATTCAGTCGTAATCTGATTAAAATGTCCTTGTTCTGCCAATTCAAAAAACCTGTTGGCCACCTGACGGGTAGTCAGGGATTTTTCCTGTGTTGATTCTTGCTGAGTTGTCATGTTGATTTTGATTTAATTGATTGAAATGTTAAAACAAAAATAATAGGCAAGTTTCCGATTAAAACTGACTTTATGTTATGATTTTATGATGAAAAAGGGTGTTTGTGAGTCGTACTATTAAGGAATTATTTGGCGCTGATTTTTGGCAATAATTTTACCTGTAGAGATGGAAATGATGCAAACCTTTACAAGAGTTGTGTAAGTCTCTCAAAAACAATTTATATCATCTTTGTATTGTCAATAGAGCAAAAGTGAGTTGACGTATTTAAGCAACAAAGAAAATAAAATTAATATTATGAATTCAATCAGTAAAGTAGCGTTAGGCGTTTTGGCAGGATTTGCCGCAGGCGCATTGGTAGGTGTTTTAACTGCTCCAGCAAAAGGATCAGAAACACGCAAAAAAATTGCAGGAAGAGGGAAAGCCTATGCAGATGATGCAAAAAACAAGTTTAATGAATTAAAATCAACTGCGACAGACAAATATGACGCACTTGAGAACAAAGGCAAACAATTGCTCGAGAAAGCAGGTTCATCATTTGATTCAGTAAAAAACGAAGTGAATAATTTAGCTTCTAATGAAAAAAACCATCAGAATCCTGTGACGAATCAAAACCGTAGTTAAAATTTGTATTCTGATTCAGAGTGCAAACATTTCACCTTAAAGTTTATGTTATGTTGCTCATATAACACAAGCTATTCAATAAAAAAGACAGATGAATTTCATCTGTCTTTTTTTTACCCTTTAAAGTCTATTATCACATGTGTGCCATCGCAATATGGTTTATTACCTGAAGCACCACAGCGGCAAAATGCCGTTACCTGATTTCTTCGGGTTTCATTGCCCTGAGCATCTTTCACAAGAATATTACCGTAAACCATCAACGGACCGGCCGGTCTTATTTCTACAATATTCTCAGAAATAATTTCTGATTGTTCTTCTTTTTCCTTTTCATTGTAAAAATAACTCAAGGCCCCTGAAGGACAATGATTGACACGTTCAATGATCTCGTCTGAACTTGCTCCCTCCGGAGTAATCCAGGGTTTTTTAGCTGGATTAAAAACCGATAAAAGTCCTTTTTCTCCTTTCCAGCAATTTGTGGAATGTATACAGGCAGACGGTTTCCACACAATGGTGATTTCACCATTACTATATTTTTTTGTGATGTCTTTCATGGCAGTTGAATGAAGATTCAAATATAAGCGCTCAAACCGAAAATCCGAAACCTATCCATTGGTCAAAAGAATAAACAAGTTGAATTAGGAGAGGATGATATCTTGCGAAATTCCTATAGACTACAGTTCTTTTGCAAATTCCTGAATCTCTTTTCGGCTCCTTGGGGCAGACTCCCTGCTTTTAAAGGGTTCTTCAAGTTTGTCAGCAATATCCAGATAACCCAAAGCAATTATACAAACTGCTTCCTGATGTTCATTGAGCTTCAGCACGTCCTTTAGTTTTTCGCGATCAAAACCTGCCATTGGATGTGAATAAATATCCATTGAAATGGCCTGTAAAAATAAATGTGCGTTGGCCATCCCGGTATCATGTGCCGCAAGTTGATTCGGTTTTTGCGTTTTTTCACTCGTTGTCCGTTTAACGGACACGATTAAAACAGCTGCTTCTTTTGTCCATGGTTGATTGCCTTCAGCCAGACATTCCCATTATGCGTCGAAACTATCAGTCCCTTTAAAAGCGTAAATATATTGCCATGGTTGTTCATTTGAAGAACTGGCTGCCCACCTTGCCGCTTCAAAAAGGCTATTGAGGTCTGTCTGAGAAATCTCTTTTTCAGAAAATGAGCGGGCGCTCCATCTTTTGCGGATGAGATCGATAACAGGATATTGTGTGTGAGCTTCTTTTGTCATTTGATGATTTATATTGTTCATGTTTATTCTGCGAAATTACTAAATAAGCGGCTATGTATTACGTATAAAAAGAAAAGAGCCTTACTTGATACCCTGAGGTAAAAAGTAAGGCCCCGCCCGATAACCAAATCAGGCAATCTAACTAAACTTACACTATATCAATCGAAAGGTCCTTACAGATTATAAAGTTCATCTATTTACTTATTTTTTAAACTGATGCGCGCATCCATTTTGTTTTTACTTAATAACAGTGTTTGAACACCGCCCATCTTATCTGTACTTTTCCATATTTGATTTGAAGGCGAGTTTTCCATCACAGTCCAGGCTCTGGAAAAATAGGATGTGCCTGATATGATAACAGTATCTGCCAATACTCTCCACTCAAAAGGCTGGTAATCCTCTATCATTCTATCTGCCAGATTAAAATTAATGGATTTTGTACCTGTTCCATTCGTTTCAAATTTTATACTGCCAATATTTACAGCAGAATAAGCGCTACCATCCAATGCTTTTTCTTCATATTTAGTGATATTCCATTCATTTGGCAGTCTTTTTTTCATCACCATCACGGTTGAACAGGCTGCCATTGTAATGAAAATACAGGCGGTTAAACCTTTAAATAGAAAGTGGATTTTCATGATACAAAAATGCAGGTTCATCAGACACATCTTATTACATCAATTCTCTGAATTGTTACATGATTCATACGTATCTTAAAATGAAAAAAGCCGGTTTTTGCCGGCTTTTTCTATATTCTTTAATATGATTTATTCTTCGTCAGGTGTGGGTGGAGTGCCGGGTTCAGGCTGTTTGTGGTGTTCCCTTGCCTTTTTGAGTATTTCATGTTTGAATTGTTTTTCAACCATGGGTAACATAGCCACTTTTTTTACCGAAATTACTTTTTTGAATTTCGCAATGTATTCTTTGAACAGGTTGTTCTGGTCCTCGTTCAGTTTAACAGTGGCATTCAGAAATTCTTCAGCCTGTTTGTCGTCCATAAAAATAACATCATTGGGTTGATATTTATTTCTGAAAGAATCTCTTAATGCTTTTTCTTTTTGTTTGTACTCGTTGTAAAGTGGCCAGAACCCTTTTTGTTCTGTTTCTGAAAGCGCCAGTTTTTCATTAAAGTACTTTTTTCTGAGCTCATTTATTTTTTCC
>Ga0123337_10006687_pt1 | contig 10942 bp, 11 predicted proteins | sample frozenSSSSmetaG_FD_89792 | JGI IMG/M metagenome (GOLD analysis project Ga0123337, IMG submission 89792) | Glacier valley bacterial and archeal communities from Borup Fiord, Nunavut, Canada, to study Microbial Dark Matter (Phase II) -... | ecosystem: Environmental > Aquatic > Freshwater > Ice >...
CGCGCATATTTTCTGGCGCTGTCCGACGGGTTTTTGTTTGCGCTTCTAATAATCGTCTGAGCCAATGTTCTCGCCAATATTTAGTATAAGGGCCAGGTATTGGTTCAACAGAGATTTCCCCGTTTTTATTGCGTTCAAATAGTTGAACATCTCCCCAAATTCTTCTAAAATCTCTCTTATCCCAGTCCTCTTTAATATCTAGTTCGTTACGAATATCTAATAGAGGCTGCATCCATTCTTTCTCTTCATCATTTTGAATCATTGCCTCCATTGATTTATCCTTACTAACAATTGTGCAAACCCAGCAGCCAAATCGGGAATCACCACAGCTAGGAGTAGAAGTATCAACAACTAATGGACATTCATTATCGGCTGTTGCACCTCGATACATAATGAATAAGTCTTTGTTGCTATATCCCCAAGGATTTTGCCACTGATTTAGGTAAATCCAAACTTCATCAGTACGCCAATCTTCGATGGGGCTATAAATTAAAGAATTAGGCAAGCTTGGACTATGGTAAAGCAGAGACGTCGGTGAACTTGAATCGGAAACGAGGCGATCTTTTAGGCTACCTGCTTGATGTTTTTCCATTGAGATAGCACGTTTGATACTTTCAGCCTTGCGCGTACCTAAAACAAGAATAACTTCCCCATTTACTCTAACCACATCACGGATAAAGCGGTTAGAAGGATGAATTTTCAGACGGTCTGTACACCAACGAAATTTTCCTCGCGGCGTTGGATAACCTTTACCAATCAAGCTTACCCAGAATGTCTCTTTGATTTCTGGTTGTAATAAATGGGGTTCAATTGGCATTTTCTGTTCTTTAGCAGCAACTTTCATCTGTGCTAAAGAGTTACGTACCCAAACAGAGACCACAGGGTTTTCTACCAGCGTATCAGTTGTAATGACATGGATTGTTTTAGTTCTCTTTTCCTGGGGGAGTGCTGCGATCGCATTCCAGATAAGCTGTAAAGTAGCAGTACTATCTTTTCCGCCCGAATAGCCCACCACCCAAGGAATCTCATCTAAACAATACAATTCTTGAATTTCAGTAGTGAGAGCTTGGATATAGTCCACTAACTCTGCTACAGTACGTGCTTGTTGAACTGTCTTTTCTGGTTGTTGTGCTGTAGTCATTTATCCTTCTCTCTGGAAACACTGGCGTAATATCCGGGCGAATAGAATTCGCGGTTATACAGACAAGTTGCGAAGCGGCTTACCTTCGGGAAGGCCACCGACCTGGGTTCAATAAAAGTTTTTAAAAACTTTACTACTAATATCCAATTTTTTGGATAATTAAACGACATAATCCCATTCTGTTTTTAAAATTTAACATGAAAGATAGTACATCTGACCCAACTGCTGACATCGCTAGAGAGTACCTGGAACGGGAAAACAAGGAAAAACAGGTACTAGCTTTACTCCTAGAGAACTTTTTAGGGAGAAAAGATCAGATTCTCGTCCAAAAAACCGAGATGGGTGGTACTGAGGCTTATGTTAGCTCTGTTACCTTGGAATGGTTTGCAGGTCGGGTTCACTTCGCCTCTGGCTTACCTCTGTTTCAAAAAAAGTATAATCATGAGACTGATAATGTCGAGATTGACGCGGATAGTATTGATGAAATTCAGCAGCGTCCCCTTGATTGGTCACGTCAAGCACCGCTAGTCCAGTATTTAGCAGCTCGACAAAATCATAAGTTTCCACCAGTGTTAGTAGTAATTAATCAACCGTGGGTGGATAATCCCAAAGCTGCTGAGTGGGATAGTGAAGGACGCGCCACAAAGTCTACTACTGATTTCATCCCCCTAGATAAAGACGCTAAAGTAGGTCTGCTAAATATTTCTGAAGATGATGTAACTATTTATGCGTTAGATGGTCAACACCGATTAATGGGTGTGCAGGGGTTGATGGAGTTAATTAAAACTCGCAAACTCCAGCGTTATAAAAAAGATAAAGGTGCTGATGACAGTTTTATTACAGTCAATGATTTGATAGAAAAGTATCAAGTAGACCTTGGTTACTTGCAAAATTTACCCAAGGAAAAAATTGGTATTGAGTTCATCTGTGCGGTAGCGCCTGGAGAAACTCGTACCCAGGCGAGGCGGAGGGTGAGATCGATTTTTGTTCATGTCAACCTGATGGCTGCACCCTTGACTAAAGGGCAGTTAACACAGTTGAATGAAGATGATGGTTTTGCGATCGTTGCTAGAAAAATTGCAGTTACACATCCACTATTAGAACAACGACAAGATCGCAATCCTCGTGTTAATTGGAATAGTGCAACGGTAGCCTCCAATTCTACAGTTTTGACGACTTTGCAAGCTCTACAAGATATGTCTGAGCGATATTTGGGTCAAAAGTTCCCCCACTGGAAACCCTTGGAGAAAGGTCTAATTCCCATGCGTCCAGAGGATGAAGAACTTGAGCAAGGCATTGAGGAATTTAGAAAGCTATTTGATTATTTGGCTAGTCTTTCCAGTTATAAGATTTTAGAACATGAGGATTCACCAGCTTTACGGCGCTTCAGCTTTGAGAAAGATGGAGGTGAAGGAAATATGCTTTTCCGTCCGGTTGCTCAAGTTGCCTTAGCACAAGCTTTGGGAATTTTGGTATTTAAAAAAGGTTTCTCTCTGGCAGATATTTTTAAGAAACTGCGGAAGTTTGACCAGCAAGGTGGTTTTAGTGGTATGGAATATCCCCAATCTCTCTGGTATGGGGTTTTGTATGACCCAAATAAAAAGCGGGTACAGGTTGCTGGACGGGATTTGGCGACGAAGTTATTGGTTTATATTCTAGGTGGAATTCAGGAACAGATGGAACGTGCTGAACTTCGTAAGGCTTTGGCGGATGCTAGGACTGTGGAAGATAAAACTATAGGTTTTGATGGCAAGTTTGTTGAACCGAAAGCGGTAGGACTTCCATCTGTCCTGTAATTATGCTTGAAATATATTTTGGCGATGCCATTGCAGCGCTTCCAGTTCTGGAAAGTGTTGCTCTGTATTTGGTAGAACTATTGTTTCACCATGAAAATCTTTCATAGGTTTAGCATGGGGAGATACTTCTTCCAAATCATTACTAACTATAATTTTGTATTGCTCATCTACAGCAAACCAACCCCTATCAAATGCCCAATGATGATTTTTACAAAGAGCAATTCCATTATGAATTCTACTGTCATAAAACTGTGAAAATGGCTTGATGTGTGCGCCATCCACAATGTTTTGATTTACTTTTTTAGTTACTTTTAGTCCACAAAAGGCACATCTGTAATCATAAATATGTATAATTGCTCTCCTAAAGAAAGCATTTCTAATAACTGCTCGTTTCAAACTCCACCTGGGATTATTATCTAAATTTCCTGTTTCAATTAATTTTTCTATTTCTCCTGAGCCATCTTGAAAAGTTTGATTTATTTGTAAAATAGCTTCTATATCATTTTCATTATCAGAAAAGAAAGCTGCCACAAGCGCGTCAATTAGTTCTTTTCTGTAAAATTCATCTTGCAAAAAGTTAAATAATTCACTGTCTAAATATGCGTATTTAACAGCCTCCTTTAGTTTGTTAATTGTTTTTGGTTGTAACCCATTAAATTCAGGCTGAAATTTTAAGTACCAAAAACCCTCATTTTGCAGATGGAAGAAAGGATAGTGTAAACCACCTTTGTAAGACGGAGAACCGATTACATTCCAATACCTCTCAAATGTTTGAATTAATTCGTCTGAAACTGGAATCTCATTAGTAGTAATGACACCTCGTGCAATCAAATCAATTACAGATAAAAGTAATATTGGTTTATATTGAGCATTACCACGCTTCCGGCTACTACTCACATTTAATTCAGCAAAGCGTTGACAATAATATGTTATGTTTTTCATATTTAATAATTTAATTAAGCAAGCAAAAAATCAACTTAAGAATTTACTGAGGTCAAATTCTTCTTCTAGCTGTTCTTTTGTTCCTCTTTCAGAAATCAGAACTAATAGAAGTCTCTCTGAGTAGTCAACAGAACCCCGCAACTCATTTTGTAAAATTTCCAGCCCTCCATTAGCATATTCTTCAAATATTTGAGTACGTTTATCTTCATCTTGTTCTTCTCTAGATGAGAGGATGTTGATATCTTTAGTTTCATTGACTCCTAATAATTTAATGATGAGGTCATATCCCAATGAAGCAAAATTCTCTTGTGGAATTGGAGATGGTTCTCTTTTTGTTGTTTCTCCCAAAGGAATGCGCTTTTTATATTTAACGCCTAATGCTGCTGCAAACACCATAACTTCTACATAAGTCTGAAAAGGCCCAGTTGTGTCTTTTGATGCTACTAGAGATTTCACCAACTCAGCCTTATCTTTAGCAACTCTGATTCTATTTGCAGCCATGATATTAATATCTACATTGTTGCCATTTTAACCGAAAGCCAAAAGCGATGCCTAGATTGGGCTTTGCCTACGCACTTATTAACCCATTATTTTATACTAGTATACAAGCGATCGCTTAAACAAACAAATTATCTATCCTGGCAGCCACCTGATCACAGCGATACACTTGCGCTTTTTAGCATACTATGTACTAAATATCTAAATTTATTTATAGTAATTTTGAATTCGGAGCGATCGCCCTTGCCGTCTAGTAGAGAAACGACGTGACTAAACGTATAATCGGCTTAACCGGCGGTATAGCCACAGGCAAAACCACTGTCACCAATTATTTAGCTAGCACTTATAACCTGCCGATTTTGGATGCAGATATTTATGCTAGAGAGGCAGTATCTTTAGGTTCGCCTATTTTGGGTGCGATCGCTCAACGTTACGGCGAAGAAATTTTACTACCAGATGGCAGCCTCAACCGCCAAAAGCTAGGCGAAATTATCTTTAATCGTCAAGATGAACGCAACTGGATAGATAATTTAATTCATCCTGATGTACGCGATCGCTTCCTCAAAGCAATTGCCCAATCCTCTTCAGAAACACTCGTGTTAGTAGTGCCTCTATTATTTGAAGCGGGAATGACTGATTTGGTTACAGAAATCTGGGTAGTGCATTGTTCCCAAGAGCGACAGCTACAAAGATTGATACAACGAAACCATTTAAATAGACAACAGGCAGAAGCCCGGATCAACAGCCAATTATCTATCGAAGAAAAAGTGGCTCATGCAGATGTCGTTTTAGATAACTCCTCCACTCTAGAAGTATTACTAAAGTATATAGATGTAGCTCTAAAAACCACAAGTAGGGACTAGATTGCATTTATCTTAAAAAATCTACTATACATAGACGAAATTTTTAAGACATAAAAGCTTTATAAATTAATATTATCTAGTTAAGCGAAAAATACTCATATCTGACCAAATATTGTTCAATAATTCGGGGATTTTACAGTTGAAGCTGCGATTAATAGTACTGTAAATTTAAATTAATAGTGAAGCTGCTATCACCTCTGATGTTATATGACATACTGAAGACTGAAGCTAATAAAGTAATCACTAGTATTAGTAACAGTGAATTTTTACCTGATATATAGCGGTCTGCTTTGATTTTTGAAATTATTTGCGTAGACAGGGAGTAGGCTTGCCGTGAGCTTGTCCTGAGCGTAGTCGTTGGCGCAGCCTCTCGTAGAGAAGGGCGTAGCCGAATGGGAGTAAGGAAGAAGCCTTTTGGGGGTATACTGATTTTTTTCAAAAATCAAATACGAGTCCTATAGCATCATTAATGACATCAATGGTTTATTTCCCAGAAAATACAACTTAGTATAAATTAAATATTAATATCTCAGAATGATGCCTTAAAAAACTGACTTTTGAATTATTAGTTCTATTTTTAAATTGTTGTTATTAAGTGCCTTCTCTTCAATCAGAACAGGTATGAATTTAAATTTTAGTTTTTTAAATAAATTAGCTCTGGTTAGCTCTCCAGGAAACGAATTAAAACAGAAGAATAAAATACACGATTACAGCCAAAAAGTTTGGGGAACCGACTATGTATTTGAGTGCCTCAATGAAGGAACAATGGGGTACATGACTGGAGTAGGAAAAACCATTAAACCCGGCGATCGCATTATTTTGCGAAAAGGTCGTGAATCTTATCAATATCAAGTTCAAGAAATTGATTACTACTCCAATCCGCCTGATATGTGGATTGCTTTACTCAAGCAAGTACCGATTGACTAAATATTAAAGTCAATCAGTTGCTTCAATTCCATTTCCCTTAATTGGATAAAGTCTAACTAAGCTGTCGAAGAAACTCAATATTCAAATCTAGCTTTTTTCCTAACCATAAGGAATGATCAGCGTGGTCTGCCACAGCATCGCCTGTCTCAGGGTGGACGAGAATATTCAATCCCTGACGATTGAGCATTAACCAGGGAACGACCTGATCAAACTGATTTGGTAAGAAAGCAACTTGATACATCGCTTTTGGGTGGGGTCCGATGGGCTTGTCAAACCAGCGTCCGAGTTGCACCTCAAACCTAGCGCCCAATCCTTCACGTACACGCACAGCTACATCCTGACTCGCAGTATCGAAGTAAACATGAGCGTGAAAACCAGTGATCTCGATAGTATCTTCTTTCATAGATTCACTTTTCGCTCTCAACTCTAATTTTAGGTAGCGGACTTTTTCTTTCTCACTCAGGACTTACGCAAACAATAGCCGAAACCGTGATTTTCAAATAGGGGCAATACCCTGCCGTCAGCTAAAGCTAGATGAATTGCCCCTACAGCCTGTCATTTTGCGTAAGTCCTATCACTTGTATAAATTACTAAATAACTTTGTTTTCGGAAATCTTTCCTTATAAAAAAAACACTGATGCATAATAAGAGCAATAAAAAATGTAGTAAATTACCAGTACTGTTTTCATTCCCAGGTAATCCCAATGTTTACTTAAGTAATTGTATTGATGATATTAGCCTTGTAAAAATAGCAAGATTATATTGTCTCTCTAAACAAGTCGATACTAATAAAATATCCTCTTGCTAGGACTTTTGCTGATGTAAGGATGCAGCAAAAACAACAGGGTCAACGCCTAAAGCGGTTTTTAAAATTCAATATTATTTGCCTTGGCGGATTGGTATTAAACGTGTTGGTATTAAATATTGTGTTTAATTTAATCATTCCTAACCAATATATTGCTAACTTAATTGCGATCGCAGTTGCGACTATCTGGAATTTTTGGGTAAATTTAATACTGAGTTGGTGAGTAACACAGGTGAAGGAAGTAAATTTGCGATACTCTCCGCTCGCTATATATAGCAACGGACAGGGAGCTTAGGACAGCAATAAAATCACAAAGTACGCTCAGGCGCGTTTCCCGCGAACTGTCCTAACGGCTTTGGCGACTGCTATAAATGCCTTAACTGTTTATCCGAACAAGGAGAATTAAATTTATGCCAACAACAGCTTTAATTGTCGGTGCAGGTAGTGGACTGAGCGCTTCTTTAGCTCGCCTATTTGCTAAAGAAGGATTCACCGTAGCTTTAGCGGCTCGCCAAATTGAAAAACTCACTCAATTGAGCAGTGAAATTGGGGGTGTTAGTTTCGCTGCTGATGTCTCAAAGCCAGATGAAGTAGAACAGTTATTTATTGATGTTGAAAATCAACTCGCTTCCCCGAATATTGTCGTTTACAATCCCAGTTTCCGGGTGCGCGGGTCTCTTGTTGATTTAGACCCTGTTGAGGTGGCAAAAACCCTAGATGTAACTGCTTATGGAGGCTTTCTTGTGGCCCAAGCTGCTACCAAAAGGTTTTTGCAACTTGGCGGCGGTGCTATATTCTTTACTGGAGCCTCAGCGAGTGTTAAGGGTTATCCTCTCTCTGCTCCCTTTGCAATGGGTAAATTTGCACTGCGCGGTTTGGCTCAGAGTATTGCTAGAGAATTAGCACCCAAAAATATCCATGTGGCACATTTCGTGATTGATGGTGCAATTCGCTCCACAGTCCGCCAAGATCCAGCAGATAATCCTGATAGTACCCTTGACCCGGATGCGATCGCTCAAACTTATCTCAATATCCTACACCAACCCCGCAGCGCATGGACATGGGAAATAGAACTACGTCCGTGGGTAGAGAACTTCTAGCCTAGACAATTATTACAAGAATACTTTTAAAGGTATGAAAATTGATTTTGGTGCAACTGCTACTGATTACGCAAAATACCGCGCTGGCTTTCCCAGTTCATTATTTAACAAACTGTCTGAGTATGGTATAGGTTTACCAGGGCAGAACATTGTTGACCTTGGTACAGGAACAGGAACACTAGCGAGGGGCTTTGCAGATAGAGGTGCTTATGTAATTGGCATCGATCCATCACTATCACTTTTAGAACAAGCGAGCCAGTTAAGCGAATTAGCCCAACTCAAAGTAGATTATCGAGTCGCAACTGCCGAGAATACCGAGTTACCAGACGCAAGTGCAGATGTGGTGACAGCTGGACAGTGTTGGCATTGGTTTGATCGTTTGCGTGCCGTCCAGGAAATTACTCGGATATTGAGAACAAATGGCTTGCTCGCGATCGCTCATTTTGATTGGATACCCTTAAAAGGTAATGTCGTGGAAGCAACAGAACAACTGATCAAGGCTCATAATCCAGCGTGGAATCTGGACGGCGGTAATGGATTGTATCCCCTGTGGTTAAAAGACATTGGCGAAGGAGGATTCCGAGAAATCCGCACATTTTCATACGATGTATTTGTGTCTTATACACACGAAGATTGGCGGGGGCGAATTCGTGCTAGTGCTGGTGTGGGAGCCAGCTTGACACCAGAAAAGGTAGAAGTATTTGACCAGGAATTGGCGACATTACTCGAAGCAAAATATCCCACACCAATTCTTCAAGTTCACCACAGAGTTTGGGCTGCGATCGCCAAATCACCGCCATCTAATTCGTAATTCGTAGCGAATTGTCTACGCTCTTTGCGTTTAAATTCTAATACTCAATATCAGGAAAAGTAACCATGATTGAACTTTACTATTGGGCAACCCCAAACGGTCATAAAATTACGATTTTCTTGGAAGAAGTCGGCTTACCATATACCATAATTCCGGTGAATATTGCGGCTGGGGATCAATTTAAGCCGGAATTTCTGAAGATTTCTCCTAACAATCGGATGCCTGCGATCGTTGACAATGAACCAGCAGATGGAGGTGCAGCGATTTCGGTATTTGAGTCTGGTGCAATCTTGCTATATTTGGCAGAAAAAACCGGGAAATTAATCCCCCAAGATTTACGTAATCGCACTCAAGTTTTAGAATGGTTGTTCTGGCAAATGGCAGGACTAGGGCCAATGGCGGGACAAAATCATCACTTTAGCGTTTATGCTCCCGAAAAGATTGAATATGCCATTAAGCGCTATGTAAATGAGACAGGACGCTTATATGCATTGCTAAATAAGCAACTAGCAGATAGAGAATTTGTAGCTGGCGATTATTCCATCGCCGATATTGCTGCTTATCCCTGGATTGTGCCCCATGAACTCCAAAGTCAGAATCTAGAGGATTTTCCTCACCTCAAGCGCTGGTTTGAGACAATTAAAGCCCGTCCAGCAACAATTCGCGCCTATGAGAAAGCAGAAGCATTTAAAACTCAAGCCCTAGATCAAGATAAGTCAAGAGATTTGTTATTTAACCAGTCGGCGAAGACTATTCAACCTTAAGCGTTCTGAGCATGAAAAAATAGGAGAATTGCGTGGGCAGGTTAGCAAAGGATATAGCAGGCAAAACACCTGTCTCATTAGGACTGTTGGGCGCTGCTGCCTTTATGGTAGTTGCTGATGCACGGGTGATTGACCCCCTACTGCACATCATTGCTGACGAGTTTAAAGTTGGTGTTGGCAGTGCTGCGGTGATTATCTCCGCATACACGATTCCTTATGGGCTATTTCAGTTAGTCTATGGGCCACTCAGCGATCGCATCGGCAAGATTAAGGTAATTACAATCGCACTGGCGGCATTTGCTGTCGGTACGGCTGTTTGTGCCTTTGTGTCAAATATCGTCATACTTACCTTGCTGCGGTTTCTCACAGGGATGGCTGCTGCTGGGGTGATCCCCGTCACCCTCGCTTATATTGGTGACAACTTTCCTTATGAAGAACGCCAAACTGCCATCGGCAAATATTTAAGTGCGCTAGTGTTGGGTCAAATCCTCGGCGGTAGTTTGGGCGGCATCTTTGGAGAATATATCAGCTGGCGTGATATCTTTTTGGTATTTGGCATCGTCTCCCTTGCGATTGCTGGACTTTTATGGCGGGGAATGCGCCATCTTAGCGATAGTCAACCTCCCCAAAGTCGCGTAGGTAGTATCACATTTCGACCTTATTACCAACTATTGACCCAACCGATCGCCCGAACTGTGATTATAGGAGTCTTTGTAGAAGGCTTTTGCGTGTTTGGGGCATTTGCTTACGTCGGCGCATTTCTGCGCGATCGCTATACTCTAAGTTATGTAGCTATCGGGTTTATGCTCAGTAGTTTTGGATTGGGTGGACTAATTTACAGTCGTTCAGTTAAATGGTTAGTCAGGCGACTGGGTGAAATTGGTTTAATGGGCGTGGGAGGAGGCTTGATGTCTATGGGCTTCTTAGCGATCGCATTGTTCCAGAACTGGATACTATTTATTCCCTTGAGTATTTTAATCGGATTGGGCTTTTATATGATGCACAGCACCCTCCAGACCCAAGCCACTGAGCTTTCCCCGGAAGCACGAGGTACTGCTGTTTCGCTGTTCGTCTTCAACCTGTTTGTCGGACAGGGAATCGGCGCAGCAGTATTTGGTAGGATTGTAGATAACTTCGGTTACATTTATTGTTTTATTGTGACTGGTATAGCGATCGCTCTGCTCTCTGTTTGGCTAGTCAAGCAGAAGCAAAACAGCAATCAAAGCTAAGGAACGTGGATTAAATAACATGCAAAAGTTTATCCTGTATCTAGCTTCCCTCTCCTTTATAAGGAG
>Ga0123337_10006689_pt1 | contig 10941 bp, 7 predicted proteins | sample frozenSSSSmetaG_FD_89792 | JGI IMG/M metagenome (GOLD analysis project Ga0123337, IMG submission 89792) | Glacier valley bacterial and archeal communities from Borup Fiord, Nunavut, Canada, to study Microbial Dark Matter (Phase II) -... | ecosystem: Environmental > Aquatic > Freshwater > Ice >...
CAGCCGCGCCGACCTGCGCATCATCCGACCCGCCGGTCGGATCCGGTGGATCAGGGCCACGAACGACCCCGTTGAGGCGACCCAGGACGAGCCGCAACGCGTCGCCGGCACCGTCACCGACATCACCGACTACAAGAGCGCCGAGCTGGCCGTGCGCGCGGCGCAGCGAAACGCCGAAGAAGCGAACGCGGCCAAGGACGAGTTCCTCTCGAGGATGAGCCACGAGCTGCGCACTCCGCTCAACGCCGTGCTGGGGTTCGCGCAGCTGCTCGAGCTCGACGCCGCGAAGCTCAGCCCGTCACAGAACCTGGGCGTGGGCCATATCCTGCGTGGCGGTCGCCACCTGCTCGCCATGATCGACGACCTCCTTGACATCACCAGCATCGAGGCCAACCGCCTCGAGCTGTGGGTCGAACCGGTCGACGTCCACGATCTGGTGCACGATGTCGTCGGGCTGATGCAGCCGGTGGCCGGCGCCAACCAGGTATCGCTGCGTCTCGGCCCCCGCCCGCCGCAACGTGAGTGCTGGGTGCTGGCCGACCACCGCCGAGTCAAGCAGGTGCTGATCAACCTGCTGTCCAACGCGATCAAGTACAACAACCCGGGCGGGCGGGCCGTGATCACCGTCGCTCGGGTCGTCGACGAGCTCAGCATCACCGTGAGCGACAACGGCATCGGGATCCCCGCCGAGGACCTGCCCAAACTGTTCAGCCCCTTCGAACGCCTCGGCCGGCAACGCACCGACATCGAGGGCTCCGGTATCGGTCTCGCGCTGACCAAACGCCTCGTCACCGTCATGGGTGGCGGTCTCGACGTCACCTCCGCGCCCGGGGAGGGAACCACGTTCAGCGTCACCCTGCCGCTCACCGAACCGCCCGACCTGGAGGTGGCGGTCGGCGCCAGGCCCACGTCGGCTGCGGCAGCGCCCTCTCGCGTCCTCTACATCGAGGACAACCCCTCCAACCGAGACCTCCTCACCAACCTCATGGCCAGGACACCGGAGTGGACCATCACCCTCGCGGCCACCGGCAAGGGCGGTCTCGAGCTCGCCCGGGCCCACCCACCGACAGTCATCCTGCTCGACCTGCACCTCCCCGACATCGGCGGTGCCACGGTCCTGCAGCTGCTCAAGGCCACGCCAGCGACGGCAGCCATCCCCGTCGCCATCCTCAGCGCCGACGCCCAGCCGAGCCAGATCAAACGGCTCCTCGCCGCCGGTGCCGAGCGCTACCTCACCAAACCGCTGAAGATCAGCGACCTGTTGGACTTCCTCGGCACCCACGGCAACGCAGCCACCGACGTCCGGCCATGACCCTCCGCCGACCGAATGGCCAACCGCCTCAGGTCGGGCCGCGACTTCGCCTCACCGGCTCACGGGGCATCTCGAGCGGTCATGCGGCTGTGGTGGCGTCTTCGTGGTGACGACGGCTCAGGAGAACGCCGGCGGCGACCACACCGACGGGGTCATGGCGGAGGCGGAGGACTGGTGTGACGTGGAAAGCCCCTTCCAAGGGTCCTGAAGTCGTTGTCGGGCGGGAAGCCAGAGGTGGCCGACGGTTTCACTGCGCGGGGGCTCGGTACAGGTGACGTCGTCATCAAACAGGAAGGGTCATACCCCGCCCCTCCCCGGGTCAAACGCCGCGTACCGGCCGACAGGGCGCGGTCACTCGCGCAGCCGCCTGGCGATCGCCGCCAGTTCCCTTTAGGGACAATGGGTGGCTATGGTCGTGACTGGGCAGTTCCGTCCGGTTGGGCCACCAGGGGTTCAGCCAGTGAGGAGATCTGATCGTGGATACCCGAGCCGACAGCACCGAGGCAGACACCGCCACCACCGCCCCCATCGGTGAAACCCGTTCTCCCTGGCTGATGCTGGTGATGGCGACCCTCGGGTTCGCCGTCAACTTCTGGGCCTGGGCGCTGATCAGCCCGCTCGGTCCCCTCTTCCGGGCCACGGGGAGCATCGGCAGCCTGAGCGAGTCGGACGTCGCCCTGCTGGTCGCCGTTCCGGTGGTGGTCGGATCGCTCGGCCGCATCGTCGTGGGCGGGCTGACCGACACCTACGGCGGTCGGGTCATGTTCCCGGTCGTCTCGGGCGTCACCATCATCCCGATCCTCTTCATCGCCTTCTTCGCCCTGGACTCGTACAACCTGCTCCTGCTTGGCGGCTTCTTCCTCGGCATCGCCGGCACGGCGTTCGCGGTCGGTGTCCCCTTCGTCAACGCGTGGTTCCCCCCCGAGCGGCGGGGCCTGGCGATCGGCATCTTCGGCGCGGGCATGGGTGGCACGGCGATCAGCGCGCTCACCACGGTGAAGCTCAGCGATCACCTCGGTGCCAAGGCCCCGTTCCTGATCACCGGGGGCGTGCTGGCCCTCTACGCACTGGCCGCGTGGATGGTCATGCGGGACGCGCCCGGCCGGGTCGTGCCCACCAGCTCCCTGGCCTCGCGGATCTCGGCCAACAGCCGGCTCCCGATCACCTGGCAGGCCAGCCTGCTCTACGCGGTCGCCTTCGGCGGGTACGTCGCCTTCTCGGTCTACCTCCCGGCGTACCTCAAGACCGCCCACCACCTGACTCCGGCCGACGCGGCCAACCGGATGGCCGGCTTCGTGCTCGTCGCCGTCATCCTGCGCCCGGTCGGGGGCTGGCTCGCCGACCGGCTCGGCTCCATCCCGGTGCTCGCCGTCGGATTCGGTGTGGTCGTGGTGGGCGCGGCGATCTCCGCGGGGACCCCGCCCCTTCAGGGCGTCGGCACGGCGGCGTTCCTCGCGATGGCTGCCGCCCTGGGGTCGGGCAGCGGCGCGACCTTCGCTCTCATCGCCAAGACCACCGAGCCGTCCCGGGTCGGCGGTGTCACCGGTCTCGTCGGGGCCGCCGGGGGCCTCGGTGGGTTCGTGCCGCCACTGATCATGGGCGCCGTCTACGGGCGCACCGCCTCCTACGCGATCGGGCTGTGGATGCTCTGCGTCACCGCGGCCCTCGCTCTGCTGCTGACGGTGACCGTCGTGCGCCGCACCGCCTCGAGACAGGAAGCGCGTTGACCTCCTCCTCCGGGAAGACCGCGAGCGACGTCGGCATGGACGGCACCATCGCGGACGCGCTCGTGCGCAGCAGGCGCTTCTTCACCCGGGGAACGGTGTCGGCAGACCTCAGGACGCTCTCCCACGCGGGCGGCCGGGAGGCCGACGACTTCTACCGTGACCGCTGGAGCCACGACAAGGTGGTGCGCTCCACCCACGGGGTCAACTGCACCGGCTCGTGCTCGTGGAAGGTCTACGTCAAGGACGGGATCATCACCTGGGAGACGCAGCAGACCGACTACCCCTCGGTCGGCCCCGACTCCCCGGAGTACGAGCCCCGTGGCTGCCCCCGCGGAGCGGCCTTCTCCTGGTACACCTACTCGCCGACGCGGGTCCGCTATCCCTACGTACGCGGGGTGCTGCTGCAGATGTTCCGCGAGGCCAAGGCGCAGCACGACGGCGACCCGGTGCGTGCCTGGGAACACATCGTGGAGAACCCCCTGCGGGCCAGGGCCTACAAGTCGGCCCGAGGCAAGGGCGGGCTGGTGCGGGCCACGTGGGACGAGGCCACCGAGATCATCGCGGCAGCCCACGTGCACACGATCAAGAAGTACGGCCCCGACCGGGTGGCCGGCTTCTCGCCCATCCCCGCGATGTCGATGGTCTCGCACGCCTCCGGGGCGAGGTTCGTCAACCTCATCGGTGGCTCGATGCTGAGCTTCTACGACTGGTACGCCGACCTGCCCGTCGCCTCCCCGCAGGTCTTCGGCGACCAGACCGACGTCCCGGAGTCGGGCGACTGGTGGAACGCCAGCTACCTCATCATGTGGGGCTCCAACCTCCCCGTCACCCGGACGCCCGACGCCCACTGGATGACCGAGGCGCGCTACCGCGGCCAGAAGGTGATCGCGGTCTCGCCCGACTACGCCGACAACGTGAAGTTCGCCGACGAGTGGCTGCCGGCCAGGCCGGGGACCGATGCCGCGCTCGCGATGGCGATGGGTCACGTGGTCCTCAAGGAGTTCTTCGTCGACAAGGCGACGCCGTACTTCAGGTCATACGTCAAGACCTACACCGACCTGCCCCACCTGGTGCGTCTCGACGAGGGCGACGACGGCGAGTTCACCGCCGGCAAGTTCCTTACCGCCGCCGACCTCGCGGACCACGCGTCCGAGGAGAACGCGGCCTTCAAGACCGTGGTCATCGACTCCGTGACCGGCGAGCCAGTCGTGCCCAACGGCTCGCTCGGTCACCGCTACGGTGAGGCGGGCGTCGGTAGGTGGAACCTCGAGCTCGGCGACGTCGACCCCGTCCTGTCCCTGCTCGAGACCGACCCCGGCTCGGTCGTCGTGCGGATGCCGCGCTTCGACACCCCCGACGGCGCCGCTGCCGACCTCCCGCGAGGGGTCCCCGTACGCCGCGTCGACGGGCACCTTGTCACCACCGTCTTCGACCTGCTCATGGCGCAGTACGGCGTGGCCCGTCTGGGGCTTCCAGGCACCTGGCCAACGGGGTACGACGACGCGCAGTCGCCGTACACTCCGGCCTGGCAGGAGGCCATCACCGGTGTCCCCGCGGCGACCGCGGCCCGGGTCGGGCGCGAGTTCGCCGCGAACGCCGAGGAGTCGAGAGGGCGCTCGATGATCGTCATGGGCGCAGGGACCAACCACTGGTTCCACTCCGACACGATCTACCGTGCCTTCCTCACCCTCACCAACCTCACCGGTTGTCAGGGCGTCAACGGCGGCGGCTGGGCGCACTACGTCGGCCAGGAGAAGGTGCGGCCGATCACGGGCTACACCGTGGTCGCCAACGCCCTCGACTGGAACCGCCCGCCGCGCAACATGATTCAGACGGCGTTCTGGTACCTCCACACCGACCAGTTCCGCTACGACCAGTTCGGCGCCGACACTCTGTCGGCGACCACCGGCAAGGGCCAGCTCGCAGGCAAGTCCACCGCCGACGTGATCGCCCAGAGCGCCCGGATGGGCTGGATGCCGTCGTACCCCACGTTCGACCGCAACCCCCTCGACCTCAGCGACGACGCGGCCGCGGCCGGGAAGCCGGTGGGGGAGTACGTCGTCGAGCAGCTCAAGTCTGGTGACCTCGACTTCGCCGGCGAAGACCCGGACGCCCCGGGGAACTATCCGCGCATCCTGTCCATCTGGCGGGCCAACCTCCTCGGCTCCTCGGGCAAGGGCAGCGAGTACTTCCTCAAGCACCTGCTGGGCACCGACTCGTCGGTGCGCGCGACCGAGACGCCGCCCGAGCAGCGGCCGGTCGACGTGCGGTGGAGGGACGAGGCGCCCGAGGGCAAGCTCGACCTGCTCATGACGATCGACTTCCGCCAGACCAGCACGACGGTCTTCTCCGACGTCGTCCTGCCGGCCGCCACCTGGTACGAGAAGCACGACCTCAACACCACCGACATGCACCCGTTCGTGCACTCGTTCAACCCCGCCATCGCCCCGCCGTGGCAGACCCGCACCGACTGGGACGCCTGGCAGACCATCGCCGAGAAGTTCAGCGAGCTGGCGGCCACCCATGTCGGCGTCCGCAAGGACGTCGTCGCCGTGGCCCTGACCCACGACACCCCCGACGCGATGGCCAACCCGCACGGCGTCGTCCGCGACTGGAAGAACGGGGAGTGCGAGCCCGTCCCCGGCGTCACCATGCCGAAGCTCGTGGAGGTCGAGCGCGACTACGGCGCCGTCGCCGAGAAGATGAACGCCCTCGGGCCGCTGGTGGACACGCTCGGGGCGACCACCAAGGGGGTGACCTTCGAGCTGTCCAGGCAGGTGGACTACCTGCGGGCCAAGAACGGCGCCGTCCGCGGTGGCGTCGCCGACGGGCGCCCTTCACTGCGCAAGGACGTCAACGTCTGCGAGGCGATCCTCGCGATGTCCGGGACGACCAACGGACACCTCGCCACCCAGGGCTTCAAGACCCTCGAGAAGCGCACCGGTGTGCGACTCGCCGACCTGGCCCAGGAGCACGAGGGGAAGCAGATCACCTTCGCCGACACCCAGGGCCCGCCGGTCCCGGTGATCACCTCACCCGAGTGGTCGGGCTCCGAGACCGGCGGACGCCGCTACTCACCCTTCACCATCAACGTCGAGCGCAAGAAGCCGTGGCACACGCTGACGGGTCGCATGCACTTCTACCTCGACCACGACTGGATGACCGAGCTGGGCGAGGGCCTGCCGGTCTACCGGCCCCCGCTCAACATGGCGGCGCTCTTCAGTGAACCCGTCCTGGGAAACATCTCAGACGGCTCGGGCGGCCAGGTCGAGGGCCTGACCGTCCGGTACCTGACCCCGCACAACAAGTGGTCGATCCACTCGGAGTACCAGGACAACCTGTTCATGCTGTCGCTCTCGCGCGGCGGCCAGAACATCTGGATGAGCGACCGCGACGCCGCCAAGGTCGGCATCGCCGACAACGACTGGATCGAGGCGGTGAACCGCAACGGCGTCGTGGTGGCCCGGGCGATCGTGTCGCACCGGATGCCCGAGGGGACGGTGTACATGTACCACGCGCAGGACCGGCTGATCGACGTCCCGCTCGCCGAGACGTCGGGCAAGCGCGGCGGTATCCACAACTCGCTCACCCGCCTGCTGGTCAAGCCGTCCCATCTCATCGGCGGGTACGCGCAGCTGGCCTTCGCCTTCAACTACCTCGGGCCGACAGGCAACCAGCGCGACGAGGTCACCATCATCCGCAAGCGCAGCCAGGACGTGACGTACTGATGAAGGTCATGGCCCAGATGGCGATGGTGATGAACCTCGACAAGTGCATCGGGTGCCACACCTGCTCGGTGACGTGCAAGCAGGCGTGGACCAACCGCTCGGGCACCGAGTACATCTGGTTCAACAACGTCGAGACGAGGCCGGGGCTCGGCTACCCCCGCACCTACGAGGACCAGCAGAAGTGGCAGGGCGGCTGGGAGCTCAACAAGCACGGCCGGATGAAGCTCAAGGCGGGTGGTCGCTTCAAGAACCTCTTGACGATCTTCTCCAACCCCAAGCTGCCCTCCATCAACGAGTACTACGAGCCGTGGACCTACGACTACGCCACCCTCACCGACGCTCCCGCTCAGGAGCACACCCCCGTCGCGCGGCCGAAGTCGCTGATCAGTGGCAAGAACATGAAGATCGAGTGGTCGGCCAACTGGGACGACGACCTCGGTGGCTCCACGGCCACCGCTCACCGCGACCCGATGCTGGCGAAGATCGCCGACAAGGTGAAGTTCGAGTTCGAGCAGACCTTCATGTTCTACCTTCCCCGGATCTGCGAGCACTGCCTCAACCCGTCCTGCGCCGCGTCGTGCCCCAGCGGCGCGATCTACAAGCGCGAGGAGGACGGAATCGTCCTGGTCGACCAGGACAGGTGCCGGGGCTGGCGCAAGTGCGTGTCGGGCTGCCCCTACAAGAAGGTCTACTTCAACCACCGCACCGGCAAGGCGGAGAAGTGCACGTTCTGCTTCCCGCGCATCGAGGTCGGTCTGCCGACCGTCTGCGCCGAGACCTGCGTCGGCCGGCTGCGCTACATCGGTCTCATGTTTTACGACGCTGACAAGGTCCTCGAAGCTGCTTCCCAGGAAGACGAACAGGGACTGTACGAAGCCCAGCGCGACGTCTTCCTCGACCCCTTCGACCCCGAGGTGATCCGCCAGGCGGAACTGGCCGGTATCGCCCGCGACTGGGTCGTCGCCGCCCAGCGATCCCCGATCTACGCGCTGATCAACACCTACAAGGTCGCGCTGCCGTTGCACCCGGAGTACCGCACCATGCCCATGGTCTGGTACATCCCGCCGTTGTCGCCGGTGGTCGACGTCGTCGCCGAGACCGGCGAGGACGCCGAGGACCCACGCAACCTCTTCGCCGCGATCGACGCGCTCCGGATCCCGGTCGAGTACCTGGCCGAGCTCTTCACCGCCGGCGACGTCGCCCCGGTCGACGCCGTCCTGCGCAAGCTCGCCGCCATGCGCTGCTACATGCGCGACATCAACATGGGCCGAGACCCCGACGGGGCGATCCCGGCGGCGGTCGGCATGACCGAGGAGGACCTGTACGACATGTACCGCCTCCTCGCGATCGCGAAGTACGACGAGCGGTACGTCATCCCCCCGGCGCACGTCGAGCAGGCGCACTCGCTCGAGGAGCTGTCCACCGAGTGCTCGGTCTCCGACTACGGAGGTGGGCAGCAGGACCTCTTCGGGGAGGGCTCCGGGGTGCCGACGCCGATCGCGGTCGAGAACTTCCAGATGCTCCAGGACCGGCAGACCTCCGACTCGCTCACCGGGCCGGAGCACAAGGGCCGCCGGGTCAACCTGCTCAACTGGGACGGCAAAGGCTCCCCACCCGGGGTCTTCCCGCCGAAGGGGCCGGAGTCGTGAGCACCCGCCGACCGAAGCCGACCCTGCCGCCCGACCAGCTCACCCTCGTGTGGCAGTCGGTCTCGCTGCTCCTGGACTACCCCGACGAGGTCCTGCTCGCCCGGGCCGGGCTGCTGCGATCCGCTGCTGCCGGTGTGCCGTCGGCGATCGGCGACTCCCTCCGGGGTTTCCTCACCCACCTCGAGAGGACACCGCTGCCGCAGCTCCAGGCGGACTACGTCGAGACCTTCGACACCCGCAGACGGTGCAACCTCTTCCTGACCTACTTCGCGCACGGGGACACCCGCAAGCGGGGGATGGCGCTGCTGCGCTTCAAGCAGACCTACCTGAGCGCGGGGTTCGAGCTCGACGACGCCGAGCTGCCCGACCACCTCTGCGTGGTCCTCGAGTTCGCCGCCACGGGTGACCGGGCCCTCGGCCGCGACCTCATGCTCGACCACCGGGCCGGGCTCGAGCTGCTCCGCCTCTCGCTCCGCGACCTGGGCTCACCGTGGGCCGGCCTGCTCGACGCGGTGACGGCCACCCTGCCCCCGCTGCGCGGCGACGAGCGCGACGCCGTACGACGTCTTGCTGCCGCTGGCCCACCCGAGGAGGAGGTGGGGCTCGCCCCCTTCGCCAGCCCCCAGTTCAGCCCCGGCGCGGCGCCGTCAGGGTCCATCCTCCTTCCGATGCCATCCTTCCCGGGGGTCCGCGCATGAACGAGTTCCTCTTCGTCGTCCTCCCCTACATCTGTCTCACCACGTTCGTCGTCGGGCACCTGTGGCGCTACCGCTACGACAAGTTCGGGTGGACGACCCGGTCGTCGCAGCTCTACGAGAACCGGCTGCTGCGGATCGGCAGCCCGCTGTTCCACTTCGGGATGCTCGGCGTCGTCGGCGGGCACATCATCGGCCTGCTGGTGCCGGAGGCGTGGACGGACGCGGTCGGCATCACCGAGCGCGACTACCACCTGGTCGCCGTGGTCGGCGGTCTGCTGTCGGGCGTCGCGGCCTTCGTCGGCATGGTGATCCTGATCTACCGCCGCCGGACCACCGGGCCGGTGTTCTCGGCGACGACGGTCATGGACAAGGTCATGTACGCCTTCCTGGCCGCAGCGATCTCCTTGGGCATGTGGAATACCATCGCCGGCTCCATCCTGACCATCGGTGGGGAGTACGACTACCGCCAGGGGGTCTCGGTCTGGTTCCGGTCCTTCCTCGCGTTCCAGCCCGATGCCGACCTGATGGCCAGGGCGCCGCTGGGCTTCCAGGTGCACGCCCTCGTGGCCTTCGGGCTCTTCGCCCTCTGGCCCTTCACGAGGCTCGTGCACGTGTTCAGCGCACCCCTCGGCTACGTCACCCGCCCGTACATCGTCTACCGCAGCCGCGACGACACCAAGCTCGGCAGTCACCGCCCCCGCCGCGGGTGGGACCGGGTCGGCTGAGGGACGGAGAACCCATGTGTGAGTACTGCGGATGCCAGAGCATCCCCGCGATCCGTGAGCTGACGGAGGAGCACGACGCCGTCGTCGAGCAGATCGGCGAGGTCACCCGGCGGCTGGACGACGGGGACGCCGCGGCCGCGGCCGAGGGCTGTCGCCGGATCTCCCGCATTCTGGCGCCCCACACGGTGGTCGAGGAGCAGGGGCTCTTCCCGGCCATGGCGGTCGAGTTCCCCGACCAGGTCGACGTCCTCCATCGGGAGCATCGTGCCATCGAGGCCGTCCTGGCCGAGTGCGACGACGCTGACCCGGTCGACCCGGCTTGGCCGGGTCGGGTCGTCGCGGCCCTCGACCTCCTGCGCGTCCACATCCTCAAGGAGCAGGACGGCGTCTTCCCCGCCACGTTGAGCGTCCTGGGCAACGACGACTGGACCCTGGTCGACGACGTCCGAGCCCGAGCCGGCAGTGGGCTCGCCCCCTCGACCTGAGACCTATGGCGACACGCGCCGGTGGGCCAGCTCAGGCGGCCCTCATCATCTACCGCGGTCGTGACCTCCAGCTCGACAGCCGGGCTGCGCGACGCAGACGAGAGAAGTGACATGAACGAGAACATCAACACCAGGCCTCCCGGTTCCGAGGTGGAACAGCTGCCACGACTCGCATCCGAGCTCCTGGAGCAGGCCCGGGAACACCCGGCCCGGCGTGCCGCCCGGACGATCCGCTCCGGTTCCTCCCTTCGAGCCACGGTCATCGCGCTCCTGTCCGGGGCCGAGCTGGCCGAGCACGACGCGCCTCCTGCCGCCACCCTGCAGGTCCTGCACGGTGAGGTGCGACTGCACTGGCAGGACGGCGAGCGGACCCTGGAGCAGGGCGAGATCACCGACATCCCTGCGGCACGGCACGCACTGCTGGCCCTCACCGACGCCGTCGTGCTGCTCACTGTCGCCCTCCATGCGGGGCCTGCGTGAGGCCACCCCACGAGGAACGACCACCGGGGCGCCACCGCCTTCCCCGGGCCCGAGTCCCGATGCTGTGCACAGGCGCAGCAGACATCCGGAAAGCTACAGGAGAAATGCGACTATGACGACGACCTCGCCCCCCATCC
>Ga0123337_10006690_pt1 | contig 10940 bp, 15 predicted proteins | sample frozenSSSSmetaG_FD_89792 | JGI IMG/M metagenome (GOLD analysis project Ga0123337, IMG submission 89792) | Glacier valley bacterial and archeal communities from Borup Fiord, Nunavut, Canada, to study Microbial Dark Matter (Phase II) -... | ecosystem: Environmental > Aquatic > Freshwater > Ice >...
ACGGTTCGTTCGATGCCGGTTGGTCAAACCAAGGAAATGAAATTTAAGACGGTGTTTCGCGAAAAAGAAACGACACTACGGCTACAGGTCAAAAGGGATGACGTTGATTCTGTGGATATTTGGTTTCTAACATCGCCTGAGTTGGCCACTGAAATCCAGAAAACAATGAAATCGCTCCTTCGCTAAACCTAAAACTGAACCACTACCGACGCATGGTGAAACTCCCGGCACTGCTTGGAAGCAAAGTTAAGGCGCTGGTTTGCGCGGTACTTGTGGCGTGGATGCTTTTCTATTGGTTTCAAACCGCGGTAGACATGAAAAACCAATTCACCGGCTATCCTTTTATGGATTCCTGGATTGCCGCCATTAAACAGCCCAGTTACGAAAAGTTTGATTTTTCCGTGCTCGGGGAACAGCACAATGAACACAGGGTCGTTGTTCCCGAATTTACTTTCGCCGTGGATGACCTGCTTTTCGGCGCTCGCGCACTCTTCCCCGTTTCACTGAATGTAATACTGCAGTTACTCACGTTCACTGCTTTCGCCTGGGTAATGTGGGCGGATAAGTTACTGTCCCGTTACCTTCGTCTTGCTGCTATTGCCATGGGCGGCATCGTTCTCGGCTGGCCCGGCATTTCCTATGTTCTCTCTTATTCCTTTGTGCTCCAGTGGACCATCGTCCAGTTCATGATGTGCGCCGCGCTCTTGCTTCTCATCCGGAAGCACATCGCGCTCACTGCCTTATGTGCTGTCATTGCCACATTCTCCGCCGGACACGGCATGCTCCTCTGGCCCTTGCTCCTGCTCTTCGCGCTTATTCTCCAGATTGGGTGGTACCGCCTGGCCGCTCTGTTCGTCACGGGTGCGGCATCCATCCTTCTTTATTTTCACAACTTAGTGGGAAGTAACGATGCCGCCGCGCGCCGATTCCTCCACGAGCCCACTTGGTTTGCCGGGTTTGTCGTTTCCATGTTGAGCATGCCTTTCGGAGCAGACCGCCGCATCCTCGGGCTTTGGGTAGGCTCACTAAGTCTGGTCTGGTTTACAACTATCGTTCTGATTGCGTGGCGCAAGCGGTTGCTCACGGAAACACCCGCGGTTGTTCTGTTCGGACTTTGCACCTTTTCCCTGCTCACAGTCCTGCTGTGCGGCGTCGGCCGAACCCTTCCGGAGTTTTGGGATTATCCCACCGCCAAAGTAGCGCGATACTTGTGCGTACCTATTTGTTACTGGGCATCGCTCCTGATGGCCACGTTCTGGGTGCTGGCACGCTCACGGTTTCATCCGGCCGTTGCCTGGGCGGCAGTCTGCCTGGCAGCCGGTGCAATGGCCTATCAGTTTCCACGCATCACTCCCTGGCTGAATCTTCAGTACGATATGTACTCCCGGCAACAGAGTGCCATCGTTGCCATCGAATCCGGTGTCGCCTGCGACAGCATCGTTGCCAGCGATCTCTTTCCCAATCCGCAAATCGTTTACCAATGGGATGCGCTTCTTCGGCAGCGGCACCTTTCCATCTACGCCAATAGCCGCTTCGCCTGGGTGGGCCAGCCGCTCTCCACCCTCTCGGCTCTAAGTTCCGCCAAGCCCGCGCAAGGCGGAGTCACCACAATTTTGCCCTCTGCCTGCGCCACTCAGTTGGCGGGCTGGTCAGAAGACGCCGCCCGCGACATCCTGCTTGTGAACGAGCGCGGAACCGTAGCCGGCCTCGCCCGACGCCTTCCCGCGGGACTTCCGCTCTACCTTCCCAACAGTTGGACCAAATTATCTCCACGGGAAAATTGGACCGGATTCGTAAATCCCACTGTGCCAAGCCTGACCATTCAGCCCTATGCCATCTCCCCCGATGGTCACTCGGTGAGACAACTCGGCTTACCGGTTCCCCTCACCCCGCCATCGACGGCTTCGATCAGGTAAATCATTGAAAGGCTAAAATTGTAGCGCCCCATGAAACAGGAAGCACCCTACTTCGAAGGCCGCGACCCTCAACTCCTCTACATCGCCAGGCGCATGAGTGACGCAACAGAACTCGAAGCCCTGCTCACGCATGAAAACATAGAATACGGCGTCGAAGCCGATACCTACACCGGCGGCTTCCTTTTCCGCACGCAACGCGTCGGCGCCTTCTTTTACGTGCTTCCCGATGCGGCTCCCGCAGCCCGCGAACTGCTCAAAGCAAACGGCTGGAAACCGGCTAGCGCCAGCTAAACTTTCACGTCCCTCAATTCCGCAGCCCGTGTTTCCGGCACCGTATCCGCCAGGAAAGTCCCCGCCCCTGTTTCCACTCCCGCCAGATACTTCAACTTTGTCGCACTCCGCTGTATCGGAAAAAACTCAATATGAAAATGAAAGTACGGATGTTCCCCGCGCACGGGAGCCTGCCGCACCACCATCATCAACGGCAGCGGCATCTTGTATAAAGCGTCGTACTTCAGCCGGACCACGCGCATCAACTGCGCAAGCGCCGTCTTCTCCGCATCGCTCAATTCCGCCAGCTTCGTCACATGCCGACGCGCATAGATCTGCATCTCGCTAGGGAACCGCGCCGCAAACGGCACAAACGCGGTGAAGTGCTCGTTCTCCTCCACTACGCGCCGCCCGTCCGCCTTCTCGCCTTCCAGCACATTGCAATAGATGCACTCCCCGCGCTGCCCGAAATACGCCTGCGCCGCGCCCAGCTCCCGTTCCACATACGGCGGAATGAAAGGGAACGAGTAAATCTGCCCATGCGGATGCGGCATCGTTACCCCAATCGCCACCCCCGTATTCTCAAAAATGTAAACCAGTTCAATATCCGGGTTCGCCCACAACTCCGCGGAACGGCTGGTCCACAAATCAATCACCTTGCGCCAGTGTTCCGCGCTTAACTGCGATGGCGGCATGTTATGGTCCGGATGGTAAATCACCACATCGCAAGCCCCACGCGCACCGGTCGTCCCAAACAGATCCCCCGCATGCGATCCATCGAAAGGCTCATAATCCGGCGAAAAAGCCGGAAAATCGTTCGGATACAAATACACGTCGTAATGGTCCGGCACCTTGCCCGACCCAGGGTCGAACGGGCAGTAATCCTTTGGCATCTGCGGCCGGTCCTGCCGGTTCGCCGCCACTGCCACCCACTCCGCCAAAATCGGATGCCACCGCAATTCACTCATGTTCTAAATGCCCCGCACGCCCATAGCCAACCGAATTCAGCAAAACACTCTGCGCCCCTCTGTGACAAGGCTCGGCGGTCACCTCACAAACTCCGCACGCCCATCGTCAGCACATCGTCCACGCGCATCATTTCCTTCACCACAAACGGCTCCCCATACCGGCACCCGATCAGATTTCCATAGTGCCGCGCCACCCCGCTCAGCCGCTCCCGAATCTCCTTCTCATCGGGAAACAACGTGCTGCCCTCCAACTTCGCCCCGTACTGCGACGCGTAACAAAACAGCGCCTCCATCCTGCGCTCAAATTGCCCCGAAATATCCACCACAAAACTCGGCTTCACATCCGCATACAAGCTGGCATACAAAATCTTCTCCGGCCTGTGCGGCTCCGTATAAGGATCGATCTTCTTCAACCCCGCCAGAAAACAAGCCTCGTACGCCATCTCCGTCGCACGATAATGGTCCGGATGCCGCGCCTCCCAATAAGGCAGAATCACCACCCGCGGCCGTAACTCCCGAATCCGTGACGCAATCGTAAACCGCCCCGCCAAACTGTTCTCCAGCCGCGCATCCGGCATGTACAAGTTCTCGCGATGCGCCACCAGCATCCGCTCAGCCGCCGCCTGGCTCTCCTGCACGCGCTGCTCCGGCGTGCCGCGCGTCCCCATATCGCCGGCCGTTAAATCGATAATCGCCGTCCGATATCCCGCCTCAGCCGCCCGGATCAGCGTGCCTCCGCAAGTCTGCTCCACATCATCCGGATGCGCCGCCAGCGCCAGCAAATCCACTTCAGTCCGCATCACCACCTCACCGGCCTGCGCGCCGCATACATTCTCTGCGTTCCCATCAAAGTCACCAGCACCATCCCCGCAATGAATCCGCCGATGTGCGCCCACCACGCCGTGCCGCCGTCCGTCAAAGGCGTATACTCAACAGACCCAACGCCGTTGAACACCTGTGTCAGAAACCAATACGGCAGAAAGAACAGCGCCGGCACTTCCACCCGCGTAATAAACACAAACAGAAACACCAGCGTCAAAATCCGCGCACGCGGAAACTTAATCAGATAGGCGCCCATCACCCCCGCAATCGCTCCGCTCGCCCCAACCGTCGGCACATGCGACCCCGCATGAAACAGCACCTGCACCAGCCCCGACGCCACCCCGCACGCCAGATAAAACAGCAGGAACTTCGCGCTCCCCATCGCATCTTCCAGGCTCCTTCCGAACGCCCAGAGAAACACCATGTTCCCGATAATATGAAGCCATCCGCCATGCAGGAACGTCGAGGTCACCAAAGTCAGTAAGGATAACTTATCCGCAAACAAAGCATAGTGCGTGATAAAAAAATTCCGGCTGTAAGGGTCAAGCTGCATTTCATGCAGAAACACCATCACATTGATCGCAATCAACAGCAGCACCACCAAGGGTCGCGAATGCCGCGCTTGATCGTCGTGAAGAGGAAACATCTAGCGCTTCACGAACTCAGGATGCACGCGCCGTTCCGCTCTCGCCATCAAACTCCGCGCTTCCGCCACCCCGCGGATGGCCCCGCGCGCCCCGATCGCTGTGCAGTTCAAAGCCGCCATGGCATTCGCAAAATCAAGCGCCTCACCGGTGGGCATTTCCTGCAACACAGCATAGCAAAACGCCCCGTGAAACACGTCTCCCGCACCGGTCGTATCCACGCAATTCACCACAAACGCGGGCGAATAATGAAACACCCCATCCACCAGCGCCAGCGCCCCGTGTGCTCCCAGCGTCATCGCCGCGCACCGCATCCCAAACTCTTCCTGCAACGCCGTCAACGCCCGCTTCGGGTCTTCAATTTTCGTCCAACGCCCCGGAAATTCTGAGCTCGCAACCAGGTAGTCCACATTCTTCAGTACCTCCTCGAACCCCGGATAAATCGTGTCCACATCCACCGTCACCGGAATCCCGTGTGCCCGCGCCACTTGGGCCGCATATGCCACCGCCCGCGTATCGTGCCCATCGATATGCAACAGGCGCGCACGCCGGATTTCCTCCTCAGGCACATCCTCCGGCTGAAGCGCCAGACAATCCGGACGCTGCCAGAACACCGTCCGCTCCCCCGTCGATTGATCAATGATGATGTACGCCGATTGGTTCGCACAATTTGCGCGCACATGCACATGCTCAAGATTCACGCCAGACCCGCGCAAGCTATCCATCTGCACCCGCCCGCGCTCATCATCCCCCACCGTCCCGACATACTTCGTGCGCAGCCCCAACTTCGCGCAAGTCACCATCGCGCTCGCCACCTGCCCCCCGGGGCTCAAAATTTCTTCATGGAACGGGACCTTCCCTCCATACGCCGGAAAGTGCGAAATAATCAGCAGCGTGTCCGTGGCATTCAGCCCAATGCCCAAAACGTCATAGTCAGTCGTCAAACTCCCAGTGTTCCACAGGTGGTACTCACCCACGTATTGCCACATGTTAAACTCCGCGTTCAAATGCAAGCCGGTCTACTCCGAAGAGATCTCCTCACTGCCTGCGTAGCCGCCTCCCTGGCAACTGCGCCCCCCCCCAAACATTGTCTTCATCCTTGCCGATGACCTCGGTTATGGCGACCTCGGCTGCTACGGCCAGCAACAAATCCGCACCCCGAACATAGACAAGTTCGCCGCCGAAAGCCTGAAGTTCACCCCGGCTTACGCAGGTTCCACCGTCTGCGCTCGCTCGCGATGTGCGCTCCTGTCCGGCAAGCATACCGGCCACTGCACCGTGCGCGGCAACGTCAAGCCCGAAGTTGGCTTGAACCCGAAAGAGCCCATCCTCCCCGAATTATTGAAAGCCGCCGGATACCGCACCGCGCTTTTTGGTAAGTGGGGCTTGGGTAGCGCCGGTACCTCCAGCCACCTACGCGCACAATTCATTCCCCGACGCTCAGTGGGAAAACGGAACCGAAGTCTTTCTCACAAAGAACTGGTTCGGCCGCCGCGGCACGTTCGTGCAGGACCACTACACCAAAAAAGCCATCGATTTCATTAAGTGCCCTTCGTCCCAGCTCCTCTTCCTCTATCTCGCCTATACCAGCCCGCATGCCGATAACGAACGCGGTGCCGCCGAGCCCAACGGCATCGACGTTCCCGATAACCAGCCTTACCAGAACGAACCCTGGCCCGAAGTGGAACGCAGTTTCGCCGCCCTGGTGACGCGCCTGGACCGCGATACGGGCGCGGTGCTCAAGGCCATTCACGATGCCAGCCTCGATGCCAATACGCTGGTCATCTTCACCAGTGACAACGGCCCGCATCGCGAAGGCAATCACAACCCCGGCTTCTTCCACAGCAGCGGCGAACTCCGCGGCATCAAACGCGATCTCTACGAAGGCGGCATCCGCATCCCGTTCCTGGCCCGCTGGCCCGGCAAAATCGCGCCCGGCACCACCCCGCAAGTCACCGCGTTTGGGACATGCTCCCCACCCTCTGCGAACTCGCCGGCGTCTCACCCGCACCCGCAATCGATGGCGTCTCCATTACCGCCGCGCTCCTCAAAAACACCGCTATCCCGCATCCGCCCCTCTACTGGGAATTCCATGAGCGCGGCTTCAAACAAGCCCTTCGCGATGGCGATTGGAAAGCCATTCGCACCACCCCCGGCCCGCCCATCGAACTCTACAACCTGTCAAAAGATCCTAACGAGAAAACCAATCTTGCCACCACCGAACCCGTCCTCATCTCCCGCTTCGATATGCTCCTAAACGCATCCCGCACGAATTCCGCCGCTTTCCCCGTCCGCTACGAATCGGACTAAAACCGCGTCTGCGGAAAGCCTCCGCGAATCAGTAACGCGACGTGATGTTATACCCGTTGAACTCATGCCGGTATCGCCACCGGCCTTCGCCTCCTAACGCGAGCCCTGCGGCTGAGAACTGGGAAAACAGCGACACATCCGGCTCCACATCGAGAGTAATTTCCGCCCGACTCGAACCGGGTACTCCCAAACCGCCAGTGCCCTGCTTGGGGACGTAAGGGTTTCCGATTGAGATGGAATGAGCGGTGGCCGGCACTGAAGCGGCTACGCTATAGCTCACCTCATAGGAATGCCCTGTGACTGTGACCGTTACGACGCTGCCTGCATCTCCGCCGGCCCATGTTACTGTAAGTGGGCTTAGGTCGGCAATTTCGCCGGGCTGCGCCGGTACCAAAATATCCGTGATATCGTGATCGACATTTTAATCGAAGGAAGCAGCGCCGATTTCTCCAGATCCAGCAGTCGTAAAAAGATACTTGCCCTGCCGCATTGTTCCCGCCGGCAGGTCTTGCTCATACCGCACCCCGTCCGGGGCCGCAAAAGGCGCTACTGAAATTTCAAGCTCGTTTGGATCCAGGACTTGAATTGCACCGGCAGAAAGTGTGCGGTATCCAGGAGGATTGCAAGACGGTCCCACTTGACCGTACGTAAACTTGGGAGTGCGTCCCAACACCGCCACCGGCTTTTTCTTTCCCGGCGAGGCCGCGCTGGGAGGATCTACGCAGATTCCCCCGCCGCGCTTGATGCTAATCAAAACATCTTGACTTGGAGGCGAATCGTCGAAGGAACCACAAGATTTGCCTGATCGACACCGATGAGGCCGGGCGCGGCCACCGTTGGCACGCCGGAGAGGACAATCGGATCAGATCCCAGATCCCAGACCGGGCGCACGAGAGCGTACCTGCTCGGCGTGTCGGGACCCGGCTCTCCCGTGGGGGCAGGTAGTGGATTACCGGTCGAGAAAAAGCCCGTTCCGAAAACCGATAAGTACTCGCCCGGTGAAATGCTGTTCTGCGGCGAATTGATCGAAACCGCCCCCGCACTGTTGACGTTCAACGCGGCGGCACCGCCGCAACCCGATCCATCGAGCGTAAAGATACCTGGCGACGCGTCAAAGGTAAGAATGATAACGGAATTAGAGATTCCCTCTGCTGTCTGGACAACAACGGAGGTCGTACCCGCATACGCTGCTTGGAATACGTTCATCTCTCGAGGCACCTGTAAATTAATCTGGCCCGGCGATACATAAAGCAATGCGGCAGGGATTCCGCCGATCATGACCGAAGTACCGGCTATCGCACGCGGCAACGGGATCGAGTCCGCAATTCCAATCCGCGGAGCTAAATTCGCTCCAAAAGGGACACCAGCGATCCGGGCGCAATGCCCGATCTCACAGCCGGAGGTCCCGCATAGCTAGCTGAATTGACTATTCCCCCAGGATAAATGACCGGCTGTCCGGCTAAGCAGGAAAAGCAAAGTATGAAAATGATTAGAAGTTTCATTTCACTTCAGAGGCGCGGCGTTCAATTGAGTTCGTCCTTGCGTAAGTAACATACCGTGAACTCGTCACAATGACCGGTGACTTGCGTCGTTCTCATCATTACCGCTTAGCCCAGTACCGCTCCCGCGCCTGCACCGTCAATCCCTTCCTGCTCACCGCGACCGATAGCTTTCGAAATTCCGATACCCGCACCGGCTCATCGGAAACATATCCAATGCTGTATTGCCCGCGCAGCTCATCTTCAATCACCCCGAAGATCTGCCCGATACTCTGCTTCTTGCTCACTTCAAAAAATCCGCCCCCCGTCTCTCTCGCCATCTGCATCAGCGGCCGCCGTCCCCGCGTCGTCCCATCTGAAAACAGAATCGAGTAAATCAGCGTATCCCCGCGCTGAGCCGCATCGATAGCCTCCTGCGCCGTCGCCGTGCTCCCGTTATCGTCCCCGTCCGTCAGTGCGATCAGCGCCTTCCGCCCCGTCTGCTTTGCCGTCAGCGCGCTGGCTTCCATCAGCGCATCGAACATCAGCGTGCCACCCCCGTTCTGTTGCGAAAGCTCCCTCCGCGTCGGTGTATCCACAAACGCCAGCGCTTCATCCAGTTGCCGCCGCGATGCAGTAAGCCCCTGCCGCATCTGCACCCCCATGTCGAACTGCATGATAAAAACCTTGTCTTTGTTCTCCCGCAAAACGGAATCCAGAAATTGCAGGCTCGCCCCGCGCTCCGCATCCAGCACGCGCCGCTGGCTCATACTGGTATCCACCATCAGCCCGATCGTAAGCGGCAAATCCGTATCCCGCGAAAAGTAGCGTATCGTCTGCGGACGCCCATTCTCCCGCACCGAAAATTCCTCCTTCCTCAGGTCCCGCACAACTTCCCCGTTCCGCCCCAGCACATTTGCCAGAATATTCACCACCTTCACATCGGTAGAGAAAACGGTCTCATCCTGCCCCAACAGAGGCAGCCCCACCGCCCCCATAATCAGCGAGCGCCGGCTGCACCTCGAACGCGGAACTTTTTCCATAATCAAAGAGTCTCACTGTCTCGTGAGAACGAACCCAAACCCCTCGTTCGCGTACAAGAGTTGAACATGCCGGTCCGCGCAGCCCTGGCTCTCTCTCTCTTTGCCCTCACCCTCTGTGCGCAGGAACCCGCCGCCCAAGTCGCAGCTCAAGTAAAAGACATCCGCATCCCCAAAATCTCCCGCAAACCGCTCCTCGAAGAGTTCCTCAACGGCAACTCCCGCCCCGATATGAAGCGCATTGACGATTTCCGCCAGCGCCAACCAAATAACGGCACGCCCGTCAGCCGCAAGACCAGCGCCTGGATCGGCTACGACGATAAAAATATCTACGCCGTCTTCGTCTGCCAGTCCCCACCCGCGCCCGCCTCTCAAAACGCGAAGATATCTTCAGTGACGATGTAGTCGGCATATTCCTCGATACCTATCACGACCGCCAGCGCTCCTACGAATTCTTCGTCAACCCTTACGGCATCCAGGGTGACGCAATCGACAACGAAGGCCAGGATGACGATTTCAGCTTCGATACGCTCTGGTATTCCGAAGGCCGCGTCACCCCCGAAGGCTTCGTCGCCTCCTTCACCATCCCCTTCAAGAGCCTTCGCTTCAGCCCGGCCGAAACGCAAACCTGGGGCTTCGGCCTAGGCCGCTTCATCCCTGAAAACAACGAATCGTCCTTCTGGCCTTTCATTACCCAAAAAGTCTCAGGCTTCACTCAGCAGCTAGGCAACATGACCGGCCTGGAACAAATCTCGCCCGGCCGCAACATCCGCCTCACCCCCTACGGCGCCTTCGGTTCCTCCCACTTCCTCGATACCCCCACCACCGGCACCTCACCCAGGCCATTACCGCCGAAGCCATAGAACCCATCTATGGAAGGCCCATCGAACGTTCCATTGCCATTGATGTCCAGCGCCCAAAAGCCATTACGGTAAAAGCCAATCTTAGTGCGCCCATCGCCATTCCAATCTCCCACCACCGGAATATAGCTTGGCCCCGCTCCGCCGAACCCATAAAACTTATCCCCGCCCGCTACCCCGTCGTATACTCCATTTCCGTTGTAATCCAAAACTTAGAAACCGTCCAGGTAATAGCCAACTTTCGTATGGCCGTCCCCGTTCCAATCTCCTGTTACTGCAATGGCTCCAGGCTGGCCCGCAAATGCAAATACTTTGTCACCGGCGTCGAACTGCCCGTTCCCGTTGGAATCGAGCGCCCAGATTGGGTCAGCTGCCTTGAAAAAGCCGATATTGTACTGGCTCAGGGTGTCATAGGAAAAATTCATCAAATCCACTTGGGCAGGAGTAAGGGAACCGGTGCTCCCCATCTCCTGTCCCGAAATAAGAATGGTGCCGATAGGTGTGGGTGAAACAAAACCGAAAAATGCTGATGAAGCCCGCGTGCAACAGTTAAGGGTTATTTTTGTTCCTGGGAGGGAAATGGTGAGAGTGCTTCCGAAATTGGTCTGGCCGGTAAGGTCTCCGCCTTTTAC
>Ga0123337_10006691_pt1 | contig 10936 bp, 8 predicted proteins | sample frozenSSSSmetaG_FD_89792 | JGI IMG/M metagenome (GOLD analysis project Ga0123337, IMG submission 89792) | Glacier valley bacterial and archeal communities from Borup Fiord, Nunavut, Canada, to study Microbial Dark Matter (Phase II) -... | ecosystem: Environmental > Aquatic > Freshwater > Ice >...
TGATTAAAAGTAGATAAATGCAATATGTGAATTTAGGTTTGTAGTGGTATTTATATTTTATCTACCGCGATCGCGTTCTAAATCATCAATAACTTTTTGCAAATACCACTCGTCTACCATCCCAGGATGATAATCCTGCTTCTGCTGAATCAATCGTTCGGCAATTTCCCAAAATCCCCCAACCATTCGCAAAAGTCGCTGACGTAGCAGATTATATTTTTGCTTTTTTGACTCTGGACTAAATTTGTGGATTTTTTCTAGGCTACTTAAGACTTGTTGATAATTTCCCCAGTCTTCTTGTTCACAAAAGATACTCGCCGCCCGTTGATAATCTTCCACGGCGTTTTGCATTTCTTCTAAACAAGTATAAGCAATGCCGCGATTGTAGTAAGCTTGAGCATCATCGGGATTTATTTGCAGTGCTTTAGTGTAATCTGGAATTGCACCGAGATAATTGCCCGTTGACCGATAGGAATTCCCTCTGGCAATATAAACTAAGGCATCTTCAGGTTGAATCTGGAGTGCTTGGTTAAAATCCGCGATCGCACCTTGATGATCTCCCAATATAGAACGGGCTTTACCTCGGTTACGATAGACAATCGCATCTAGAAAATTTAATCGCAATGCTTGATTAAAATCTGCGATCGCTTCTCGATAATTCCCCATTTTACAACGCACAACCCCACGACAGCAGTAAGCTTGGGCATCTTGCGGATCGGCTTTCAATACCCAGTTTAAATCAGCCAGTGCCTCTTGGGTATCTCCATTTTCCGCCTTTTCTAATAATTGCGTGAAATATTCCTTTGTGGATAAAATTGGCGCATTTGGAGAACCTGATTGCTGTACAACAGGTAATTCTTTGGGTTGCAGCTGTTTAATTAGTTCCAGACAAAGGCGACAATTCTCTTTATCCTGTTGCTCTAAATATAATTGTGCAGCTTTTTTAAAATTAGCGATCGCATCTTGAATATAACCCTGTTTGCGCCGCACTATCCCCCGCAGATTATAAGCAGCAGCATAATTTAGATTCAGACGAATAGCGCGTTCAACATCCTCCAGCGCCCCCGGTAAATTTTTCAACGCCACCCTTGCCAATCCACGACAATAATATGCCTCTACACTCTCAGGATTAAGCTTGAGAATTTCGGTATAATCTGAAACAGCGTTAAGGATTGCCCCTGACTCATAATATGCCAAACCCCGTTGCAAGTAAGCTTCAGGAAAGTAAGGTGTCAGTTCTAAAGCATGGTTAAATTCCTCAATTGCTCCAGCGTAGTCTTTTCGCCTAGCTTTTTCCAATCCTCTATTGTAGAATTCGTCAGTCATGGCATTTATTTGGTTGATTCAGTTACTTGAATTCCAGCAGGCTTGCTTCGTAGTCTAACCTATCCACTCACCCTGCAATCTCCAACGAATTCAGAAAAAACAAATCTTGGTAGAGATTCTGGGATATCCTTAGATAAGTGAAAGATTTGCCAAAAAAAGTAAGAATGAAGCTGGCAGCAAGAGTAAGTCAGGTAACACCTTCATTAACCTTAGCGATCGCAGCTAAGGCTAAGGCAATGAAGGCAGAAGGAATAGATGTTTGTAGTTTTAGCGCTGGAGAACCAGATTTTGATACTCCAGCGCATATCAAAACCGCAGCAGTAAAGGCTTTGGATGAAGGCAAAACCAAGTACGGTGCAGCAGCCGGAGAACCAAAGTTAAGGGAAGCGATCGCCCATAAGCTTAAAATTGATAACGGTCTTGATTACAAGTCAGAAAATGTCCTCGTCAGTAATGGCGGTAAGCATTCTCTGTACAACTTAATAGTGGCGCTGATCGATCCCGGTGATCAGGTAATTATCCCTGCTCCCTACTGGCTAAGTTATCCCGAAATGGTGACTTTAGTCGGTGGAGTTTCGGTGATTGTACCCACAGATGCCACGACTGGTTATAAAATTACGCCCGAACAACTCCGTAAAGCAATCACGCCTAAGACGAAGTTATTTATCCTTAACTCCCCATCTAATCCCACAGGGATGGTTTACACGCCAGATGAAATCAAAGCACTGGCGAAGGTAATAGTTGATGCAGATATCCTTGTCGTCTCTGATGAGATTTACGAAAAGATTCTTTATGACGGTGCAGAACATATCAGCATCGGTTCTCTAGGGAAGGAAATTTTTGACCGCACTTTGATAAGTAATGGGTTTGCCAAGGCTTATTCGATGACTGGGTGGAGACTTGGTTATTTAGCAGGGCCAGTGGAAATTATTAAAGCTGCGAGTACCATCCAAGGGCATAGTACATCGAATGTGTGTACCTTTGCCCAATATGGTGCGATCGCGGCGCTGCAAAGTCCTCAAGATTGTGTCGAAGAAATGCGCCAAGCCTTCGCCAAACGCCGACAGGTAATGCTAGAAAGACTTAACGCCATTCCCGGATTGAGTACCGCCTCACCAGATGGCGCTTTTTATCTGTTCCCTGATATCAGCAAAACTGGTCTAAAATCCCTAGAATTTTCTGACGCTTTGCTAGAAGAACATCAAGTTGCAGTCATTCCCGGAATTGCCTTTGGCGCTGATGATAACATTCGCCTTTCCTACGCCACAGATATGGCAACGATTGAAAAGGGAATGGATAGATTAGAGAAATTTGTCAAGTCGCGTATTTAAACCACATCTATAGGAGTCATAAAAGAAATGGTATAAGGCTAAAAACTAACACTGGCGTAGGTTGGGTTTCCTTCCTCAACCCAACATTATCAAGACTTCGTTGGGTTTCACTGTCGCTCAACCCAACCTACTAATTTTCTTAACTGAACTTATTGACATATACTTATATTTTTTCAAAAATAAAATCGGATTGCTATATTTTGAGAACCATAGTTTTAAAAGTAGTCGGAGAGACTTGCTCACAAAAAGCAGAATTTTGTTGTGTAGATGATCAAGTCACTACAGTAAACTTTTAAAATCTCTAGTAGATGAGCAGGTAGATTGGCATGAGTGAAACTACAGAAACGATTTTCAGCAAAATCATTAGTCGGGAAATTCCCGCTGATATTGTTTATGAGGATAATTTAGCCCTGGCATTCAAAGATATCCACGCCCAAGCGCCCGTTCACATCGTCGTCATTCCCAAAAAACCCATTCCCTCACTAGCTGATGCTGAATCTCACGATCATGCTCTGTTGGGGCATCTTTTGTTAACTGCCAAACGTGTTGCAGAAGAAGCAGGACTGAAAAACGGTTATCGAGTTGTCATCAATACTGGTGATGACGGTGGTCAAACAGTCCATCACTTACATCTGCATATCTTGGGAGGACGACAGTTAAACTGGCCTCCTGGTTGATAAAAGCTGATGAATTGTGTATTTAGACGCAATTCATCCCTAAAAAAAATCACTGTTTGGAACTTAGTACAGAACACAACAAAAAGAGTATGGAATTTAATCATTCGTAGATTGGGTAAAACGAACGCGAACAGCGTCCCGTAGGGAAGTGAAACCCAACATCAAGTCTGAATATTTCCGAACCCCTTTTACGGTGACGTGTACTTAGCAGACGGGGGTGTAGAATCTCGTTGACCGAAAACGAAAAAGATACAAGCCCCTAAATATATTTATGGAGATCATTAATTTTTAATTCGGAGCGTTCGCCCTTGGCGTCTCGTAGAGAAGCGACGTGACTTCTGATAAATTAAATGACCAATCCAAAAACCAGTAAGAATGTCATCATAGTAAAAGTAAGAACATTCTGGAGATAAGACAACGGTTTACGCACGCCCTTTAGCACGGTTAATTGAGCAATTGCAACGCTTGCCGGGAGTTGGCCCTAAATCTGCCCAGCGACTGGCTTTGCATATTTTGAAGCGCCCAGAAGCAGAAGTTGAAGCTTTAGCACAAGCTCTTATTGAGGCAAAAAAGCAGATAGGCTTGTGTTCTGTTTGCTTTCACTTATCTGCTGAACCAGTTTGTGAAATCTGCCGCAATTCCAACCGTGACAACAGCACTATCTGTGTTGTAGCAGATCCCCGCGATGTGATTGCGCTGGAAAAAACCCGCGAGTATAAAGGTAAATATCACGTTTTGGGTGGGGTGATTTCGCCAATTGATGGAATTGGCCCAGAACAGTTGACTATAGTGGCTTTGCAGCGTCGGGTGAATCAGCAAAAACCTCAAGAAGTAATTCTGGCAATTAGTCCAAGTGTAGAAGGGGAAACAACAACACTATATATCGGTCAGCTACTAAAACCATTTACCAAAGTGACGCGGATTGCCTTTGGTTTGCCTGTAGGTGGTGATTTGGAGTACGCCGACGAAGTGACGCTGGCAAGGGCATTGGAAGGACGTCGGGAGTTAGATTAGGCTTAAATAAACTTCCTTATTTAAAGCTAGCTTTCGCTTCTGCTTATCGCCTGACTAATTCTGTTAAAATCACGTTTGCCAGCACGTAAATTTTGAGTTAGTGCCAGTGTGCAAAGGGATTTGGGCAATCTCATAACCCAAAAATTAACAAGCTAGTCTTAAAGGGAGTGAGTTATTGCTAGTAACGCAATCCAGAAGCATCAATTAAAAGCATTTGCCTCTAGTGTCGCTTGAATAAGGAAAATGATAGAGTTAAGAGCGATCGCTACGCAAAAAATGTAAATAAGATATGTCTGACCAAAAAGATAAAGCTCAAGAAAAAAACCGCCTTGAACAGCTTCAAGAAGAACAAGGCAACACCGATTCTAAACACTCAGGGGGTGCTGGCGCTTCTGGCGGTAACTCAGGTGCAGGTAAATCTGGCACATCAAAAATTTCTGCCACTGGTACACCTGATGATATCGAAAAAGTTGATCAGGAGCAAAGCTGACTCCGACAACGAGTCAAGGTTTAACTGCGTCGGCTCTCATTTGTAACTAAACTCAACAATGGTGGATTGAATACCTGATTATTGAGTCCACCATAGCGATCGCACAAGCAGCATAATACTGATGTTATTTACAGTGCTGATCCTAAGTAGTTGTGGTCAATAATCGGCGAGGAATAAAACAGCAGTTTTAGCAGCAGCACAAAAGATTAATTCGGCTTACCCGTAATCGTGAATGCTGCCCAGTAGTAAGGATGATTATAAAGATTTTTATCTGATGCCATTTTACTATTTCTATATAGTTGTGTGGCTAAATAAGTTTGAATTCGTAATTCATCAGGATGCAGATTATTCAAAATATCTTCATACCATTTTGTCAGTTCTCCAGCAGTTAGTTCTTTCAGCCATCGTGTTGCTTCCGCTAAAGCAGTAACTGCTGATTTATTGGGCTGCAATCGTCGGTAAAACTCGATCATTACCAAGGCACTAGCTGAAGATTCTACACTCCAGAGAGTACTTACTACATGAGGAACGCCCTGACTCACAAAACCACTAACTAAACTCACATATTCGCTGCTGATAGTGTGGTTGCTAGTACTTAAATTTTCACAGGCAGAGAGAGTAATAAGGTTGTAACTTGCTAGATTCTGTTGGCATTCATCTAGAGTAAGTTTGTCTTCACCTGCTAATGCTAATTCTGACTTTTTAGGTTCAGCTAAATTATTAGTGACACGACCCGTAAAATGAAAGATGTTGTAATTAGCAAATAAGGCGTTTTCGACAATAGTTTTCGTAGCTTCTGATCCCTGAATTCGTTTGATATTATTAAACATCTGGCTCACAACTTCCGACTCAAGTTTGGCAAATTTGAGTGTGGGATAAGCTGCACTTTCAGGATGTTCAACACTGAGCAATAACTGATTTTGCCACTGCGAAATCTCTTCAGTTTTTATTGATAAACCTATTTGGGCACTAGGCAGATAGGTGACGCTAAAATTTGATTCCACATTCGGCAACTCTTCCGGCGATGGTGAAGAGAGATGGAAAAGGGTATGAATGGGCAATCTGGACAAGTCACGGTGAGGAATTAAAACCAGTTGGGTGATGCCTTCGAGTTCCTGTGCAATTGTGGAAATATTCAGAATTTCATACAGTTGCAACAGTTTTTGTTCCATATCAACTCGCCAAGAATGTTGGCTTTTACTTTCTTTGTCTTGAGCCGTGCTGCGATATTTTTGATATTGTTGATGCCAATCTTCTAGCCAACTTTCAAATTCAATTAGGCGTTGCACTGCTTCGGGTAAGGGCAATTCATTTAGACGGATAGCGTCTTCTCCTAAAGGTATTGCCCCAGGATCTTGCATGGGTGTAAACAGGAGGATTGGTGATGGCGCTTGGTCTTTGAGAATGAAAGTATGTAGGGCAACTGGACTAATATGCCAGTAAATAATTGCTGTTGTGGGATTGAATAGTTGTTGAATTCCGCCATAATCAGGTGAGTAAATATGATCATTCCAGCCAGAAAGCAGCCAGTTTAAACAAGCATTTTTACCTTGTTCGGCAATTTGCCAAGCTTCAACTAAATCACCGGACTCTACGGCTAAATCAACTGCCAATTGCTCAAAGCCGGCAAATTTTAGAGCTAGCTGTTTTTTACTTTCGTCTGAGCGAGTTTCTTCACTCAGCAATTGTTGCAATAAATCTGTACCGCGTTGCTGTAATTCTTGAACTTGTGTTGTTTGTCCCAAACCCATCAGCACTTTGCTTAGAGATTGCAAAACCTCTAGGTGCAACTGAGGAAAATATTCTAGTGTGAGGGTTAACAGCGCTTGATGGTATTCAGATGCGGCTTTGCGCCAATAATCGCGGGTATTAGGATATTTTTTACCTCGGTCGTAGTAAGTATTCCCGATCGCAACATGCAATCTACCCCAACCTTCTGGATGGGTATCTGTCCGCAGATGCTTTAACCCTTCCTCGTAGCTGGCTAATTTTCCTTCATAGCCGCCCTGTTGTAAGGCGGGATTTGTCGCTGTTATACTACTCGACAAATTCAGCAATGCCTCAGAATCTACTAAATTACCGATCGCAGTTCCCCGACCAATCCAAGCTTCCCAATAATCTTGTTTAATTTCCAAAGCGTTGTCATAACAGGCGATCGCTTCGGCAAATTGTTCTAAAGAAAACAGTGCTACTGCCTGATTATACCAAGCTAAGTGGAAGTCGGGTTTAATGGCGATCGTTTGCTGATAGGAGGCGATCGCTTCTTGGTGGCGTCCTAAGTTGTCTAATGCTATACCCCGATTGTACCAAGCTAAGTAGAAATCACCTTGAACTGAGAGGGCTTTATCCCAAGAGGCGATCGCTTCTGACCACTTTCCTAAATTAAACAGCACTACACCCCGGTCTATCCAGACTTCGTGATACTCTGGGTGAATTTCTAGCGCTCTGTCATAAGATATAATCGCTTCGGCAAATTGTTCACCTACAGCTAGTGCTATGCCTCGGTAATACCAGTTTTCCTGGTCTTCTGGTTCTAGATGCAGGGCTTGGTCATAACTAGAAATAGCTTCCGGTAGCCAACCTAATTTTAGCAGCGCCAAACCCCGGCTAGACCAAGCTTCTTGGTAGTCTGGTTTAATTTCTATGGCTTTGTCAAAAGAAGCGATCGCTTCTTCAAAATATCCTAATTCTCCCAGAGTTCGACCTCTGTTGTACCAAGCTTTGTAGAAGTCGGGTTTTAGTTCTGTGGCGGTTTGGTAAGATGCGATCGCTTCATCAAAACGTTCTAAATGAAACAGCGTCAAGCCTCGGTTAAACCAATATTCTGGGAATTCTGGTTGTAATTCGATGGCTTGATCATAAGATGCGATCGCGCCTAACAAATCACCCGTTTTCGCTTGGCTTAGACCTTGGTAAAACCACGTTTTAGCCTGGGTAACAGGATTATCGCTATGTCGCTCAATAATACCAGAGGAATTACTGCTTTGATCTGCCAAATTAGTAGCAAGTTGCTGGACTAAATTGGTACTTTGATCCAACCTTACCCACAACTCATCTAGGGTATAAGCCACGTTTGGCTCTAAATTCGTCAAAGTGTTATCCCAGGTTGACTCCGAGTCAGACGTTGTTAATTCAGTTTTTTCTCTAGTCGAAAGGACATTTGTTAGTGTTTTAGTTGGAGTAACTTCTTCTTGATCACCGAACCTCAGTTGGGCTAATGAGGTGATTGAATCTTCGGCTGCCGGCAGAGGGAGATTTTCTCTGATTGTGGTTTGGGTGTCTTCTGGTTCATATTCCAATACCAGTTCCTCTAAATTCTCAGTCAATTCTTCCTCAGAAGAGACATTTTCGGGTGCTAAGGTTATTGGTTCAACATCTTGCAGATCATATTCCCATAACTGCTCACCTAAGCTGCGGATTAGCTCTTGTCCGGGGGAAGTTGGGAGAATTTCTTCATCGGTTGTAGATTCTACGACATTTGGCTCGTCATACTCCCATAACTGTTCGCCTAAATTGCGGATCAGTTCTTGCCCAGGAGTCGCTTCTATTGCATTTGGCTCGTCATACTCCCATAACTGTTCACCTAAATCGCGGATCAGCGCTTGCCCAGGAATCATTTCTACCCCATCTTGCGCCTGATTGTCGTCATACTCTATGGGTATGGGTGAGTTTTGTATGGGTGAGTTTTGCATCAGCCGGATGCCAATGTTGTATGCAACGTCTCCAATTCTGCCAATCTCAAGTTCTCCCAGCCGCACCATCTGGGATGCTAACAGAGGATTCGGTGCGGGTGAAGCTAACAAGCTTTCGCCAAACATCACCAACCAATCTATCCAGCGTTCAGCCGGAATCCGATTTTCGAGCCGTTGCAGATACCTTAATGCCCACTGTCGTCCTCGTGCTTGATGCACGCCTTCTAACAATTGGATAAACAATTGTTCCAGATCCGCATTGGTTAGTTCTGGTAGTACCCCCACCAGATTACGTCCTCTCCCACCCTTGAGAGAACGACGAGTCTGCTTACTTTCAATGAGGCGCTTTAAAAATCTTTTAAGCGACTGCGATATCCGCCTGAGCATCTGCCACACTCTTGGATTTTGTTTTTCTAGATTGTAGCCATCGTTGTGTTCAAAAAATCATCAATTACGTAAAAACCCATTAGATCCTGACAGCGCTTGCGTAGCAGGTTAGCAAAAAATATACAAAACTTCAAGAGAATAGCATTAGAACGTTACAATTACCAGATTCAACTCTTGAATTTTGAGTTTGCCAAGCCCTTAATTTTCTGTTTGCTCTGTAGTTGATTGACCAGCCGGATATAATTGACTAATCAATGCCTGGACAAGCAGTTGTGGATCGTCTGTCTCAACGGCAAGCTGTTGAGCAATCTGCTGGCGTAAGTTTTGATCCTCCTGCAACATCACAAATAACTCTTCTAAGGTGACAGTTTGGGATTCTCCCTCTGGGAAGTTCTCTGGCGCATCTGCTGATTCTAATATGGGGCTGGTTAGCTCAGAGGGCAAAGTTGTGCTGAGAGCATCTGGCCCTTCATATTCCCAAATTGGTTCGCCTTGATTGCGTGTCAATAATTGCATGCCGATACTATAGGCAACATCTCCGACTTCTCCGATGCTCAACTCACCCAGTTGCACTAACCGCGCAGCTATTTCATTATTGGGTGTAGCTGATGCCAGCAATCTGTCGCCAAAGCGCCCTAACCACTCAACCCAGCGTTCAGTTGGGATGCGATGTTCAATATTATGCAGCCACTTTCGTGCCCATGCTTCCCCTCGTGCTTGATGTACTCCTTGCAACAGTTCGTTGAAGAGAAATTCCAGATCCGTATCGCTTAAGGGAGGTGCTGGTTCTTTTTGCACATTCCCCCGATATTTTGAGGCAGTCTGTTTTCCACCAAACAAGCTCTGAAAAAGCTTTTTGAGCCATTGAAATAGCCGCTTGAGCATCTGCTGCACCATCGAGTATTGCTTATCCTAAAATTGTAGCGATCGCACTGGACTAACGTATAGTCATTAGTCATTTGTCATTTGTCAAGAGTTTTTCTCTCCTGCTCCCCACTCTCCACTCCCTCTATTAGAACAAATGTACTAAATAATCTGCTATAATTCCGATACTTTGATGTTGAAATCATAGTAGAGGATAAGCTCTGGTTGCGACCTTTACTGAGTGCCAGAAGTTACTAAATTCTTTGAGCCTTGCGGTATGTCTTGTTTCTCACGAATGATTCAGTAGGGCTATAGCTAGATTTTATATAAAAAATAGCAAAAAATTGAGTTATTTAAAAGTAGCCTTAAACATGAAGCTAAAAAATTATCTTTATTGTGTTCCCCAGCATAACGAAACTCTGTAAATAGACTGGAGTTTGTCACAGAATTTAGTTTAAATTGTCTAGAAAAACTACCTTGACTTTTACTGAAATAATCTTTGTCGCCATTATGATAAGCGATCGCACTAATATTAAATAGCTAATTATCCCAATAGCGGGTATAGTCTGCACCTACATAAAGTTTCAGGTCTTGTGCAGCGATCGCACTAGCATAGTATCTAAAAACACTATTATAACTGGTGATATTACCTGTAAAACTTAAATGGGGATAATAATTAGTTTTTTCCGTAAATGTGTTAGAAGTGACTTCAGTGGGCTGCTTCTCGCAGCCGCTCCACATCGCGCATCGGTGGGGCACCAAAGAGCCGCTTGTACTCCCGATTGAAGTGCGAGGCATCCTCGTACCCCACTCGGTAGGCAGCACTGGTAGCGTCAAGGTTTTCCCCCAGCATCAGACGGCGAGCTTCCTGGAGCCGCAGTTGCTTCTGGAACTGCAAGGGACTCATTGCAGTGACAGACTTGAAGTGATGGTGAAAGCCCGATACACTCATTCCGAGTTCTCGTGCGATGCTTTCAATACGAAGCGGCTCGTTAAAGTCTTTACGAAGTCGCTCGACGGCTCTGGCGATGTGGTAGGTGTAGCCTAGGCTGTTGACTTTGGCTATTTTTTGGGGAATTACCGAAAAATTATTTGTGCTGGTTTTTGCTTGTGTGAAAGCGCCCGCAACAGCCATCTTTACGCCAAAATAAAAAA
>Ga0123337_10006692_pt1 | contig 10936 bp, 8 predicted proteins | sample frozenSSSSmetaG_FD_89792 | JGI IMG/M metagenome (GOLD analysis project Ga0123337, IMG submission 89792) | Glacier valley bacterial and archeal communities from Borup Fiord, Nunavut, Canada, to study Microbial Dark Matter (Phase II) -... | ecosystem: Environmental > Aquatic > Freshwater > Ice >...
AGCTACTGAGGCACCTACCATTGGGTTGTTGCCCATTCCGATCAATCCCATCATCTCAACATGAGCAGGAACTGAGGATGATCCGGCAAATTGAGCGTCAGAGTGCATACGTCCCATGGTGTCAGTCATACCGTAAGAAGCAGGACCGGCAGCCATATTATCGGGGTGCAAAGTACGGCCAGTACCGCCACCTGAGGCTACCGAGAAATATTTCTTGCCTTGTTCGATGCATTCTTTTTTGTAGGTACCTGCGACAGGATGCTGAAAGCGGGTAGGGTTGGTCGAGTTTCCTGTGATAGAAACATCAACACCTTCGCTGTGTAAAATTGCTACACCTTCACGTACATCGTCAGCGCCATAGCAGTTTACTTTGGCTTTATCGCCTGTCGAGTAGGAGGTACGTGCAACTTCTTTTAATTCGCTGGTATAGTAATCGAATTGTGTCTGAACGTAAGTGAAACCATTGATACGTGAAATGATCTTGGCAGCATCTTTTCCCAATCCGTTCAGGATAACGCGCAAGGGAGTTTTGCGTACCCGGTTGGCCGATTTGGCAAGACCAATGGCCCCTTCAGCAGCGGCAAAAGATTCGTGGCCTGCAAGGAAAGCGAAACATTTGGTTTCTTCGCGAAGCAACATGGCTGCGAGGTTACCGTGTCCGAGACCTACTTTGCGGTCGTCGGCTACTGAACCGGGAATGCAAAATGACTGAAGTCCAATTCCCAATGTAACGGCAATTTCAGCTGCTTCGGTTTGTCCTAGTTTAATGGCAATTGCAGCTCCTACAATGTAAGCCCACATGGCATTTTCGAAGGCAATAGGCTGAATGTCTTTCACAATATTGTAAACATCCACGCCGTGGTCATCGCAAATTGTTCTGGCTTCTTCAACTGAAGAAATGCCGTAAGAATTCAACACTTCATTTATCTTGTTGATCCTTCTGTCGTAACTTTCAAATAATGGCATAGTTGTCTTCTCCTATTCTTTTCGTGGATCAATTGTTATTACTGCTTCGTCGATACGTCCATATTTGCCAGATGATTTAATTAAAGCTTCATTGGCATCCATACCTGTTTTAATCATGTCCATCATTCGGCCCAAGCTTACGAACTCGTATCCAATGATTTCATTACCGGCATCCAAACCGATTTTGGTGATATAACCTTCGGCCATTTCGAGGTAACGTGGACCTTTGGCAACGGTGCCGTATAAAGTACCGGTCACACCGCGCAACCCTTTACCCAAATCTTCCAGGCCGGCGCCGATTGGCAATCCACCTTCAGAAAAAGCTGTTTGGGTACGTCCATAAACAATTTGCAGGAACAATTCGCGCATGGCCACATTGATGGCATCGCAAACCAAGTCGGTATTCAAAGCTTCGAGGATGGTTTTTCCCGGAAGAATTTCAGAAGCCATGGCAGCCGAATGGGTCATACCAGTACAACCAATCGTTTCGATCAATGCTTCCTGAATGATCCCTTCCTTGACGTTCAAAGTAAGCTTGCAAGCTCCCTGTTGAGGCGCGCACCAACCAATACCATGGGTCAGGCCCGAGATGTCGGTTATTTCCTTCGCTTTAACCCAACGTCCTTCTTCCGGAATGGGAGCTGGGCCATGATTCGCTCCCTGAGCGACACAAATCATGCCTGCAACTTCATGTGTAAAACTCATACAGTCTAATTTTTAATTTGATATATATATTGAGAACTAAATTTTAAAATTTTAAAAGTTTAAAGTTTAAAGTTTCAAGTTACGTGCCGATCTCTGTTTTCAACAGTATCCTGAGTCCTCGGTATCAAGTTCTCTTCTCCTGATCTCTGCCACTGAACACTGAATACTGATTACTGTAACTGAACACTGCCCACTTATTTTCCATTTCAGATAAGTTTGATAATGAAACGTCCGAGATAAACTGCCATCAATCCAATGAAAACACTGAATGAAGTGTAAAGCGCAAACCGTATCCATTCCTGTTCGCGAATAAGTAAAAAAGCATCGTTTGAAAAAGTGGAGAAGGTAGTAAATCCACCGCAGATTCCAACTGTCAGGAATAGGCGTATTTCAGGACTCAGCACATCATTTTTTTCAGAAATACCGTAGATTAAGCCAATCAGCAAACAGCCTGCAATATTGATGATAAAGGTACTCCACGGAAAAATAGAAGTACTGGTGAACTGAAAATACCGCATGATTAAAAATCGGGCTACGGTACCAATGAATCCACCAAATCCAACAATCAAAATAGATTTTAGCATAAGATGACCAGGCGTTTAGTGTACGTTGTTTCTGAATCAAACCATCCATTCAGGATTCGAGACAAAGGTAAGGGTATTTACCTTACTGAAAAGTGTTTTTTTGACTAGCGGGTTATTTGGAATTAATTCAAATTAGCGATTGATTGAACAGATAACTGTTTATTGTAAAAAGTTGTCAGAAAGGGGATTTGATGTAATTAAAATTTTTATCTTAACTCACCTTACGCATGAACACGGATATAAGTAATAAGAACAATCCAATGTTCGTATTTTAAACTTACAGGAGCTTGTTATTATGGATTGCCCATCGGGCAAGTTAAATTCATTTATTCTACCACAGATTTCTCAGATAACTACACATCAGCCCCCAATTTATATACCTATGAAAATTTAATTGCGGCCAGTAGTCATGAATACCTCACGTTGTTATTCAAATTTAAAGCAGATTGGCTATTTTTCAAAACTGTTTTATAGTTACTGCACATACTGCCCTTACTGCACGTTTGTAGTTTTATTTATTTTCGGTTCAATTTGCTGTACGGCTAAAAGTTTATTCCTTCCTAATATGAGAATAGAAGTGGGGGTACTGTTTTTTTATATCAAATAAAAAGAGAAGGGGAGATAATAAGAAATAGAGAAATAAGAAATAGAGAAATAGAGAAATAAGAAATAAGAAATAGAGAAATAGAGAAACGTGCAGTACGTGCAGTAGGCTCCTGAACGGGTGGCTATTTTATCAAGATGATATGAAGATGCCCAAGCTATAACCATCACTTCCATGGAATCCAAATAAAGCGATTTTTAAAGATCAGTGTAAATCTGAAAGATCAGTATTATCTATGTTCCTTTTTCTTTGCATTCTTGCGTAAGGTGAGATCATAATTTTAAGTCAACCATCTACGAATGGATAATTTACTACAGATGTCGAAATAAAAAATTTAAGGTTTCTTATAAAACATCATTGCAATTTTATTCGTTATCCATAAACAGATAAACCTGAAAATAATCATTTTATGGAACCTGTTAAAATTAAAGTTTTTCTTGGTTATTTAACGCTGATTATATTAGCGTCACTTATTATTTGGATTATATATTCTGAAATATTACAAAGTTCAGTAGAAAAGGCGGATGTCAATCCGGCAAATAATAAATTCCTGTACATTAATAATATTTTAACCAACCTCTATCAGGCTGAAGGCCTTGAAAGAAGTTATGCCCAAACCGGCCAAAAAATACATTACCGGGACTACCTAAGATTCATGGAAACTATCAGCCTGCAAATTGATACACTGGCGTTGATGTTCAACAATCCCATTCAGCAATTGCATACGGATAGTATTAAGAAATTATTGCAGGTAAAGCAGCAAAATGTGAAAGAATTAGCTTCCATTAGAAATAAGAATACGTCAAAAGCCCGTTATCAACAGGCAATTAAGAAATTATCATGGGTTGAAGATTCCATTGTTGAACCTGTTAAAGTTTATAAGAATATTATAACCAATCGCGACACAGTTTTCCTGCAACAAAAGAAGAAAAAGTTTTTTGAGCGCCTTGTAAATGTTTTTGCTGCACAAAACAAACCTGACTCTAATCTTAATATCAAGACCACTCAGTCGGTACAAATTGACAGTTTGGTAGCACCGGTCAATCAAGTTGATTCTATTGCCAATTACATAACAACAATTGTAACCGGGATCATGGATGAAAGCATAGCCTTTGAATCACGGTTAAATAAAAAAGAACAAGAGATACTGACAAATGACCTTACCCTGACGGTGCAATTACGTCAAATGCTTTCATATATTGAAAATGAAGAGTTGAAAAACTCATTTCAAATTGTTAAAGAACAACAAAGCCGCCTTAGAACTACTACATGGCAGATTATCCTTGTAGGCAGCTTTGCACTCATTACCATCATTTTTTTCTTGGTAAACATTTTAAAAGATATCACTAAAAGTCAGCATTATAGGCAAAGGCTCGAAAAGGCCAAAGCGTTTTCAGAGTCATTACTTAAAAGGAAAGAGCAATTTATGCTGAGTTTGACCCATGACCTGAAGTCACCCCTGAGTTCAATTATCGGGTTTACTAACTTGATGGAGGAGGATGACGAGGTTTCACCGCGGCACCAAAAGTATCTGGAAAATATCAATAAAGCCTCTGAACATATCCGGAAACTTATCAATGATCTGCTCGACCTTGCAAGGCTTGAAACCGGAAAATTGAGCATTGAACAGTTGCCTTTTAATCTGAAAACATTGATTGATGACATTGTAAATGGATTTCGCCCACAAGCCAAGGTGAAAAATGTTGATCTGCAACTTGAATCAAACATTTCATCATTAGTATTTTATAGGAGTGATCCTGTGCGGATTACACAAATACTAGGAAACCTGATTTCCAATGCCCTTAAATTTACTGAAGAAGGGGCAGTCATAGTAAAGGTTAAATCGAATGTATTTTCCGCAAAAACTGATCAGGTAATAATAGACGTAATTGACACGGGAATAGGTATTTCAGAAATAAACATTCAGCTGGTATTCGAGGAATTTACCCGTATCACCTCTGCCAATAAACAATATGAAGGCACCGGGCTTGGTTTGACCATTACACAAAAGATCGTCCATTTAATGCACGGTACAATTGACGTGGAAAGTAAACTGGGTAAAGGCAGCAAGTTTACCATCGCCTTGCCTCTTGAAAAAACAGAGCAATTAATAGAAAGTACGCGGGAGATAATTAATGGGAAAACACAGGTGGGAGAAGCAAACCTTGTGGGAAAAAAAGTTTGGATTATTGATGATGATCAAACGCTTCTGGAAATGACTACCGCTATTTTAAAATCGGCAGGAATGGAAGTCCACTCCTTTAGCGATCCGCAAAAAGCTCTACATTCATTTACAAAAAACAGTACTGATCTGTTGATTATGGACATTCAAATGCCTGTAATTAACGGAGTTGATTTATTGCAACAAATTCAGGAGAAGAATGGCGGACCGGTTACTGCTATCGCTATTTCAGGAATGGATGCCGGACCAAACGGCTATGCCGGGTTCTCAGCCTTCATCCCAAAACCTTTTCATCCGCAGACCTTGCTTGATGTTATTTCGGGACAACAAAAATCAATAACTGTAAAAGATAAACATGAAATTTCTGCTGCCTCGCGACAAAACGGTTACAACTTGGAACAATTGGCAGCTTTTGCAGCCGGAGACCCGGAAAGCCTCAGGCAAATATTGGTTTCATTGATATATTCCGGTAAGGAAAATACGAGACTTTTCAGACAATATATTCAAGATGAAAATATGGAAGCACTGTCAGCGCTATCGCATAAAATGCTAACTCTATTCCGACAAATGGAAGCAACTGATATTGTAGAACTGCTATCGAAGCTGGAACAAAAAGATATCAGTGGGCAGAACAATCAACAATATTACGTATGGGGAAAAATGGCCCTTGAAAAGATTAATTCGTTGCTTCATACCATTGAAACAGAAGAAAATATTCTGGTTGATGAATCATTGAAATCAACTTGATTCATTTTTTTCAGGCACTTCAATCTGGTAAAGTTTAAGCTTATTGTATAACGTTTTCCGATCAATTTTAAGCACGCGTGCCGCTTTACTTTTGTTGTAACCAACTGTTTCCAACACATTACGAATTAGTTCGTCTTCATTCTTCTCGTTGAACAACTGGAACCGATCTTCATTCTTTTGCTGATTATAAATTTCCGATGGAATTTCGTTCAAACTGATTTTGTTTCCCGTTGCAAGCAATGTGGCACGTTTAACCACATTTTTCATTTCACGTAGATTTCCAGGCCATGCATATTTCATAAATACTGATTCAACTTCTGGCTCAAAGCCTAAAACAGATTTGTTAAGGTCTGTATTTGATTGATTAAGAAAATGATGTGCAAAAAGAAGAATATCTTCATGCCGTTCGCGAAGACTGGGTACTTCAATCTGAAATTCATTAAGCCGGTGGTACAGATCTTCCCTAAAGTTGCCCTGCTCTTTTGCCAGGTGCAGGTTTTCATTGGTAGCTGCTATAATTCTTACATTGACAGGAATCTCGCGATTACTCCCAACGGGTTTTATTAAATGTTCCTGCAAGGTACGCAACAACTGAATTTGTGTATCATAAGAAAGGTTACCGATCTCATCTAAAAATAAAGTCCCCTCATTGGCAGCCTCAAAATGGCCAATCTTATCAGCGATGGCTCCTGTGAATGAACCTTTGACATGACCAAAAAATTCACTGGCTACTAACTCTTTGGGGATTGCACCACAATCAACAGCTACAAAAGGCTTATGAGCACAGGTACTTAAGGCATGAATGGATCGGGCAATATTTTCCTTACCTGTTCCGCTTTCGCCTGTTATCAATACAGACAATGTGGTAGGTGCCACTAAAGCGACCATTTCTTTTAAACGTTTGGAAACTTTGCTGATCCCTTCCAGATAATTACTTTGCCTCAGATTTGCCTTTAGATTTTTTACTTCGTGTTTTTTACCCCCTTCTTTCAGCGCTTCCAGAATCATGTTTAAAACCTCTTCCGGTTGAAAGGGTTTGGGAATGTAATTAAAAGCTCCTTGTTTGATAGATTGGATGGCAGTTGATATATTGGCATATCCAGTCATCATGATAATCTGCGTTTCCGGAGATTCTTGTTTGATTATTCCTATTAAATCCATACCACTTACATCTGGCAAGCGCAAGTCAGTTAAAACTACCTCATAAAATCCCTGATGTATGGTTCTTTTTACTCCTTCCGTAGAAAATAAAGTAGTTACATGATAAAGATGCTTTTCAAGCAGCTTTTTCAACATCAGGCAAAAAGTTACATCATCATCAACAATCAGAATATTTGTCATCTTATTGGAGTTTGTTCCTATGTTCATGAAACGTCAATCGTCAGCAAATAGTATAAGCTTTTTTCTGCAAAATTGTTTACAAAAAAAACCTCTGTCAAAAATTTATTTTGACAGAGGTTGCATACACCCAATCGTATGTTATATTCAATTGTTGAACAAATTACTTACGAAGTGTTGCATATAGTGGTTATTAAAAGCCTGAATTAATTAGTAGGTCTTAGGAGTTGTTTCTGTGCCAGCAGGTTGCGTGCTTTTGGTAGGTTCCATACTTTTGTTGGCAGGGCTCATGCCCTTATCCTTATCCATAGTTGCATCACTCTTGCTGGTAGGTTCTTCAACTTTGATCAGTTCACCTTTAGCATCATAAAAAAGGTGATATTTCAATTCGCCCATCGATATTTTAACCTTATATGAATTATCTTCTCCAAGGTAAGCTTTGTCGATCTTAGAGCCTGTATAAGCAGTAGAGATTGATTTAGTAACTGCTTCGGGAAGTTCTGAAACTTTAACTTCTTTGAATTTGTCGTCTTTATCTTCTACAACTGTTATTTGATTTTGTAATTTCATAGCTTTGGCCACCTGAGGCGTCACAAAACTAAATGCCATAATGGCTGCGCTTAAAATTATTACTTTTTTCATCTTTGCTATTTTTTAATTTATAAAAAATTGTTTGCTGACTATCTTGTATTCAAAACCATGCCACAAATTGATAAATCATTTTTTAATATTGTACAATCAACAATATATCAATGTTTTATATGAATAAAAAGGGAAATTGGTATGCAAGGGCTTGTCAAAATAAATGTGTAGAATCCACGTGTATATTGTAGAAAAAATCCACAATATAATGGGGAAAGAATAAGTTTTTTTGTATTTACGAAAAAAGATAACAACATTTATTGGTATGCTTCATATTTTATAAAATCTTATCTTGCAGATTAAACTTCTGTTTAAACACCTTCATCCCTTAGTTTATCGCCTTCATCGCCTTTTATTTTCAAACCATTGCATTCCGTAATATATTTGTTTCATCAATTAACATTTTTAAAATCAAAAGACATGAAAACAATTATTCTCAGTGTATTTATCGTGTTGGTAGGCCTTTGTGCAGTGGCGCAGGAAAATGATTCAAAAAACTACCTGTTTACTTTGAAAGGAAAAAACAAAACCCATGAAATTGGTTTATATGGGGGATTAACGGGAACTTATTCCGAAACTTTATCAAAACCATCAGGTTGGCTAGGTGCAAAAGCTGGCTTTGTATTTAACCACAAATGGGCTTTCGGTTGGGCTGGAAATGCACTTTACTTTGATCGTCGCCTTAGTAATGTTGTAACCGATGGTACTTACCATCTTGAAGCCGGATATGCCGGAGTATTTGCCGAATACATGCAACCCATTGGGAAGAATATGAAAATCAGCTTCTCAATTCTTTCCGGAGCAGGACTGGCCATTTATAGGTACGATAAAGAATTTGCTGAAAATCGTCCATGGTACCAGGAAATTATTGATGAGGAAACTTTTACCGTATTTGAACCAGGAATCGAATTGATGACAAAAATCAGCTCCCATTGGTGGTTAGGACTTAATGGCTCATACCGCAATACTTCTCCCGTAAAATTAACTGGAACTGATGATATGCTTTTCAATAAATTCAATGGTGGAATTTCTATCCGATATGGTATCTTTTAAGTTGGCACGATGAATACAATAATTTTTTGCCGTATATTTTCCCTTATTTTAGGAATAATTACTGCCACACTAATTAAAATCCAGAGTTTTCAGCATAAAACCAAAGTAATACCACTTAATCAATTTAAATCAAAAGATAGGTTTTCACCTGTTGAGATAGAAAAACATTTACATCAAACAGCACTACTTTTAAGTGCTGTTTGATCTATTGATAAAAAGGTGTTCCTAATTATCACTGTTCTTTTAGATATTCTGCTTATCTTTAAAAATTAAATGCCAGTCTAATGTTCTCAATCAGCATCAACCGTTTATTTCCTTTTCCTAAATTGCTTAAAGTGTTGATAGTGATGTCTGTCCTCCTGCAATGTATCATTATATCCTACAATCATTATTTAGGATATTATCATGTTGCCAGTCTTTCAGAGTTTATCAACCGTTGGGCCTATAGTAGCGTGCTGACTACGATTGCTGCATTTATGATCGCTTATCCCGATTTATTTATCATCCGTTACCTTAATAAACCCTTTCCGTGGGGACAAAGAATTTTTGTCCGAATCAATATTCAACTGATTTTTACTCTTTTAACTGCAGTAATCATTTCATCATTTATCACATTCCTATCACACTGGATTGATGCTTATAAAGAAGATATTGGAAGTGTGCTGATAACAAACGCGATGATTTTTTCGGTTGTCAACCTGATCTTGATGATCACGCTGGAGGCCTGGATATTTTACATGGACAGCCGTTACTCGCGGAAATTAGCTGTGAATCTGGAAAAAGAATTGGCTTTGATTCGCTTTGAAGTGCTGAAAAGCCAAATTAATCCGCATTTTCTATTCAACAGCCTGAATGTGCTTTCAGGATTGATCAGCAAAGATGCAGCCAAAGCACAATTGTTTATAGATGAGTTTTCTATGGTTTACCGTTATGTACTCGAAACTATTGAAAAACAGGTAGTAAGTTTGAGCGATGAACTTGGTTTTATGCATTCGTACATGTTTTTGCAACAAATAAGGTATGGTGAACATTTGATTTTACAAGTTAATATTCCATGGCAACAGTTGCAAAAACTGATGCCTCCGCTTTCGTTGCAACTGGTTTTGGAAAATGCCATCAAGCACAATGAAATAAGTCGGGTGAAACCATTAACGATTGCAATTTACTGCGAAGATGGTTTCTTGGTGGTAAAAAATGTTCTTCAACCCAAATTTTCTTCTGTAAAGTCAACGGGAATGGGACAGAAAAACCTGTTTAAAAGATATGAACTACTTCACGACGAGGTTCCAACGTTTACAATTGAGAACAGTTTTTATATAGCTAAATTACCATTAATTGACAATGATGAATATGAAGATACTAATTGTTGAAGACGAAGCGCTGTCAGCCGAAAGACTGGAAAACATGATCATGGAAATTGCACCTGATTATAATATTTTAGCTAAAATAGGTTCTGTCAAAGAAGCCGTAAAATGGCTGACAACCAATTCTGTAGACTTGATATTTCTTGATATTCAATTGTCCGACGGGTTGAGCTTTGGTATTTTTGATCAGGTGACTGTACAAACGCCCGTTATTTTTACTACTGCCTATGATAAATATGCTATTAAGGCTTTCCAGCTAAACAGCATTGCTTATCTGCTCAAGCCAATCCGAAAAAATGAACTCATGGAAAGCCTTCAGAAATACCAAACCATGAAATCGGCTTTTACCATTGACTTTGAACGATTGCTGGCCAATTTGCAAGGAAAAAAAACGGAATACAAGAAACGTTTCCTGATTCAGACAGGGGAGAAGATACGCAAAGTTGAAATTACCGACATAGCTTGGTTTTATGCCCTGGATAAAGGAGTTTATATCCGAACTTATCAAAATCAATCATTCCCGGCTGAAAGTTCTCTGGATAGCCTGGAGCAACAGATCGACCCATGTCAATTCTTCCGCATCAACCGAAAATACCTTGTTAACATGGATGCTATTGCCAACATGGTTGCATGGTCGCGCGGCCGCATCAAACTGGAACTCAAACCCAAAGCTGACGATGAATTCGATTCGGTGGTGAGTATCGACCGTGCTTCCGATTTCCGAAAATGGTTAAATAACTGAGAAAAAAAA
>Ga0123337_10006693_pt1 | contig 10933 bp, 15 predicted proteins | sample frozenSSSSmetaG_FD_89792 | JGI IMG/M metagenome (GOLD analysis project Ga0123337, IMG submission 89792) | Glacier valley bacterial and archeal communities from Borup Fiord, Nunavut, Canada, to study Microbial Dark Matter (Phase II) -... | ecosystem: Environmental > Aquatic > Freshwater > Ice >...
CGGTGCTGTGTTCCCGGTTTTCAATAAGCCAGGTGGCCATGCCGCCATCGAGCACCGCCATGTCGTCTTCGCCATAGACCTTGAACTGCCAGTACACACGCAAGGCATCGTCCACGTCGGTGGCATCCACGCCCACGGGCACGATCACCATGGGTTTAGCGGCATCAATGCCAGCGGCTTGAATGGTTTTCTCGAAGGCAGCCTTTTCGGGAATCATGTACTTGACCTTGAGATCGCCATAGCTGCGTTCAGTACGCATGGTTTTCATGTCGATCAGCCGGGCGCCAGGAATGTGCCCACCCACGTCTACCAGCAGCTTCTTTCCCGACTTGGCATCGGCTTCAAACTCCGGCTTTTCTGTAAAAGACTTCACGTTGGAGCGCACTTCGACCACCTGCACTTTGTCCAGGTTATCGGCCAGCCATTGGGCACTGACCAGCGGGCCGGGGAGCACACCCGCATGCGCGGTCAGCAGTCCGAACGCGGTCACTGCGGCAGCCGTCACTTGTGCAAGCACTTGTCTCATTGTCTTCTCCTGGGGTGTTGGACTGCTTCAGCAGCCGAGTTGTTGAATTCGTTGGGAAAGCGAGATGCGGCATTCAGTCACCACGTCCAGCCGCCGGTCTTCGCACAGGGCTTCCCAGCCCTGCCGGGCGCTTCGCCGGGCCATCACTGCATCACGCCGCCGCACCAGACACACCAGCTGCGGGAAATACAGCCGCACCATGGCGGTGAGCCAGCGCGCCACCGGAGCCATACGCCCCCGGGTCTGGACCGCAAAGCAGGCCAGAGCCTGCTCGACCTCGGCAGCTTGCCGCCAGGTTTCCCCCGTGACCCACCGGTTGACGGTGAACAGGCGAATCGGCTGGCCCTGCGGATCAAGGGAAATACCCGCCAGATGCGTGTAGTCACCCGGCTGGCTGCCCTGGGCAAACAGGTGAAAGTGGCCGTGTTCGTTGTCAGGGTGACGGCGCGCGCCATGGGCGTGGTAGTAAAAACGGGTGCCGTACGTCTTGTCAATCACGTCCTGGCGTGGGTAGTGCACCAGTTCAATGCAGCGCGCTGCGCCGGCCATGGCGGCACGCGCCAAGCTGCTGCCTGCTTGCGCGTAACGCAGCGGTATGCCCAAGGCTTCGTGCGCAGCGTGCAGCAGCGGCTCAGAAACGGTGGCCATCGCGCGGGTGCGTCAAGCGTTCCGATTACTTTTTGGGTGCGCAGGGATTGTTTGGCGCACAAGGATTGTCCGAGCTTTTTTTCTTCTTTTTCTTGGCGGGGCCACAGGGATTGCTCGGGCCGCAAGGGTTCTCGACCTTTTTGCTGTCCTTGGCGGTGGTGGCCGGTGCATCGGCAGCCAGTACGGCAGGCGCTGGCGCCACCAGTGCAGTGGCCAGCATCAGAGCCGACAAAGTTTCAGTCAGTTTTCGGCGTGAAGGAGATTGTTTTTTCATCGGAGTATTTCCTAGAGTCATGGGTTGAATAATCAAACTGGGGTTTGGGAACCCGCGCCTGCAACCGCTTGCTCGGACGTCACGGGCCCGGCAGAACGTCGTTCAAACCAGGAGCCAAAATAAAACACCGCGACCAGCGCTGCGATCAGCAGGGCCAGCATGGTCACTTCAGGAATGCCGTAGGCATCGGTAAAGGTGTCGCCAGCTTGCACTTCACCCATCGCCATGATGGCCTCAATAGCCGGGCCATAAAGACCGGCAAATACCACCGTACCCAACAACAGACCCACCAGAAACACCAGGGCATCAAGCCGGCCTGAAAACAGACCCACCACCGACGTGCCGGGGCAATAGCCCCCGATCGCAAAGCCTGCGCCGACAAAGGCGCCGCCGACCGCTGCAGCCATCAGAAATGAGGTGGGCACAAACACGGCGTCAGCCGGCATCAGGCCTGCAGCGCGCAAGCCATATAAACCCAGCGCGGTGACCACAATGGCGGTGAACATCACCTTGAACACCGACCAGTCACGCAACTGGAACTGCGCAGTGAGCTTGCTGGGGCTGCCAAAACCCGCGTTTTCAAGCACGAAGCCGAACAGCGCGCCACAGACGAGCCCTGAAATCATGCCGGCATCATTGAATGGAAACATCTCAGACTCCCTTGACCAGACGGCTGACGATCAGACCTGTTGCGAAGAACAGCCCCAGAAACACGAAAGCCGCTACCGCCAGGGTTGCGGCCCCCGAAAGACCCAGGCCACTGGTGCAGCCTGCGGCCACACGGGCTCCAAACCCTGCCAGCAAGCCACCGCCCAAGGCCGCAACCAGGCGGCGCGGTGCACCAACACTGCGAGCGCCATCGAGCTGAATCCGAAAACGCCCCCCAAAAAATGCAGCCACCAGCGCGCCAATGGCCACACCAATGACCTGCCAGCTGATCCACGATGCCAAGGGGTTTCCGCCCTCGACCAAGGGCCCCAGATAGCTATTGGCCTGGGTTGCAGCAGGCGCCACCGCCAAGCCCAGCCAGGCGGTCATGCGGGTAGAGGCGCCGGTCGCGCCCAAGCCGTGTCCCGTGAGCACAAACGTCAACAACAAGACCAGCCCCAACGCAAGGCCTGCCACCAAGGGAGACCAGAACGGCCTGACCTTACGAGCGGAAAATTCGGTAGAAATCAACATGCGAACCAGACTCCATGGGGGTTGTATACCCCCCGTAGTATATTGAGATGCCCATGTTGATGCAAGACATCCATGGTCAGGCCGTCTTCACTCCGGCAGCAAAGGATTCAGGTTCAGGATGCGGTACATACGGCCTTGCTTGTCCAGCGGCTGGAGCGCGCCCTCCCGGACCAGCGCACTCACCTCGCGGCTAACCGTTTCCAGCTTCAGGTTCAGCATCGAACCCATGTCTTCGCGGGAAAATAGCGTCACAAGCTGATCGTCGGTCGCGCTCCGCATCTTGAGCACGAAGTTGCAGACGCGCTGACGGGCCGAGCCAAAATTGAGATCCGCCAGCCAATCGTCAGCGTCCTTGAGCGCGCGATGCCATTTTTCCATCAGGCGCTGCTGCAAGCGCGGCGAGCTCAGCCCCAACGTATGGATGACCGACAAGGGAATCCGGCACACCGACGCATCGGACAACGCCACGGCATCGGTGTCGTAGCGGGCGGCGACCAGCGCTTCCATGCCGGCCACATCGCCGGGCCGCAACACCCGGACAATGCGCTGGCGGCCGTCCGAGGTACTGCGCATCAACTTGATCATGCCGGCGCGCAGGGTAAAGATGCCCATGGCTGACGCGCCTTCCTGAAACAGCGTGTTGCCAGCGCGAAACTCCAGGTCATCGATAGGCGCGTGAATCAGTCCAAAATCCGCTTCAGTGAGGTCGGCAAACAACACCATGTCCCGAATGCCGCAGTTGCGGCAATTGGACGTGCCCTTCCAGGCGGATTCAGTTTTGATGGGAATCATGGGTGCGTCTTGCGCAGGCGATACCACCGCAACACGCGCCACACCAGCAACAACAAAGGACTTGCGTGAAGCAGCAAGTCAAACACGTCCAGCGGCTGCACCAGCGTGCCGGCAAACAGCATCCGGAGTTTTTCAAGCAAGTGCGGTTCGGGCCAAATGGGTGCCACAGCCAACCAGCCGGCGATCACAGCCAACCAGAGCATGGGAATTCGATTCAGTACGTTCATGGGGTCCAACAGTTTTTCTTGGGAAGGGAGGGCCGCTCAAGCCTTGATTGCAGCACGCGCCTGCTGGAGCCGCTGCTCCAGGTATGCGCCATAAAAATCTTCGATGTAGCCGCCTTCAAGGCGCTCCGCCACCTCTTTCCCCGCGGGGCCAAAGAACAGCACTGTGGGGGCCACCTTGATCTTCCAGCTCCGTACCAACTGCGCGTGCGTCACCGCGTTGCGCTGGAAATCGCTTACTGGCGCGGCGCTGCGCCAATCGATCTGGACCACGGGCACACCGTCCTGCTGACGCAAGGGCCCCAGGTAATTATTCCGCGCCACCCGGCAAAAAGGACAACCCTCCAGGCTGACCATCACCACCAGCGGTTGAGCGATTTTTAATGCGCGCGCCAGTTCGTCTGCCAGGGAGTCCGGGGTAGGCAGCACCACGCCTGCTGCCCACGCAGACGGGGCAGCGCATGCGGCAAGGCAGGCAGAAGTCAGCAGCAGCTCCCGGCGCCCTACTCCGTTCAGCATCAGCATCAAGGCGCCTCCCTTTCCATCAGCAAATAGGTGTTGTAGGCATTCATGCGGTTGGCCACGCGAAATAGCGGAAGGTGCTCGAATGGGGTCCAGTCGGTGGCCTCGTAGGCCTCCTCAAAAGGCGCCATGTTCTTTGCAGCCTGGCCCATGGCGGTGCGCAGGTAAATCAGGTAGTTGCGCGTCAGTTCCGTGTCTTTGCGCGCCTCGGCCGAAAGCGGTCCATGGCCCGGTACGATCACCGACGCATCAAAGGCCAGCAGGGTTTCCAGCGCCTTGATCCAGTGGCCGCTGTCGGCCTGGCCAACAAAGGGAATGCGGCTGCGAAAGACCAGGTCGCCCGCAAACAGCACCTTTTCGTGCGGCATGTAAATCACCAAGTCCTCAGGGGTGTGCGAGGGACCTACCGGCTGCAGCATAAAGCGCACACCACCAATGGTGAGTTCCTTGGGCCCGTCGATCCACTCATCGGCCGGCACCAGTCGCGTCTTGTCATCAATCCACGGCGCCAGATCCTGACGCGAAGCATCAAGCCGCAGGCGCGCAGTATCAGAATTCAGGTATTCAAGGGCAGCCCGGTGCGCCACGATGCGTGCGCCCTGCGCCTTGAAGGTCTGCAGGCCGTAGATATGGTCAGCGTGGTAATGGGTAACGATCACATGCGTGACGGGAAGCGGCGTAACTTTGCGGATTTCGGCCATGAGGCGCTCGGCTAACGCAGGCGATCCCAGTGCATCGATCACCACCACGCCCGTTGCGGTCACCACGAAGGCTGCGTTGGAAATGAAGTTCTGGTTGGCGCCAGACCCCAGCGCCGACAGTCCCTCGACGTACCACGCTGAGGGCGATACCCGCTGCGCCACCATGTCTGGCGCCATCTCCGTGGCGGTCGCACCACCGGTGACAGCAGGGGGCTTGGATGACTGTGCAAGTGCAGGCACCGTGATCCATGCAGCCGCAAGCCCGGCAAGTGCGTAGCGTCGCGCACGCCTGAAAAATGGCAGCGTCAAAAAGGAATTCATCATGTCTCCTAGCATAATCAGGAAGGTCGTTTTTAAAAAATGCCTTGGGGCACTGTAAAACTTGACGGGGATCAACATTCGATTTTCAGATGAAGCCTACCATTAATATAAGCTCTTACTGAATTAATAGGGAAATGCTGTGAATCTGGCAACTATTCTGGAACGCTACGGCGATGATGCGGCACTGGCCGTCGGCGGTGCACTCATCGGCGGGCTATTTGGTTTTTTTGCCCAACGTTCGCGTTTTTGCCTGCGTGCGGCGGTGATCGAGTTTTGGCACCGCAGGTTCGGCGAAAAACTGTCCGTCTGGCTGCTCGCGTTTGCAACGGCCGTGGTCACGGTACAGGTGCTCCTGCTCACCCACCAACTGGACATCAGCACGGCGCGTCAAATCGCCAGCCGCGGAAGCCTGTCTGGCGCGTTGGTGGGTGGGCTGCTGTTTGGTGCCGGCATGATCATGACGCGTGGCTGCGCCAGCCGCCTGCTGGTGCTGTCGGCCAACGGCAACCTGCGCGCCCTGCTGGCGGGCTTGATCTTTGCCGTCACGGCGCAGGCATCACTGTCGGGTGTATTGGCCCCTTTGCGCGCTACCATCAGCAGCTGGTGGACGGTGGACGGCGGGCCATCCCGCGACCTGCTGGCTATCACCGGCGTGGGTCCTTGGGGCGGCCTGACTGCCGGTTTGATCTGGTTGGGGGCGGCCCTTTATTTTTCGTGGCGCAGCCCCCAGCGCAATGCGTGGATGTGGGTGGGGGGCATCGGCACCGGCCTGACAGTGACGGCCGCTTGGTGGTTCAGTTATGTGGTGTCGGCCCAGTCATTTCAGGACGTTCAAGTACAAGGCCTGACCTTTAGCGGTCCGTCGGCGGAGTGGCTGATGCGCGTGCTGTCTTCACCTGCGCCCACCATCGGTTTCAATTTCGGCCTGTTGCCTGGCGTTTTCGCAGGGTCGTTCTTAGGTGCCTGGCTGGGGCGTGAGCTCAAGTTGGAAGGCTTCAAGGACGGCTATAGCATGACCCGCTACATTGCGGGTGCCATCCTGATGGGCTTTGGCTCGATGCTGGCAGGCGGCTGCGCGGTGGGCGCAGGCATGACAGGCGGCGCAATATTTGCGCTGACCGCCTGGGTCAGCCTGCTGGGGATGTGGGGCGGTGCTGGCCTGATGGACCGATTGCTGGACAACCGGCCGGCCCGCCAGGATGACGACCGCGCCAGCACCAGCCTTCAGCCCGTGGCTCGGGCGACCTGAGGAAGCTGCGACTACTTGCCGCTGAGGTATTCGGCCACCGCGGCCATCTCCAGGGCCGTCATCTTGCTGGCGATGGCATGCATGACCGCATTGTCATTGGTGCGTTCACGCTGGTTGAACTGCTTGAGCTGGCCCTCGGTATAGCGTGCAAACTGGCCAGCCAGGCGCGGCAGGTTGGTCGTGCCCAGCGCGGCCTCGCCATGGCAACTGGCGCAGGCGGCGACACCACTGTATTTGTTGCCGTGCTGGTAGATGTACTGGCCCATGGCCGCCAGCGCCGCATCTTTGGGAGGCTCGGGCGTGACCTTCTGCTTTTCAAAGTATTTGCCCAGGGCCACCATTTCATCAGGCGTCAGCTTGGCCACCATATCTGCCATGGCGGTACTTTTACGCTTGCCAGACTTGAAGTTTTCAAGCTGCTTGGCGACATATTCCCAGTGCTGACCGGCCAGGCGCGGAAACACCTCGCTACCCGACTCGCCCTCTGCGCCATGGCATAAAAAACACACACCAGCCACAATTTTTTTGGCGCGCGCCTCGTCGGCTTGCGCGCAAGCGCCACCCGAAAAAGCCATCAAGGCCAGCACACCCCACCACCTGCTAGCTGTTTTCATTCATTCACCCCGCATTGAATCAACCGATTGATCAGCCCACCTGCGCTTTTGGCGATCCATGCAAAACGCCGCCCACCTCGCGGCCAGCGGCGCCTGCATTAGTTCCTAAAATTAAGCCAGCGTATCGGCCCAGATATTGCGGGCCCACGCCATCGCGTAGCGCCCTTCGAGCTCGTTGGCTGCGCTGGACACACCACCGGCGCCAGGCACTGGCAGCATGGTCATTTTCTCGACGTCGTAGCGATGCACGCTGGCGACGTGCACCACGTCCTCGTCGCTGACAAAGCTGTAACAGGTGTTGTTGTAGATCGGCAAGGGATTGGGCTGCTTGCCGGTCAACAGCGCCACCACGGCCGCCGCACAGGTCTTGCCATGCTGATTGGCCATGTGACCGGATTTGGGCATGGCGGGCGCGATCTGGATCGAATCTCCGAGCACATGAACGTTTTTAACGACCTTGGATTCAAAGGTCAGGAAGTCAATCTCGCACCAGCGCTTGTTGGCCGTTGCCATGCCCGTCTTGACGGCAATGTCGCCGGCACGCATGTCGGGAATGACATTGAGCACCGCAGCTTTTACGTCTTCACTAAACTCAAACTTGAGCGTGTTGGTGGCGGCATCCACGTCCGCCAGTTTGTGCTTGCCGCGGTATTCAACCATACCTTTGTAGCGCTCAGCCCAGGCTTTCTTGAACAGCGGTCCCTTGGAGGTGACATCGTCATTGGCGTCCAGAATCAGCACCTTGCTCTTGGGCTTGGCCTTGCTGAAATAGCTGGCGACCTGACAGGCGCGCTCGTAAGGACCAGGGGGGCAGCGGTAAGGCGCCATGGGAATGGTCAAGGCATACACGCCGCCATCCGGCATGGCTTCGAGCTGCTTGCGCAGGGCTACGGTCTGGGCGCCCGCCTTCCAGCTGTGCAAGACCTTGTCCTTGGCGCCTTCCTTGGCCATGCCGGGCAGGTTCTCCCACATGAAGTCCACACCGGGCGACACGATCAGCCTGTCGTAGGGCAATTCACCACCTTTAGCCAGCATGACCACGCGTTTGTCGGGGTCGATGCGGGTCACCATGTCTTGAACCAGCCGCACGCCGTGGCGCTTGAGCAGGTTGTCATAAGGCGTGGTGATGTCCGCCATGGTTTTAGTGCCGCCGATCACCAGATTAGATATGGGGCAGGAAATAAACGTGCTGTTGGGCTCAATCAGCGTGACATCGATGCCGTAGTCGGACCACATGCGCACATACTTGGCTGCCGTGGCACCACCGTAGCCCCCGCCGACCACCACCACTTTGAGGCCGCTGCTGCTGCTGCCCGTGCTGGCACAACCAGACATCATCCCAATGGCGCTGAGCGAGCCCGCTGCACCGACGCTTTGTACAAATTGACGACGCTTCATCATGATCTGGCCTTTGTTATTTTTTCAGGGCTGAAAAGTACGCTGCCAAGGCCGCGAGCTGATCATCCGAGTACCCCTTGGAGAGCTGATGCATGATGGTGGCCGGCTTTTTACCCGTCTTGAAGTCCAGCATCTTTTTCAGCAATTCGTCCTTATTGACGCCTGCAAGTGACTCATTGCCCGCTTGTGCAACGCCATGGGTGCCATGGCAGCTGGCGCACGATGCCGCCATACTGCGCACTTGCAAGGGGTCCATGGCTTGGGCTTGCGCCCCAATTGAAAAAGCGGCCAGCGCACCAGCCAACAGCAAAGGGTTCCATTTCATTGCGTTGTCTCCTTCTATTTATTTTTCAAAACCACGCCGTGCATCAGGGGCGCAAATACACATAACCTTCCTTGGCCTGCAAATTGGCGACTTCCGCCACGCCGGACGGCACAATTTTCGCTTCCATGGCCACCCTTTCCTTGGGTATCTTGCGGGACACCAGGGTGTTGTTGCAGACCCGGAACTCGACGCCGCGGCCGGACAACTCACCAATGGCGCCCGCAAACGACTGGTCCATCTGGTTGGTGGCGCCATCGAGTAAAAAGTCAATGCCCAAGCCATGCGTGACGACCACGATCTTGGCGGTCGGATCAGCCGCAAGGTGGTTGCGGATGTTAGCCATGGCCCGCGAGGCCTGCGGAATCCCCTCGCTGAGGTGATAAACCACCTTGACTTGCCCCCAAGACAATGTGGCGGCCAGCAAACCGACGAATAAAAAAATGAACCGTTTCATGAGCAACTCCTTATATTGAATGACTGAATGCTACGGCCGACGTGACGCCGGTCGTTACGGTAATAACCCGAAGCAAACCTGGAAAGAAAGTTTTTAGATACCGGCAAACTCGCCTTCAATGGCGATCTGCGTGCAGACGGCGCGGCACAGACTGGCCACGCGGTCGTCAATGATGCGGTAATGAATTTGCACCCCTTCGCGGCGCTTTCCCAGCACGCCCGCCTGGTATAGCGTGTTCAGATGCTGCGACATATTGGGCTGCGTGGTTTTTATTTCGCTCAGCAACTCGCTTACGTTTTTTTCGCGGTTACACAGGCTGCTGATAATCTTCAGGCGCATGGGTGCCGACATAACACGAAAAACCTCGGCCGCCAACTCAAAGACCTGATCCGGCTCCACTATCGCATCCGCAGTCTTCTGATTTACGCGCTTGACCATATGTAAATTCTCCGTATCGGCAATATGCCGGCTCTTTCTATATAGGTAGTTTCGAATATACGCTGCTTACAAGAAGAAATCGACCCTCCCGCGCACGTTCGCGACTAAGGAAAAACCTCTTCAATCGCCATCGTCGTCTGCAACGCATGGTCGGCGATCTGCGCAGACATCAACGCCAGCGATGCCAGGGCATAGGTGCCGCTGATCACGTCCTTGTAGGCCACTTCGGCGGCGACCGCGTCGCTGCCCAGGCCCTCGGTGGCGGCCACGATGCATTCCTCCATGCTGCCCAGGCCCGCGTCGCCGAAAAGCGCCTCGCCCTCGTAGCTGACGCGGTACTCGTACAGCCCCTGGTCCATCGGGTCAATGTGAAAACGCACGATCAAGGCTGGCTCCTGGTATGAATTGCTGGCAGCTGCTGTAGGAAAAATTTAAATACTACTGATTTCATAGCTATATGCACCCGTGCTGATTGGGCTAGAGGCCAAAATGACTGATAACTCCGTACCCGGCGGCCCGGCCGCTGGCCAGGCAGGCCGTCAGCAGGTAGCCGCCGGTGGGCGCTTCCCAGTCGAGCATTTCACCGGCACAGAACACCGGCTGCCCGGCCGCCTCAGGCAGCTTCAGGCGCAGCTGCGCGTCCATCGCCTCAAACATCACGCCGCCCGCGCTGCTGATGGCTTCGTCGATCGGCCGGGCCGAAAGCAGCCGCACCGGCAAGGCCTTGATGCCGGCGGCCAGCTTCACCGGATCGGCAATCGCGTCCTTGCCCAGCAGCTCGTACAGCATCGCGGCCTTGATGCCGTCCAGGTTCAGCCGGCTCTTGAGGTGGCTCGACAGCGAGCGCGAACCGCGCGGGTGGCGCACCTCCACCAGCACCTGCTCGGGCGACTTGTCGGGCAGCAGGTCGAGCAGCAAGGTGGCGCTGCCATGGGCCGCAATCTCGTCGCGCAGCAAGCCGGAAGCGGCATAGATCAGGCTGCCCTCGACGCCGGTGGCCGTGGCCACAAACTCGCCCCTGCGGCTGAAGCGGCGCCCCTGCGAATCGGTGAAATGAATGGCGACCGACTTGAAGGGCTGGCCCGCAAAGCGGCTGGCAAGGTGCTCGGTCCAGCCGACCTGCGGCAGCGGGCTTTTGCCCAGCAGCTCCATCAGGAATTCGCGGCGCGTCTCGCCGGGCTCGGCCACGGCGGCGGCGACCTGGGCCGGGCTGTCGGGCCGCGCGGCCACGTCAAAACCGCAGTTGGATGGCTGCAGCGGCGCCA
>Ga0123337_10006695_pt1 | contig 10931 bp, 2 predicted proteins | sample frozenSSSSmetaG_FD_89792 | JGI IMG/M metagenome (GOLD analysis project Ga0123337, IMG submission 89792) | Glacier valley bacterial and archeal communities from Borup Fiord, Nunavut, Canada, to study Microbial Dark Matter (Phase II) -... | ecosystem: Environmental > Aquatic > Freshwater > Ice >...
CTAAATTGGTAAAGGGTAACGATGCCGGGGATACACAGTCCGCGCCACTGCTGGCCGTTACTGTATAGGATGTTCCGATTGTTGCCCCGGTTACAAGTCCTGCTGCGTTTACCGATGGGCCTGACGGGTTAAAGGTGTAGGTGAACAAAGCATTGTAATTGGTAATCGTGGTTGATCCGGCGGCCAGACAGGTTGGCGGTGTGGTCAACAGGGTAGGTGCTGCGGGTGCCAGCGGTTGTGCCAGTATTGTTACACTTGTCGCAGGTGAAATACATCCGGTTGCTGAAGTGACTGTTACGTTGTAAACACCGACAGACAAACCTGCAAATACGCCTGTCCCGTTCTTGACTGCTACCACAGTAGGATTGGACCCTGTTACCGTATAAACAGGCGCACCCGGTGCCGTAACGGTGATCGTTCCCGTGGCTAAAGCGCATGTGGGCTGTATTAAGCTTACTGTAGGTGCTGCGGGTGTCATAGGAAGGGTGACCACATTGGTGTTTAATGAAATCGCACCGCTAGTTGAAAGGCCCCTGCCCATAAGAGATGAGCCTGCCGATAAGTTAATGGCTCCGTTTGCAATGACTGTTCCCAAGAATGTAGAACCAGCTCCTAAATTGAAAGCCCCGTCTATCTGCCAGTATACATTGCACGCGGAGGCCCCATTGATCAGTAATATATTAAAACCACTACCAACGGTTAAGGCTCCATTTATGTTGATCACAAATATGGCATTGGGATCACCCTTGGCATCCAGGGTAAAATTCCCATTAAGAGCTGCGGCACCTACCGTGGAATAGGTTCCTGGAAAGATAAACCCTGTTTCATTGTTAATTTCCAGGGGAGTTGCCAAAGGAAGGCCGCCAGTAGTAAAATTGCTAAATGCAGTAGCCACATCAGCAAAAGGAGAATTTAAAGCAGGATTTCCAACATTGTAAATATTTCCGTTTACAATTCCCGGGCGAAATCCGACCGGTGAAGATGTGAAACTTCCGATATCGCCGGTTATAACGGATGCTCCAGTATTGTTAAAAGCACCGGCGGCGGTAAACAGGGCGAAGCTGGATGTTGAACCCAGGTTTGGAGCCTGACCAAAATTCGCTTTCGGAAAAGCCAACAAGACAACGATTGCAAGAATCAGTAAAATTCTGTTCATAATTAAGTGTATTAAAGGTTATTGATTTTTAACTAAGTTAAGGATAATTAAAAAGTATTTTGGTTATTTTAGGATAATTTTTTGGATAAAATTAATGGTACAACATGATTCAATTTGCAGCACAATTGGTATACTCTTATCTTTGTTTTATCAAGCTGAAGGGAAACAAGCTCTGCTGGAGAGCAACTTGTAAGGGATGCAGTTGATGAACGACAAAAATGTTAATTCACTAAATTAGCCATGCTCCTTTGGATATGCAAAAGCTGGCAGTGACTAGTGCAGATTTGCAATTAGGAGAGTTAGAAAGATGGTGAGCATAAAAATGCAGGAGGTTAATGAGTACGTGACTACTTCTTTTAAGGCGACTGATGATCAGTGACTTGCCAGCTTTTATCAACTATAGTCACCCGCTTAAGTTTTAAAGCCTGTTTGCCCTCGACTTCCTCACGTTCCGCACGCCTCTCTTTTTACTCTTTCTCTTTATAATTATCCCTGTTTGAATGAAATGAAACCGGAAAGGGATAAAATACAAGACGGGCGGAACGGGCGGAACGGGCGGAACGGGCGGAAACTTTATCCAATTTTGTAAAATTTCAGATGCCTAACCGCCCATTATTTTTACATAGGTACCCTGCTGTTCCCTATAAAGCTACCCAACCCTGAACTTCGGGTATATTTAAAAACTTATCGAAAGGTATTGCAGAGGGGATCACAGCCTGGTTTTTCAATAAGAGGAAAAGACCAATTGGATGTTCTTTGACATCTTCCGAACACCCCTAATTTTCAATCTAAACCAGTTAACCCGAAATTTTTAATCCCCTTTAAATAGCTACCGCTCAGTGAGCAAGTGGACCTATAAGGTTATTGATGAAGTTACTGAAGACTCAATTATAATAGATGATATTTTTCAAACACGGCAGCATCATTCCCAAATCAGCAAACGTATTCAATCGAAGAAAAAATAATGACCTCAGCCATTTGATAATAAACACTATATTGAAAGCTTTTTTCACCTCTGGTTCCGCAATTATGCAATTATGCAAGTTATGCATAACTTGCATAATTGCGGAACCTTACTGAACAATTGAAACATACAATTGCCTGCTACTTCGAATATGCAAAATGCTGGTAATGTTTGATGCTTAGCGCGTTAATGGCACATAGATGGTGCAGATTTGAGCTACATTGTAGTAAATCCAAAAGAGTTAAGGATTTTCAATACATGCTTTTAGAAATTATTTAGAATTATTATAAATTAGAAAAAGCTGTATTATTTGCATTAATTTATCATTTAAAAAAGTGTAGTTTAGTAGCTGTTTTAAAATTACCCATAAATGAAAAAATTCTACCTCTTTATCTGCCTCATTACTATCAGTGTTATGTGCTTTTCCCAAGGCGAAGCATCCGATTTTACTGGCAATACCAGTGACCGGCCACGCGACCCACGTGCCGACCAGATGAACTTTGTTCCTAATGAAGTACTGGTCAAATTCAAAGACGATGTATCGGTTCCAGGAGGAAGCAGCCTTAAATCAGCGGGCATCACTGCAGTTGATAGGGTATTAAGAGCCAACGGAGTTGCTTCGCTCGAAAAGCTTTTCCCGACAGAAATGAAATTGAAGAGTGCCCGGATTGTGAAAGACCCTACCGGCAGGGATATGAAAATTCCCAGTCTGCACAACATTTACAGGATAACCGTTCCCCAGTTAAAATCCACCAATAGCGCTCCTGCCGATATCTTCAAGTTTATGGAAGAGATGAAGGCACTGCCTGAAGTGGAATATGCCGAGCCCAATTACCTATTTACCATTGGCGATTTTACTCCTGCAAGCCGTGAAATGACAATGCTTGAAGCCATGGAACAAACAGCTAACTCAGAACTTTCGACAATAGCCACAGGTCTTATCCCCAATGATCCATTGTATAACTCGCAATGGGGAATCCCAGCCACCAATATTGACGATGTTTGGAACACCACTACCGGCGACTCAACCTCAATAATAGCCATACTCGATACAGGAGTAGATTGGAAACATCCTGACCTTGCAGCCAATATCTGGAAGAACAAACAGGAAATACCAGATAACGGTCGCGATGATGATATCAATGGACTAATTGATGATATTCGTGGCTGGGATTACATTAACAATGACAACAACCCGATGGATGACAACTCGCATGGAACGCATGTAGCAGGTATTGCAGCAGCTGTTGGAAACAATGGCATAGGAATAGCCGGTGCGAACTGGAGAGCGAAAATAATGCCCATCAAAGTGTTCCAGTCTTCAGGAAAAGGTGATGCTGCCACAATTGCCAAAGGCATAACCTATGCTGCCAGTAAAGGAGCTACGGTAATTAACATGAGCTTTGGATCCTATGCCCGATCCCTTGCAATGCAAGATGCTTTGGCCAGTGCTTATGCAACAGCCATTTTGGTGGCTGCTGCCGGAAATGATGCAACTCCAATTGGTCCATGTATGGGTTGTGCACCCATGTATCCTGGAGCATTTTCGTTCGTATTGGGTGTTGAAGCAAACAAAATGGTTCCAGCTCCTTGTGGTGTTGGTGATCCTATAATTCGTGCTTGTTTCTCCAATTTTGATCAGGACGGTCCTGTCTTCTCTCAATATGCTGACTTGTTAAACTACGAATTAAAAGCCCCCGGAACAGGAATCCTTTCATGTGTGCCAAGTGGAAACTACCGCGAATACAATGGAACTTCGATGGCTGCACCATTGGTAGCAGGTGCAGTTTCATTGTATCGTAAGCAAAAGCCAACAGAATCACAGGAATTGTTGTTCGGGAATATGATCAATTCTCTGGGTCAGCATTTTGATTTGGAGGCTGCACTTACTATTATACCGGAACCGAAGCTAGACATTGTTTCTTATTCAGTAACCGACTCCATTGATGGAGATAAGGATGGAAGACCTGATGCCGGTGAAACCATTGAACTGAAAGTAAAAGTACGCAACTCCTGGGGTCAGGCCAACGATGTTAAAGTGGGTATTGAATATGGAGAATTTGAAGACCAAACAACTGCCACATTACTGACTCCAGAAGTAAGCATTGGAGCTGTTTCAGCTTATGCCACCAAAGAAAACAAGATATCAATCAAACTAAAGTTGGCTGCCAACATCAATGATGGACGGGATATTGTTTTTAAGTTGAAAACATGGTATGGTGATCATTTGGGTGAAAAAGACCAAACCATCACAATCAATGTTGAAAATGGGGTGGAATTGAAAGGAGTTATCAATCAAAACATGACCTTGTATCCGAACAAACAATATATCATTACAGATAATCTGGCCATTGCTGAAGGAGTAACATTAACAATCAAGCCGGGAACAATATTAAAGTTTGCAGAAGACAAATCAATGGTAATTGCTGGAAATGTTATCGCAATTGGCACCCGAGACAGCTTAATTACATTTACGAAAAGGGATTTATCCTCCTCTTGGAAAGGGATAAAAATTGGAGGAACCGGAAATTTACGATTCAAATATGGAAATTTCACATATGGTGGTATATTTAATAATTATCCAAGTGAAATGCTTTCTTCAGAAAATTATAATGTAAGTAGTATTATCTCAAATATTATTTTTTCATGTAATTTTGGATATATTTTTGATTTAAACCAAATATTATTCAATAGAAATATTATTACAAATAATGCATATAGTGCTGGAATAATTTATTATCCTGGACAAGCGATTATTTCTGACAATATAATTGTTAATAATAAGGCTTTCAATTACTATTATACTAATGCGGCTTTGTCCTTTACTAATTATGAATTTTTAGATGATTTTACTGAAAATAGTGTGTTTAGTAATTTCAATGGAGGCAAGATTGAAATGAACATACAGGCTCAAAATCCTAAGTTTCTTATTAAAAAGCTTTCACCAAATTACTTTGGAACAACAAATGGAAAAAAGATAAATGCAGGGATTTATGATTTTGAGGAAGATGGTTCTTTACCCCTTTTTGATATTTCAGCTAAGCTAAATACTCCACCTAGGGGAAATCATGGTCTCGTATGGAAAGTTTTAGTCAATGGCAAAGACGCCCAGGATGAATATGATCTGTTAGATCCTTGGGGAGTTGGTAAGCAAAAACTAGAAGTTTATTTTAATCGCGCGATGGATATTAAAATCCCTCCAACGGTTTCTATGGGTGTACGTTATCCTTATTCACAAACAGACATTGCAGAAGATGGTATTTGGAGTGCTGACTCTACCATTTATACAACTTATGGAACTGTCGGATTAAGTACTGGAGATGGGATCAATACAATTCGGGTCACAGGAGCCAAAGACATGGATCATTTTGAAATTCCTATTGAAGATAGGCGCTTTAGAGTAATTGTCAATGCGGCAGGTTCTCTTTCTGAAGGATTTGAAGCAACTCCAGGCATGGGTAAAGTTGCATTGGAATGGACAAATCCTAGTGAAGGGGTTGATGATTTACTTGGATATAATATATATCGTTACACCTTCCTAAACGACTCAGTTACTTCCGATACCACTATGGTTAATACTGCCATGATCAATGACACCCTCTTTACCGATTTTGAAGTAGAACCTGCCACTAAATATTTCTATGCCTACAAAACCGTTCGTACCAATCTGACAGAGAGCGACTTTTCAAAGGTAGTAGCTGCTACACCACTTACCGCAGCCAAAGGTGATGCAAATGGTGACCTTGCAGTGAATGTATTGGATATTACCACCATTGTGGCTTATTTACTCAATAATAATCCACAACCATTTATAACAGAGGCTGCCGATCTGAATAGTGATGAAAATATCAATGTACTGGATATTGTTAGTGTGGTTAACCTGGTACTTGGGAATAAATCGGCTGTAATTTCTACCAATGAACAAGTTCACCTGTATATGCAAAACGATAGCTTGTTTGCAGATGCACCTATTGCCGTGGGAGGTATTCAATTTGACATCAGTGGTGTAACCTCAGTTGATGAAATCCAGAAATTAAAAGCACTCGATGGTTTTGAATCAGGGTATGGTGTCAATGAAAAAGGGATTCGACTGCTTTATTATAGCCTTTCAGGTAAAAGCATTTCTGCAGGCACTCGCATTCCTTTGCTGAGATTGAAAAAGGGAAGCGGAGTTTCAGATGCTATTTTTGCTGATAAACTTGGAACCTCTATTCCTGTAAATTACAATGTTACTGAAGTCTGGAACCTGAGTGATAAGTTGTCTGAAACAGTTGCTGAACTGGGACAAAACTTCCCTAATCCGTTGAGCCTGCAAACCACTATACCAATCCGCATTTACGAACCTGTTGATGAAGCAGTGATACGTATTGTCAATATGTATGGACAAACGGTAGAAGCCATGCATGTAAGTAATCCAACAGTTGGGGAGCATTTGGTGCAATGGAACTCAGGAGCGAACAAGGGATTTTTTGCATACCTGCTTGAAATCAGGCGAGGAAAGCAGCAGTTTATTTGCCCGGTTAGAAAAATGATTGTACAATGATCAATATTACACAGAGATACACAGAGATGTACACGGAGAAAAAAAATAGCTCTCTCTATATAACCTCTGTGGTTCTCTGTGTAATCCGACGTGACAAAAGTAGCTTATGAAAAGGATTAAAAATATGACACCATTTAAAATATGGATTTTGTGTTTGGCAGGAATAGCTATTTCGCAATCCCTGTTTGCAGCCAATATTTTAAAGATCGCAACATATTCGGTAGAGCCATCCACGGAATTCATAATCCAGATAGTAGCTGAAAACAGTAGTCCGTTTGTGGCCTTCCAGGCAGATATTCCCCTTCCAGCAGGCTTCAAATACGTGGAGGGTTCCGCACTGCTCAATGCATCCCGGATTTCAAGTCATGCCCTAAGTGCCAGTTTACTAACAGGAAATATCCTCCGGTTAATTGGATATTCGATCAACAATACTGCATTCACAGGCACTTCAGGCGCTTTGGTAAGCTTCAAATTAAAGTCTGGAACCAACCCTGCCACTTATGCATTGGCCATCCAGAATCCATTGCTGGGAGATAGTCAATCCAATAATATCCTGACCAGTTCGGTCAATGGAGCGGTCACCGTTTTAGCGCCCAATATTAAGTTGTCGGCCATTGATCTGAATTACGGACGGGTTCCCCTTGGCACCAATGTGACGCAAACTATACAGATTACCAATGAGGGGAATCGCAACTTAATTGTGAGTAGCCTGACTTTTAACGATGCGCAGTTTACTACAACTGAAGCGACACCCATCACCATTGGGCCAAATAACATGCGTTCTGTTGCAGTAAAGTTTACACCTTCAGCGAAAGGTACTTTTGCTAAGCAAATCCAAATCAGTTGCAATGATCCCGATCAACCCTCAACTACGATTGCTATCAATGCGATTGCCTTTGCTGTGAACGAGATTCATACGGGAAACCTCACCGGGGCCTCCTCATCAAGCGGAAAACTTGATTTTAGTATCAATAACATGGAAGGATTTACAGGCTTCCAGTTCGACATCAATCTTCCACAACCAATGACTTATTCAGGAACAGCCCAACTCTTTCGGTCTGTAGATCATACAGTCAGCGTTAGCCAACTGAATGTTCAAACCTTGCGGGTATTGGTTTTTTCAGCCGGTAATAAGAACTTTATCGGAACTGCTGGAAAAGTACTCAGTCTTGATTTTACCCTCAAAGGTGTAGCCGGCGGGTATTCTATGGGAATCAGTAATGTCATCATTGCCAACAGCTTGGGTGAAAATATTGTTTCTGCTTCTTATGGAGGATATCTTCAAATCACCTCTCCCGATATTGATGCGCCCACACAACTCAATTTTGGCGATGTGTCCATACTTTCCAGTTCAACGAAACTTCTTCGCATCAATAACTATGGACAGGAAGCCATGACGATTACCCAACTGATGTTCAACAGCGATTATTTTAAAAGTAATCAAACGCTTCCTGTGACCATTCAGCCATACACCTATCTGGATTTACCCGTTGAATTTATTAAATCAGTAAAAGGAGCAGGAACAGGAACCCTGAAAATTATAAGTAATGATCCGGATGAAAATCCTTTTACCATTCAGTTATCAGGAATTGCTTTTGCACCCAATTATCTACTGATCAATGCCCAAAGCATTATGCAGGGAGAAAGCAAGAATGTGGCCATAGAAGTTGATAATGAAGAACCTTTTGTAGCCCTTCAATTTGACCTGACCTATCCTGCAGGATTTACTCCCGATTTGAATGCAGTGGCATTGACCGATCGCAAACAGGACCATGGATTATCCATAGTAGCTTTGTCAGCAACTAGCTTGAGAATTTTGGTGTACAGTATGGGACAAAAAACATTTACAGGTAAAACAGGCCCAATCCTCAACATTCCTTTTAAAGCTGAAACGAATATGTCACCTGGAGCTTACAATCTGACCTTCTCTAAAACTTTGATGAGTAACATCAAGTCTGAGAACATTTTATATGCATCAAGAAACGGAAGTTTAACTGTTCTGAAATTGAACCATGCTCCAATTGCCAATGCCGGAGCAGATCAAACAGTGAATGAAGGGTTAAAAGTTACTCTTGATGGTTCTGCGTCGTCTGACGTAGATGGAAATCCGCTGATGTACCAATGGACTGCACCTTTGGGTATTAGCTTGAGTTCAACAACAGTTGCTAAACCGACATTTACTTCTCCCGAAGTCTTATCAAACACCAATTATACATTCTCTTTGGTTATAAATGATGGTACTGTTAATTCAACAGCTGACCAGGTTTTTGTCACAGTTAAACAGGTCAATAAAGCACCAAATGCCAATGCTGGAGCAGATCAGTCAATAAATGAGGGGTCAATAATCACTTTAGATGGTTCTGGATCGTCGGATGCAGATGGAAACCCTATGACCTATAAATGGACTGCACCACCCGGGGTAACCCTGAGTTCGCTAACAATCGCCAAACCTACTTTTACTGCACCTGAAGTTTTAATTACAACCAATTTCAATTTATCATTGGTTGTAAATGATGGAACTGTTAATTCAACCATTGATCAAATTGTTGTCACAGTTAAACAAGTTAATAAATCGCCAATTGCCAATGCAGGAGTAGATCAATCAGTCAACGAAGGAGTTTTGGCTACCCTAGATGGCTCAGCTTCCACTGATGCTGACAATAATACACTTACCTATTTATGGACAGCTCCCCTGGGAGTTACGCTGAGTTCACTAACAGTCGCTAAACCTACTTTTACTGCTCCTGAAGTTTTAGTCAATACCGATTTTACCTTCTCACTTGTAGTAAATGACGGTACTGTTAATTCAACAGTTGACCAGGTTATTGTCACAGTTAAACAGGTCAATAAAGCTCCGGTTGCAAATGCAGGACCCGATAAGTCTGTGATGGTGAACAATTTGTTTACACTCGATGGTTCAATTTCTTCTGATCCGGACAATGATGCCATTACTTTCAAATGGACTGCTCCTGCTGGGATTATACTTAGCTCAACCACAGTAGCCAAACCTACCTTTACTGCTCCTGAAATTGGTATAAATACAAATTATTCCTTTACCCTTGTTGTAAATGATGGAACATTGGATTCACAGGCTGATCAAGTCATAATAACTATAAAGCAAGAAAACAAAGTACCAATTGCAAATGCAGGAGCTGATCAGACAATAAATGAAGGTGTAACAGCAACTTTGGATGGAACAGTATCATCCGATCCGGACAACGACGTTTTAACTTACTTGTGGACTGCACCTGCAGGAATTACACTGAGTTCAACAACAGTTGCTAAACCGACATTTACTGCTCCCGAAGTCTTAGCAAATACCGATTATACATTCTCTTTGGTTATAAATGATGGAACTGTTAATTCAACAGCTGTCCAGATCGTTGTCACAATAAAACAAGTCAATAAACCTCCATTTGCCAACGCAGGTGCCAATCAATTGGTAAATGAAGGAGTTCTGGTTTTCCTGGATGCTTCAGCTTCAACAGATCAGGAAAATAATGCACTAACCTATTTATGGACTGCCCCCATTGGAGTTGCGATGAGTTCACCAACCGCTGCAAATCCTACCTTTATTGCTCCGAAAGTAAAAAATGATTCAGTTCTGACTTTTACCCTTATAGTGAATAATGGGGTTGAAAATTCACTTCCCTCAGAAGTAAAAGTGTCAGTGAAGAATATTATCACTAAATTGGAAGTACTATGGATAAATAAATTAAAAGTATTTCCTAACCCGACAAATGGTATTCTTAATATTGAAGGATTGCAAGCTAATGTGGAAAACAAGATTTCAATTTACTCAATAGGCGGTAGTTTAATCAAGAAGAAAGTAAGTAATTCCCAAATCGAAAATATTGACATCAGTGACCAGATTCCAGGAGCCTATTTGTTGATAATTAATGAAAAGGCTTTTAATATCTTGAAGAAATAAACAAAAACGCTTTTTTTTCAGGGAGCACTGAACCTGCTCATTAGGATATGCCTAAAGCTTACATCCGCTGGTGCATCTTTGTAATTTAGGAGTGTTCGGAAGATGGTGAGCATAAAAATGCAGAAGGTTTCTGAGCATGTGACTACTTCTTTTAAGGTAACTGATGATAAATAACTTGCCAGCTTTTATCGACAATACTCACCTGCTCAGTTTTAAAGCTTGGTTACCCTTAACTTCCGCACGTTCCGCATGTTCCGCACGCCTCTCTTTTTACTCTTTCTCTTTATAATTATCCCTGTTTGAATGAAATGAAACCGGAAAGGGATAAAATACAAGA
>Ga0123337_10006697_pt1 | contig 10930 bp, 9 predicted proteins | sample frozenSSSSmetaG_FD_89792 | JGI IMG/M metagenome (GOLD analysis project Ga0123337, IMG submission 89792) | Glacier valley bacterial and archeal communities from Borup Fiord, Nunavut, Canada, to study Microbial Dark Matter (Phase II) -... | ecosystem: Environmental > Aquatic > Freshwater > Ice >...
TGATCAAAACAAGCTGGGTACTACATTTAAAACGCAAGACTACATGGTCGGTGTAACCGTGCCATTTGGCGCAAGTACTGTTTTTGCTGATTACACGCACAAAAAAGACCAAATCAATGCTAATTCGAACGCAAATCAATTTGCTCTTGGTTATACGTACAATTTGTCAAAGCGTAGTAATTTGTATACAGCGTTTAGTTATGTGAAAAATGGCTCTTTGGGACGTATTGATAATGATACTCCAGGCAAAAACGTGAGCACATTCCAATTGGGTATGCGTCACATGTTTTAATAGTGTTGATCAGTAAATGCGCATGATGTTGTAATAAGTTGTAGTTATGTGCGAAGAAAAAAAGGCGGCTTCGGCTGCCTTTTTTTATGACATATACCGATCTGAGGACAGATTACAGAGGGCAGATATTAGTAAACCCTTTATCGGCTTAACTAACATCTGATAAGTACCAAGCGTGTTCACTTTACGAAAACTTGTATTAATATTGGGGCTCATGAGTAGGGAGAGTAAACGGCACTTGTCTTACCCGGAACTCAGATTATGACTAGTGTCTTGTTGAGATGATTTCGGTCGTTCTTAATCAGTGTGGCGTGAGGAAGAAAAAGCGCAGATAAAGAAAAGGGCAGCCAGGTTGTGCCCTCTAATATACGAAAACTTCAATTAATATTGAGGCTCAGGACAGGGGATAAACGGCACTCTTTATTTTTCCGGAACCCAGATTAGGAGCATTGTCTGTGGAGGCGGTTTTGGTACGATCTTAATCGCTTTGGTGTGAGCGGCGCCAGAAAAGTGCTGGTAAAGAAAAGGGCAACCCGCTTGGTTGCCCTTTAATATTGGTGGCTCGGGGCGGAATCGAACCACCGACACAAGGATTTTCAATCCTCTGCTCTACCGACTGAGCTACCGAGCCAAGTGCGACATTATAGACAGCTTTAACTTGAATTAAAAGGCTAAATCAAATTAATTCTCAAATTAATTACTGGCTAAATGCAGAGTGCATGATCAACATAATTTTCTGAAGTCGCTATAATGCATGATCGTAATTTTAGGTGCGTCGCTATGCAGTGCGAAATAGGTGTAATCGGTAATGGTGCAGTGGGTAAGACAACAGCGTTGGGTTTTGCTCAGGCTGGTTTTCGGGTGGTTTTACTTTGCCCTTCTGAGTCATCAATGACTGCGCGGAAGATGACGTCGGAATGGGATGTCAGGGTATTCGCTTTAAATCATAGGTCTAAAAATTTACTCAATAAACTGAAGGTGTGGAATGCGTTGGACTTACAACGTGTTGCTCCAATTGAGTCGATGAAGATATTGGATGCCGATCTTGTAAATGCTAATGGTGCGACGTTATCGCTAAATGCATATGCCGCACATCAAAATGAATTGGCCTGGATAGTTGAAGATCAAAATATAAATCAGGCGTTAGATGCCGCTTTGCGTTTTTCTCCGAATGTAACGATGGTTGCTGGAAAAGCTGTCAAGATGTCGGCTGATTTTTCTGAGCTCATTTTAGATAATGGCTTAATCTTACATGCCGGGCTTTGGGTGGGTGCTGATGGTGCGCATTCGTGGCTGCGAAATCAGGCAAATATCGGTCTGGATTACCGCTCATATGAACAGCGTGGCGTTGTAACTAATTTTAGTTGCGCAAAGCCACACCACGGAATTGCTCATCAATGGTTTTTGGGTGAGCAAGGCGTCATCGCTTTATTGCCGCTACCGGAGCAACAAGTGTCGTTGGTCTGGTCTGCACCTGACGCATTGGCGACAACGTTGTGCTCAGAAAATACGCATCAGCTAGCACAACGATTAATGCATTATTGTTTTGAACCTTTGGGTGAATTAATACCGTTGCCACCGCAGCATGTTCAGTCATTTCCGCTTCAATTTATCAGTCCGCATAGCATGATCGGGCCACAATTAGCCTTAGTGGGCGACGCGGCTCATGTAGTTCACCCGTTAGCAGGGCACGGATTGAATCTAGGTTTTGGTGATGTGGCTGCATTATTAGATACGGTAGCGCAGCGTGAATCGTGGCGTAGTTGCGGTGATACGCGAGTTTTGCAACGCTACGCCAGAGCACGTAAAGAAGATGTGTTATTAATGCAGTTTGCTACAGATGGATTGATGCGTTTATTTGGCTCACAATTTGCCCCAATTCAAACAGCCCGATATATCGGTATGAATTTAGTAAATAAGTTTCCATTTCTTAAAAAGCAATTAATACAGCAGGCAATGGGTTAATAATGGGATTTACGCAAAATCGTCGCAGGTTGGGCTAACGCCGCATTAACCCGAAAACGCAGCTCAACATTCAACCTTAAAGTAAACGGCTAGCTAAAAAATTTGACGATGTGACTGCATTCAACGTTTTTGAATAATCAAATTGTTGGGCCGATAAAACGTTAGCCCAACCTACAACGATTTTGCGTAATTCCTAAACAAACCAACGAAGGTATATATGAAAATAATTAACAAAAGTAGCTTAGCGGTTAGTTTATGCATGAGCTTAATATTAACAACAGCTTGTGCGCAGTCGGATCAATCTGCGGCAGTTAAAAAAATGATTGGGTCGAAGTTAGGTGCAGACGCTAAAGTTGAATCGGTGACTAAAACGCCTTATGCCGATTTATATGAAGTGCAAGTCGGCGGAGATATTATTTATACCGATGCAAAAGCCAATTATCTTTTTGTTGGTAATGTCATCGATTTAAAGACAAAACAAAATCTCACTAAAACCAAAGTTGACGCTTTAAATAAAATGAAGATTTCTGATATGCCGCTTGATTTAGCCATCAAACAAGTGAAGGGCAATGGGAAACGCGAGATCGCCATTTTTGAAGATCCGAATTGCGGATACTGTAAAAAGTTACGCACGGAACTACAAAAGTTAGATAACGTTACCATCTACACTTTTATGTACGATATTTTGTCAGAAGATTCTGCTGTGAAATCTAAAAATGTGTGGTGCTCCGGAGATCCGTCAACAGCATGGGATGACTTGATGGTGAATGGGAAAAAAGCACCTGATGCTCCAGCTACGTGTATGACAAATCCACATCAGAAAATATTAGAGTTGGGCGCTAAATTGCATATTACCGGTACGCCGACAATTTTCTTCAAAGACGGATCGCGCATTCCTGGTTATGTTGACTTACCGGCGATAGAAAAAAAATTGGCTAGCATCCAATAATTTGGAAACGATGTTTCAACCGAAGACGGTTGGATTACTGTTAGCCGCCGGCCAGGGCCGGCGTTTTGATCCAACCGGAATTCAAAATAAATTAACCTACATTTTAGATAACGGAACACCCGTCGCTGTTCAAGCCGCGCGAAATTTACGTGGTGCAGTGACTAAAGTTATTGCAGTAGTGCGCTGTCCAATATTGGCGCAACAATTAGCAAAAGCGGGTTGTGACGTGCATCTTTTTTCACAAGCAGAAGAATCCGGCATGGGTTCGTCATTGGCGTTTGCTATGCGTCACGTTGTTGATGCAATGAATGTAGATTCAGTTCTGGTGGCATTGGCTGACATGCCTTTTGTGCAAACCGAAACCAGTCGAAAAATTGCTGAGGCATTGATTGATGGCGTTGACATTGCCCAACCCGTATTCCGGCACCAATCAGGTCAGCAGCAGACAGGACATCCCATCGGTTTTTCTAAGCATCATTTTCCCGCGTTGATGGCATTGGCAGGAGACATCGGTGCGCGTCATTTATTGCATGAATTTTCTGTGCATCACGTAGTCGTGGAAGATGCAGGAATCTTGCGTGATATTGATTTTCCGTCAGATTTGCGTAGGTACTGACTGTTGGCTTTTGCAAACCTAATCCCAATCCACACATGACAATTCACTACACAATTATTCCCATCGATTTAGCTGCTCATCTTTTTCAAGTAACTTTACACGTTGAACAGCCTGATCCCGAAGGACAAATTTTTATTCTGCCAGCATGGATTCCGGGCAGTTATATGGTGCGTGAATTTGCCCGGCACATTGTGCAGATTGATGCAAGTGGTAACGGCAAAAAGATCACATTAACCAAGTCAGATAAACATAGCTGGCAAGCAGCAGCGGTCTCTGGCGCATTGACCTTGCAATACCAGGTGTATGCCTGGGATCTTTCTGTACGTGGCGCGCATCTGGATCAAACGCATGGATTTTATAATGGCACCAGCGTGTTTTTGCGGGTTGTCGGGCAGGAAATGGCGCGTCATATTGTGGATATTCAAAAACCAATTGACCCTGCCTGTAAACGCTGGCGCGTTGCCACATCGCTGCCATTGTTAAAAGCAAAGTTATATGGATTTGGTAGCTATGTAGCAGAAAATTACGATGCCCTGATTGACCACCCAGTTGAAATGGGCGCATTCGCTTTGGCAAGTTTTACTGCGCATGGTGTGCCGCATGATTTCGTTGTTACCGGACATGTTCCTAATTTAGATTTAGATCGTATCGTGCATGATTTGAAAAAAATTTGCGCAACACAAATTTCTTTTTTTGAACCAAAAACAAAACGCGCACCAATGGATCGTTACGTTTTTCTAACGATGGCAGTGGGTGATGGATACGGCGGTTTGGAACATCGTTCATCCACAGCATTAATGTGTAATCGAACCGATTTGCCGGTGAAGGGAAATAGCGGGAACACGGAAACGAGCGAGGCTTACACGAATTTTTTAGGACTTTGCAGTCACGAATATTTTCACACCTGGAACGTAAAGCGAATTAAGCCAGCGCCGTTTGCGCAATACGATTTGCAGCAGGAAAATTACACATCGCTATTGTGGCTGTTTGAAGGATTCACGAGTTACTACGATGATCTGATGTTGCTACGCAGTGGCATTATTAACGAAACGACTTATTTAAGTTTGGTGAGTAAAACCATCAATAGCGTGTTACGCGGAGCAGGGCGTTTAAAGCAAAGTTTGGCTGAATCGAGTTTTGATGCGTGGACCAAATATTATCGACAAGATGAAAATTCGCCGAATGCGATAGTCAGCTATTACACCAAAGGCTCTCTACTGGCGTTAGCGTTAGATTTAACGATACGTCGTGAAACAGCAGGAAAAAAATCGCTGGATGATTTGATGCGTGCTTTGTGGATAAAGTTTGGCCGGGATTTTTATACGGGTGACCAGAAAGGTGTAACCGAAGAACAAGTCGAGGCAATGACAGAGCAATTGTGCGGCATCAAAATGAAACCATTTTTTGATCGCTATGTACGCGGCACAACTGACTTACCACTCTCCACGATGTTTGCTGACTTCGGCGTTGTATTAGCAGACCAGAGCAAAACGAAAAAGCCAGGTTTGGGAACCAAATTAACGCAAGAAAATAACGACTGTAAATTAGCGCAAGTTTTTCATGGGCGAGCTGCCCACACGGCGGGATTGTCTGCCGGTGATGTGATTGTAGCGATAGATGGTTTGCGCGTTACTGCAAAAGATGTGCAAACTAATTTGAGTCGGCTGTTGGATAGATATGAGGTTGGTACTGCAGTTGTGGTACACGCGTTCAGGCGTGACGAATTAATGCAATTTAATGTGCGCCTCCAATCAGATGATGTGCCGATGTGGACTTTGCAAGTTCAGGATGGGTTGAAAAACAAAGCAAAAAACAAAAAGAGCGCAATGTTGCCGCGCCCTGGCTTAGCTTCGTAGGGTGGGCACGCCTTTGTGCCCACCATGGTTGAGATGTCAATGAAGGTCAATAAACATTAGGTTTGATTAGCGATGAAAAATATGCGGGGGGCGAAATTGATCAACCATGGTGGGCACAAAAGCGTGCCCACCCTACGAAGAGAATAACCGCTCCATTTCCAAACCAGATTCCGACGCACGCATAAACGCCTCACCAACTAAAAATCCATTTACATTTAAATCACGCATGCGCTTAACGTCATCGACGGTGCGAATGCCTGATTCCGTAATCACACATTTTTCAGGCGGAATTTGCGGTAACAACGCGATGGTGTTTTCTAATGACACTTCAAACGTACGCAGATTGCGATTGTTAATACCAAGTAGCGCTGTCTTTAAAGTGAGTGCTGCCTTTAATTCGTCCGCATTATGTACTTCAACCAACACAGCCATGCCAAGTTCATGTGCAATCGTTTCTAACTCGCGCATCAATCCCTCATCCAATGCCGCTACTATCAATAAGATCGCATCCGCTCCCCAGGAACGGGCTTGATAAATCTGGTAAGGATCCATCATAAAATCTTTACGCAATACTGGCAAAGCGCAAGCTGCTTTAGCTTGCTGTAAATATTCTGGCGCACCTTGAAAGAACTGTACATCGGTCAGCACAGATAAACATGCCGCTCCGTGATTAGCGTAACTCGTTGCAATTTGAGCCGGATTAAAGTCAGCCCGGATGACGCCTTTAGATGGCGATGCTTTTTTAATTTCAGCAATGACAGCTGCGTTTCCGGCTTGAATTTTATTGCGAATACTTTCTTCAAAATTGCGCAAGCCGACACGTAAATCTGTATTTTCTTCGACTTCCCGACGCAGGCTGCTTAGTGATTGCACTTTTTTTGCAGCACGAACTTCATCCGATTTGACGTCCAAAATTTTATTTAAAATATCAGACATGCTGCGCTCCGAGTTGCTGAGTTATCTGTACAAATTGATTCAATTTGGCGAGCGCAGCGCCCGACTCAATGACGGCATTAGCGCGGCTTAAACCGTCAGCAATACTAGTAGCAATACCTGCTCCGTAAATTGCCATACCCGCATTCAAAGCAACAATGTCACGCGCCGGACCAGAGACACTCAGTGAATCAATTATTTTTTGTTTTGATTCTGCTGCATTGTTTACTTTAAAACTGCGATTAGATGACATCGACAAACCAAAATCTTCCGGATGAATTTCGTATTCACGGATCTCACCATTGATCAATTCACCGACCATCGTGCTGGCGCCGAGTGAAGCTTCATCCATGTTATCGCGCCCCCAAACAACTAAAGCATGTTGCGCGCCAAGCCGTTGTAGTACACGCACCTGAATGCCGACTAAATCGGCATGAAACACGCCCATTAAAATATTGGGCGCACTGGCCGGATTTGTCAGTGGTCCCAAAATATTAAAAATAGTACGCACCCCTAATTCTTTACGCACAGGAGCCGCGTACTTCATGGCCGCGTGGTGATTGGGCGCAAACATAAAACCGATACCAGTCTGAGCAATCGATTGGGCAATTTGTTCTGGAGTGAGATTAATATTCGTGCCGAATGATTCCAGCACATCGGCACTACCACTGGATGAAGAAACGCTGCGACCGCCATGTTTGGCTATTCTTGCACCCGCCGCTGCGGCGACGAACATGGACGCCGTAGAAATATTAAATGTTTGCGCACCGTCACCACCGGTGCCAACGATGTCAATTAAATGTTCTGTATTGGCTAGCGGAACTTTAGTCGCAAATTCACGCATGACTTGTGCTGCTGCGGTGATTTCACCGATGGTTTCTTTTTTTACGCGCAGAGCGGTTGTGAGCGCGGCAATCATTGTCGGCGACATTTCTCCACGCATGATTTTGCGGAACAGCGACAACATTTCATCATGAAATAGTTCACGCTGCTCAACGCATCGTTGCAGAGCTTCCTGTTCGGAGATGGTCATTTTTTGCTCGCCGGTTTAGGTGGGAGATCTACCATTAAAAAATTTTTTAATAACGTGTGACCATGTTCCGACAAAATAGATTCGGGATGAAATTGCACGCCTTGAATATTAAATTCAGTATGACGCACACCCATGATCTCGCCATCGTCTGTCCAGGCAGTTACTTCCAGGCAAGCTGGCAAACTGGCTCGATCAATCGCTAAAGAGTGGTAGCGCGTTACGGTGTATGGCGTAGGTAAATCTTGAAAAACACCAACGCCGGTATGTGCGATTAAGCTAGTTTTTCCGTGCATGACTTGCTTTGCGCGAATGACCTTTCCGCCAAATGCTTCGGCAATACTTTGGTGCCCAAGACATACGCCCAACAGTGGAATTTTTCCGGCAAATCGTTGCAGCAATCCGACCGAAATTCCAGCCTCATGTGGTGTGCAAGGTCCGGGAGAAATACAAATATGGTCGGGGGCCAACGTGGCTATTTCATCCAACGTAATTTCATCGTTGCGAAACGTACGGACATCCGCGCCCAGTTCGCCAAAATACTGTACCAGGTTGTAGGTAAAGGAATCGTAGTTGTCGATCATCAGAAGCATAATTGACCTAATTTATGGAATAAAAATTTAATTTTTTTGAATTTTTGTCCGGATTCTTATCCTGTTTTTTGAGGTGCAATAAGAATAAGAAAAGAATCAAAAATCGAGTAAGTGAAAAGCAGATGCGTAGGTTTGGAAACGCCATCGTATCGAATTAAGCGTAACGAATTGAAGATAGTTCATTTGCGGAATTGTTATCAATAGGCTTCGGATAGGGAGCGTCGCAGTATAACCGACTTATTCTTTCATTTTATTGTTCTGACCATCTCGTTGAAAACGAAGAGTAAGCAAATCACGGGGTAAAAAGTCCCATTGCCGTATACCCTGATAGGGAAATCAGCAATAGTAAATTTTTTCATTTTTTCTTAAAATCTTGCCCCGCTGAGGCGCAGTCAGCTTCGAAAAAATTGGCCGTAATTTTGTTAAATGGCAAAGTGCGATGACACCTTATTTACTTTAGATTACATATAGAAAGCATTGAAATGGATACACTCAAATCACTATTTGACAGCGCAAGGCACCCGGCCCGACTCAAACCGGAAACTAAGCCAGATCAAGCTAATCAATCTCGTGAATTTTCAGCGTAGATGGAACAATACGGCCGGCCAGTTACGCGCTTACAGAGTTTTGTTGATTACCTCCTCGGTGAACGTGAACCAGGCACTTATGCTTCAGCCGTTGAGCCTGTCTATAAAAATGCTGGCCATGGAACACAGACTTCCAGCCTGATTCTTACAGGAATTGTGTTGAAGATAGGTGTAAACGGGTTGCCTTGGTTGCCCGATACCAATTGCACTGTAATCGAGTGTTGCATTATCCAGGAGTTAAAAGAACTGTTAGGTGAGGGTGTTTTTCAAAATTTAGTTCTAAGCTGTGGGCGGAACAAAGCGAATTCACCAACGTATTGTATCTACCTGAACCTGGAGGCATTGCGCACATTGGAGGGCGAATTAAATGGTGTGCAGCAAAAAATAGGCGAGGAAAAATCGGAAAACAGAAAAATAAGATTAGACGTAAGGTTACAGAGTGCATTCGATAAGCCTGGCATTCCTCACTGGAACCAACCTATTCAACCCCAACCACTAGTAGATCCTGCGGCTCTTGCCAATCCAGATTGGATGACTGCATACAAAAATCCAGTAGAGCATTTAAGAAGTTTTTGCAATTCTGTTCTTGATAAAGACCAGTATTTAGTTAATTTTGAACCTCGCTATGAAGTCGACCCTAAAACAAGATTTATTATTAAAGAGAAACCCGTAGGAATTGTGTTGAGGGTAACGATGCGTGGGCAGTACGATTGCTTTCCAAGTGGTAATGCAGCCGTAGTCAGATTTGACGTTGTTCAAGAATTACGCGACTGGTCAGGTTGGGATACGTGTAATCGTTTATTACGGAGCTATGGCTTGGCGAGGGATCAGTTGTCCTATTTCCTTTACCTGACATTGGATGGATTGCTTGAGATGGAGATACCGCTAGATGAGTTGCAGAAAAAAATAGCCGGGGAACCACTGGAATCGAGAAGTCAGAGAATGCAGGCCAGGCGAGAGCAGGCATTCCAGGACAGGGCGTTTGCGGAAGAAGCGTTGAAGCCATTAAATGAGAAAATGCAAAATCATCCGGATAAGGATTTTGTAGAAGAGCTTAGGGTAATGATGATAATGATCACCAGGTTTGAACGTGCGTTTGGCGGGGATGCGGGGTTTATGAAGGCGATATTAGAAGAAAGTCCTAAATTTAATAAGGAAAAAGGTCTTTTTGATGCAGAGCAACGATATCAAAGCTTCGCTACATTTGTAATGTCAAACCCACGCTACCAAGATGATGCCTTCAGAATCTTCGCAGGGTCTCCTGAGGAAAAGGGAAAGAAATTCGTGAAATATAGCGACTATATCAATCAATTAATAGAAGACTATCCCCGTCTGGAGGATCAGTATTTTTATTGCGGCCTTCGTAATATTGTTAATTGTGTCTATGCTTGTACCCTTCCCCCGGAAAAGGGTAGCTAATGATTTAACCAGTTCATCCCGGATCGCCATGATGACGGCAAAACGATAAATAAACTGATTGGTTCAACGTATTTTGTTAAGGGAGTTAATCAGATATTTTTCTAATCAGGTACATCAATGATTGCTCACGCAGACTGCGTTTTGTTTATGCATTTGGCTCCTTTTGAAAGGAGCCAATTTTTTTTCACAATTTTTACACAAGGTGGCATCTGCTTCATGGCCTTCGGTCGGCAGGCATCACATTTACGGGTTGTTGGCAGCACCGTCACCGCTAACTCAACGCGCGTGATGTCAGTTGGTAAAGGTCAGCAGGCTGGGATGCAATCCCGCTTCGTGGGTCGTCCCGGAGTGTTCTTATCTGGGATCCAGTGGCGTTTGTTGTTTTAGTGAAGTGTTGATTTGATTGCGGCTGGTAAAAACTGAATTTTAAAAGCCTCTTTTCATAGCGAAGACTAAATAGGGCGACGAACGCCACTGGGCCCCCGATAAGAACCTCGGGGACGACACAGTAGTGGTTACGTAAGTGAAGCCTGGCCGGAACAAACTTAGGTAGATTCCTATGCCCGCGAAGCTGGGATTGCATCCGAATGGCACTTACTTAACGATACCGGGCTCTTGGAGTCGTCATTCCCGAGTGCTTTTATCGGGAATCCAGTAGTGTAATTTTATGGCGTTAGCCATCATCTTAAA
>Ga0123337_10006701_pt1 | contig 10923 bp, 4 predicted proteins | sample frozenSSSSmetaG_FD_89792 | JGI IMG/M metagenome (GOLD analysis project Ga0123337, IMG submission 89792) | Glacier valley bacterial and archeal communities from Borup Fiord, Nunavut, Canada, to study Microbial Dark Matter (Phase II) -... | ecosystem: Environmental > Aquatic > Freshwater > Ice >...
AAATTTAAATGAAATTGATATTTGTAGTATCTTGCAATTGATTGAGTTGGGACAGCGAACTGGGGAACTATGGGTAGGAGCTACTAGCTCTCACCATCACCACAAACTGGGTGGAGACGGAGCTAGCAAATATCACCTCAAACAACAGTCTTGGTTCGTATTTTTCCTGAATGGTCAAATTATCTATTGCCAAGAAGGCGAGAGTAGTTTATCCAGAATCACGGATTATTTACGTCATTACCGAGTTGAGATGCGACTCACCGACAAACAAATTGCCTCCCTACCATCAACCGACACATCAGAGTATACCTATCTTTGGGCACTCTTGGAGCGGAATATCATCAACCCAAAGATAGCTGGTAGTATCATTCACGGCTTGGTGCATGAAACCCTTTTTGACCTGTTGAGCTTACACCAAGGTAACTTCATCTTTCATCAGGGTGCGGCACTTGCTCCGCAATTAAATACTTTCGAGATTGCTGGTTTTGTTACAAAAATTACCAAGCAGGTGCAAGAGTGGAAGCAATTCTATCCACACATTCAGTCTCCAGAACAATTTCCAGTGCTATCTGACAAAGTTCAGCTACAATCTTCGCTACCAGAAGCAACCGTAAATAAGCTACAAGATTGGGCTGATGGTAAAACCTCCTTGCGTCAACTGGCTCGCCATCTCAACCGAGACATTTTGACAATCGCTAAGGCAATATATCCATATGTGCAACAGGGTTGGCTACAACTAGTATATTCAGTCACAGCTAAATCAGAGACTCAGACGGCTAGCGAGGAAGTGAAGCGAAAACACAAGGGGCGGATAGTATGTATTGACGATGCGATCGCCATCGGTGAAACTATAAATTCCATCCTACAACCACAAGGTTATGAAGCGATCGCTCTCACCAATCCCTTAGAGGCACTGAGTCTAGTTTTTCAACTCAAACCGGATTTAATTTTATGCGACATTGCCATGCCGGAATTGGAGGGATACGAGGTTTGCGCCATGCTGCGACATTCAACAGCATTTCGGCTCATACCGATTATTATGCTTACTGGTAAAGATGGATTTATTGATCGAGTCAAAGCTAACATGGTCGGGGCAACAGATTATTTAACAAAACCGTTTACAGACACTGAGTTACTTATGCTCGTAGAGAAATATATCAACAACCAATGAAAATTCGGCACTTGTACTGACTTGTACTGAGCTTGCCTGCCCTGAGCCTGTCGAAGGGTCGAAGTAGCGTTCGCGTAGCGTCTCGTAGAGAAGTCGTTGGCGCAGCCTCTCGTAGAGAAGTATTGGGCATTGGGCATTAGTTATTAATCACTTGACTCCTAACTCCTGTACAGACGCGATTAATCGCGTCTCTCCAAACTCCTAACTCAGCACTTCTGAGAGACATAGAGTACATAAAAAGATTCAATATTTGTTGATCTAGTAAAATATCAGGTAAAAAATGTTATCACAGAGTCAGCCAACTCAGTGAAAGGTCATATCCAGGAAAATAGTGAAAAACTAGAATTAATTTATACAGTTAATACTTGTGGAGGAATCAGGGAATGTTCCAACTAGGAACGTCTACATCAGGAGGTAGATAGACACTTATGAGTACAGTTCTGATTGTGGAAGATAGTATCGCGCAAAGGGAGATGATTACAGACCTCCTAAAAGCAACTGGCCTAACTGTTACCCATGCCAGTGACGGATTAGAAGCATTGGAGGCAATTCAAATAGCACCTCCCGATTTAGTGGTATTGGATATTGTTATGCCCCGGATGAACGGCTACGAAGTTTGTCGGCGGTTAAAATCCGATCCAAAAACCCAAAATGTCCCTGTGGTGATGTGTTCTTCCAAGGGTGAAGAATTTGATCGCTATTGGGGCATGAAGCAGGGGGCAGACGCCTATATAGCCAAACCATTTCAACCAACCGAGTTGGTGGGAACAGTCAAACAACTGCTGCGAGGATAAGGATAAAAGCAATATGGTCAGTAAACCGGACTTTTTAACTGGCAGTGGTCAAGACCATTTCCGACCGGAATTACAAGTAGAAAGTCCTGAAGGTGAGTTACATTTGAGGTTTTACATTCCCTCGCATCAGGAGTTTGCACTACAAGCAACTGGCATCCGGGAGGTAATTGAACTAAGCCCTGATAGAATCACCCCAATTCCGAATGCTTCTCCTTTACTTTTGGGTACTCTAAATTTACGAGGTCGAGTTATTTGGGTGGCTGATTTGGGTCAATTTCTTGGGGAAGCAACTGCATTAAACACAGATAGAGCTGAAATTCCGGTGATTGCCATTGAAGAGCAAGACACAATAGTGGGTTTAGCAGTAGAGGAAATCGGTGGTATGGATTGGCTGGATGTCCACAATCTCATGCCACCAAATAATGTTCCCGATACTATGGCTCCCTTTTTACGTGGAGAGTGGTTATTACGTGCTAAAAATAATCAGTCTCTACGACTACTCGATCAAATGGCAATTTTACGGAGTGCTAGGTGGGCAGGATGAAATTGGAGGAGGAAATGGCAGCAAGTATTGATAATCACGAGCCAACATATCAACAGGCGATGAACGCCTATGTTCAAACAAATTATGAAGTTGCCGCCACTGTAATTGACCAAGTGGTGCAAAATTTACCAAATGACCCTAACTCTCATTTGTTACGGGGTCACATCTACTGTGTTTTGCAGCAGTACGATGTCGCAAAAGAAGAATATAAAAAGGTATTACACTTGACTGACGATCCAGAAATTATTGGTTTTGCCAATAGTGGAATTGAGAATATCAATCAATATTTACAGTCATTCAGTGGGGAGATTGATATATCAAGAAGTGAAGAGCAAATAAATTCCCCAGAGATGTCTGATGCACTCGCAGATCACGCACATGAATTAGAAGATTTGGGCACTAGTGAGGATTTTGACAGCAATAACCTTGATTTGAACTTTTTTGGAGAGGATCAAGAAATTGTGAATAGCGTTGTAGAGATATCTTCAAAAAGTCCATTTGACATCCCTACAGAAGATAGTGTTGGAACAGTAAAAATATCAGATTCTTCTACATCTGTTGGTGACGATCCTTTTGCTTTCAATGAAGAATCACAGTCACCAGAGTCAAATCGCAAGGATGAGGAGAAAAACGAATTAGAGTTACCTGCTTTTTGGCAAGAAGATTTATCAGAACATAGTCTGGAAAAACCATTAGTAAATAGTCATTTCTCAGATGATGGGATAAATTCTGCTCACGAAAATTCAGCTATTGACAATAATAACTCTTCAGATTCTAATTCCCCAACTGGCAATAGCGAGAATAATTTATCTGATTTGTTGAGTGAACCAAAGTCTCCAGAGCGAAGTATTGGGAATTTAGAATATGAAAAACCTAATTTTGAAGACGAAACTTTACTGATTATTGGAGAAGAACTTAGAAATGGTTCAGCAGCAACAAATAACTTGGAATATAGCAGTCAAGAACATTTGCTGCAAACCGAAACAGATGATTGGTTGAAACGGACAAATCTGGGAACAGAGTCAGCTTTTGTGCCGGATTTATCAGATGATTCCTCATCTTTTAGTAGCAATCTCCCTCTGAAAGAAAAGCAGGTAAAATCAAGTGAAATTAGCGGTAAAAATAACCTTGATGAGGATGAAAATTTTGATATAGAAGCATTTGAGTCGGCCTTTGGCTCCGATGTGTCAAGCTCTTATGAAGACTCAAACAATATACTAAATGGAGAAAATTCTCAGAGCAATATTGAGTTTTTAGATGACTTTGAGGAATTTGACGATTTAGGCAATATTCCCGGCTTTGACATGATGGAAGGAGATTCTAACTTCGGTGATCTAGCAAGGCATTCTGATCGATCAGAAACTAGTGGCAGTGGACGCCCTCAAAGCACCGACGCTTTTTTAAATAATGCAGCTAGCGATCGCGAAGAGGAACTATTCTCGATGACTGGTTCCCATGAAGCAGTTCCAGTCTTTAGCGAAACAGATGTCTCGAAACTAGAACCCAACGTTAACGTTGAGCAAGGCTGGTTAGCACCATTAGAAAATGCCTCCATCGAAAGGAAACAATGGCTAATTGCTGGAAGTGTGGGCATTGTCTCGGCGCTGGTTGTCGCCACAGTTAGCTTTGTCGCCACCACATTTTCGCCACCCCAACAACGAGAATCAGTCCGAAACACAGGTTGGGCGATGTCATTAGCAGCTGGGATTGCAGGTTTTAGTACCGCAGGTTTCATGGGGAATCTGGCGCTTAAACAAATTCGGCGCACAACTGATGATCTCCAAACTCAGTTTGAGGCTGTACGTCAAGGAAATCTGAACGCTCAAGCCACAGTGTTTTCCGAAGATGAATTGGGGCATTTAGCTACTGGCTTTAATGAAATGGCGCGGGTAATTTTCACGACTACAAGCGAAGTCCAACGCAAAGCCGATGAACAAGAGGAAGCCAAAGAAAACTTGCAACGCCAAGTAATTCGCCTGTTGGATGATGTGGAAGGAGCTGCTAGAGGAGATTTAACAGTTCAAGCGGAAGTGACAGCCGACGTACTCGGTGCCGTAGCTGATGCTTTTAACCTGACAATTCAAAACCTCCGAGATATCGTCCAACAGGTAAAAGTCGCAGCCAAGGATGTGACAAAAGGTGCAACCAACTCTGAAACCTTTGCTAGAGCCTTATCTGGTGATGCTTTGCGCCAAGCAGAAGAGTTGGCAGTAACGCTGAATTCTGTACAGGTAATGACTGACTCGATTCAACGGGTAGCAGAGGCGGCGCGGGAAGCCGAAACCGTCGCCCGTGATGCTAGTACGATCGCTATCAAAGGTGGAGAAGCAGTAGAAAATACTGTGGCGGGGATTTTAGAAATTCGAGAAACCGTTGCCGAAACCACCCGAAAAGTGAAGCGGTTGGCGGAATCTTCCCAAGAAATTTCTAAAATTGTGGCGTTGATTTCCCAGATTGCTTCGAGAACTAATTTGCTGGCACTGAATGCTAGTATTGAGGCGGCAAGGGCGGGAGAAGCTGGACGCGGGTTTGCGATCGTCGCCGATGAAGTGCGCCAGTTAGCAGACAAATCTGCTAAATCCCTGAAGGAGATTGAACAAATTGTGATGCAAATCCAAAGCGAAACAGGCTCTGTAATGACCGCGATGGAAGAAGGCACACAACAAGTAATTAAAGGCACAAAATTGGCAGAAGAAGCCAAGCGATCGCTCGAAAACATTATTCAAGTGGCGAATCGCATCGATATTCTTGTGCGCTCGATTACCAGCGACACTGTGGAACAAACTGAAACCTCCCGCGCTGTCGCTCATGTAATGCAATCAGTAGAACTCACCGCCCAAGAAACTTCCCAGGAAGCACAGCGAGTTTCAGGTGCCCTACAACACTTAGTAGGTGTATCCCGTGACTTGATCGCGTCCGTTGAACGTTTCCGAGTGGAAACTATGGAAACCAGATAATAAAGTTAGGAGTTAGGAGTGAGGAGTTAGGAATAAAAATCACAACTCACAACTCACAACTCATAACTCACAACTCATAACTCATAACTCATAACTTTTGCCATGCTGCCGGAACAACAACAGCGGATTTTGGGTTACTTTATCGAAGAAGCCAGGGATCACCTGAATACCATTGAGCAGGGGTTGCTGAATCTAGAGAGTACCTTGAACGACCCGGAAATGATCAGTGAAGTCTTCCGGGCGGCTCACTCCATCAAAGGAGGAGCGGCGATGCTTGGATTGACTAGCATCCAGCATACCTCCCACCGTCTGGAAGATTGTTTTAAAATTCTCAAAGATAATCCGGTTAAGATTGACGAAAAGTTAGAGTCTTTATTTCTCGGTGTATCTGATACTCTAAAAGCGCTGTTAGAGCAGTTGAGCGCACCTTATGGTCTTTCGGAAGATGCGGCTAATACTTTGATGTCAGAAACTGAGCCGGTCTTTGAATGGCTGTATCAGCATTTGGAACTACTTGTACAACAAGGGAACAGTGGAGTAGCCAGCAGTCGTGACGCCACAGAACTACAGACAACCTCTGTAGATAATGTCTCTACACTTACAGAACTGTTTCTGCAGCGAGATATTCCCGGTTTGGCAGAAGACACCCATCGGGAATCCCCAGAAATATCCTTCCCTGTAGCACCTCAGGAAGTGCGAGCGCCAGTCACCGCGAAAGAAAATAATAACTGGAGCGAGTTTCAAGCCCAAGTGTTGCAAAGACTGCGGGAAATGTTGCAACTATTTAAGCAAACCACAACACCCTCAACTCGGCAAAACCTTCAGCAATGCTGTTACCAGTTAGTCAAACTTGGTGAGACTTGGAATTTATCCAAGTGGTGTGGTTTGTGTCAAGCAGCAGCGAGTGCGATCGGCAATCCCGAAAATACTTATCTGACTTTAGCTAAAATTGTCATTACCGAAATTAAGCAAGCTCAAGAATTAGTCCTGCAAGGTAGGGAAGCCGAAATTGTAATTAGTCAACAACTAGAAGCACTTTTGAGCTTTGCAGAAATTGAGTTATTAGAAATTCCCACTGATTTGTTTGATGAACAGTTCGCGGCTTTGACAGAATTATCAACTGTCTCAGAGCCAATTCTATTTGGTAACACCAAGCCGTTAGTCGTAATTAACCTAGCCCAGGCAACTGAAGAACTCAATCTAGACAATGATATTAACGTTCGCCCTTATCTTGAACAAGGGACACTACTAAACGCTGCAACTCATACTAGTCTTGCTTTCACTGCACATGAGGAAGCACATCCAATCAGTAGCAATATTGATTCCAATGGGCCAGAGGTAGGAATAGCTGAGTTAAATACGCTTGCCGATTTATTTGAAGGTGAGACTAACGCACTAGATGAAACCTGGCATCAAGAAGAAACCTTAAATATTGTTGCGATCGATGACTTTGGAATTGATTTCAGCAGCACTGACGCTAAGGACGATCATCAGGATTTATTTGATTTACTCTCCTTTGATGAAGACATCAGCAACGAGCAGCACCCAACAACCACACCCACAACAGAAGATTTATCCCTGTTATTTGGCGACAACTTCCTAGAAAAAGAGAATTTAAAACCGCAAAATCAACAAACATCTCCTACGACTCTAGAGTTAAGCGATATTAACGTACCTGATCTAAATTTAGATTCTTCTTCGGCTGAAAATTTACAAGAATTTACTGATATTCCTAGTGATCCAAACCAGTCTCCTGGGGAGATTGTCCAAAATAGTGTCAACAAAAACGATCTCGTTGAAGATTTATTGACACTGCCATTAGATGATGATATCGAACTATTGCCTACAGGCGAAGTGACTCAACCAGAAACTGAGGCGTTCGCCAGTGTGGAACCATCTACTAACCAACAAAACAGTTTTGATAACTTATTGTTAGAAACGAGAAATGCAAATTGGGTACAACAAATTACCCCTAGTGACTACATAGAATTACCCCAGCAAACAGACTTGTCTTTGGATAGCCTGTTTGCTGAAATGGAAGAACAGACACTACTGCCTACAAGTGAAGCAGAAATTAGTGATTTATTTGAGACATCTCCGGCAACAGCACCTGAATTTTCGGAATCAGAAAATGAGCTGAACAACTTCTGGAGTGAGGAAACCACAGAGGAACAGGACGATTTCGATTCCTTAATTGAGCAGAATGTCGAAAGGGCGTTAGAGGAGAGTTTATTTGAGGGGGTGGCTGATGACATTTTTGCCGACAGTCGTCAGCAGCCCATACCGAATCCGATCGCCAGTTTTGACATAGAAGAAGATTTTGATCTCAATTTCCAGCAGCAAGAGCAGCTAGATTTGATATTTTCATCAGATTCTGGAGATGATTTATTTGATGAGTTAACACCGAGTAACTCAACTATTTATCCTGCAATCAACAATGCCCCCACGACTGAAACGCCGTTGTTTGCGCCGCATCCAGAGTCAGAAATTATCGGGCGATCGCAACAACCGGAAGCTTTGGATTTTGTTCCCGAATTTACTAATCAGCCCCCAGAGATATCTCCTATTGATGTCGAACTTAATTCATTCAGTTCTTTCGATGAAAATCCGCAACTGCTGTTTGACGATGTAGCTACAGATGACTCTACCTATATTCAGATGGAAACCACAGATAATACTGTGGATGAACTCCCAGCTAGAGAAACTTCTTTAGATATCAATTTTGGGGAAACTTCAGATTTAGGATCATCTCAAGTACAACCAAGTGATTTGTTCGGCTCTTTGGATGAAAACACTGATGAGAATTCGCAACTGCTGTTTGAAACGGTTATTCAGGAAGATGTAGAAACCAATTTGTGGGATCTAGGAGAGACATCTGAAGTTGCACTAGTATCAGAGAGAGAAAATGCTATTATTGCCCCGACTGAAGAATTGGCAACCACAGAAACCATTGAAGTAATTGCTCCAGAAGATGAATTTGCCGACTTGGCAGCATTACTAGCAGAGGAAGTAGCACCCATCCCGAAAGCTAAGGAGATCCCAGAAGTAGATTTTGCTGCCCTGGAAGAATTGCTAGGTACAGATAACGATGAGGCGGCTGCTATATCTAGCAATGTCTACGACGGGCAACACCAGCCCTTGAACACTCAACCAGTCTTGGCTAAGAATGCCATTCCATCACCAGCCACAGATGAATTTGGGGACTTAGAGAAGTTGCTGGCACAAGCAGATCAAACAATATCCCATTCTCCAGTAGTAAAATCGAACACCAGCAAAATTATACGCCCCTCTACTCGTCGGGCTGCCAGATTTGAAGAATCGATGAAGGTTCCAGTTAAGCAGCTGGATGATATGAGTAATTTAGTTGGGGAGATGGTGGTAAATCGCAATACCTTAGAGCAAGATAATGAACGGCTGCGGCAGTCATTAGATAACTTGCTGATTCAGGTACAACAACTCTCCGATGTGGGCGCCAGGATGCAGGAGTTGTATGAGCGATCGCTACTGGAAGCTTCTCTGTTAGCTGGACGCAAAAAGAAAGACACCGGTTTGCCAACCTCTGACTTCAATGCCGATAGGGGTTTTAGTGAGCTAGAAATGGATCGCTTTACTCCTTTCCATACACTGTCCCAGCAGATGATTGAGCGCATTGTCCGCATCCGAGAATCATCTAGTGACATTGATTTTGTTACCGAAGAAACCGAGCGAGTAGCGCGGCAATTCCGCCAAGTAACCACACAGCTACAAGAGGGATTAACAAGAGCGCGAATGGTGCCTTTTGCCCAAACTATCGATCGCTGGCGGCGAGGAGTACGTGATAATGCGATCAAGTGTGGCAAACAAATAGAGTTGGTGATCGAAGGTGGTGATACCTTAATTGATAAGATGATTTTGGATCATCTCACCGATCCGTTAACTCACATGCTGAATAATGCGATCGCTCACGGTGTTGAAACGCCAGAAGAGAGGCAAGCTGCTGGTAAACCACCCGTGGGAATCATTACTATCCGTGCCTTCTACCAAGGCAACCAAACTATCCTTTCCGTAGGCGATGATGGCGCAGGTATCGATTCCGCAAAAGTTAAGGCTAAGGCGGTGAGGATTGGCATGATTACAGAAGCGCAGGCAAAAGCCATGTCTCGCCTGGAAGTCTACGATCTGCTGTTCCAGTCTGGTTTTACGATGAAAGACCAAGCAGATGAAATTTCTGGTCGTGGTGTGGGTATGGACGTAGTACGCTCCGAAATTAGCGAAATTCGGGGGACAGTAAACACTGATTCGGCGATCGGCAAGGGAACCACCTTCACTATTCGTTTACCACTGACTCTGAGTATTTGTAAAGCTCTCTGCTGCGTTTCTGATCGAGCTAGAATTGCTTTCCCGATGGACGGTGTAGAAGATACGCTGGATATACCAGTCAAAAATATTCAGCACGATGCCAATGGCCAATCATTTATTTCCTGGCGCGATACGGTGCTACCATTCCGACCCCTGAGGGAACTTTTAACCTTCAATCGCCAGATCAGTCGCGGCAATGTCTATGGCGGCACCAGAGATGATGATATGGTTTCGGTAGTTGTGGTGCGATCGGCAAATACCCTGATTGCTCTACAGATTGACCTAGTGTTGAGCGAACAAGAAATTGTAATTAAGCAATTTGAAGGGCCAGCGCCTAAACCCATTGGTGTAGCTGGTGCAACAGTCCTGGGTGATGGTCGGATTATGCCTATTGCTGACGTGCTGGAAATAATTGACATCTTCCAGGGACGGATTTCTACACAACTTGGTGGCAATTCTTGGCAACAGAAAGCTACTCCCCTAGATACCTCTCCTACGAAAATTGACCCAACAGTGCTGATAGTCGATGACTCAATTACAGTTCGAGAATTGCTATCCCTGACCTTTAACAAAGCAGGTTATCGCGTAGAACAGGCGCGTGACGGCCAGGAAGCTTGGGATAAACTCCGCTCCGGTCTGCCTTGCGATATCGTATTTTGTGACATTGAAATGCCCCGTTGCGATGGTCTGGAGTTACTCTCTCGCATCCAGAAAGACTCTAACCTCAACCACCTACCGATCGCTATGCTCACCTCGCGGGGGGCAGATAAGCACAGACAAATTGCAGCTCAACTCGGTGCTAGTGGCTACTTTACCAAGCCCTATCTCGAAGAAGCTCTACTTGAAGCTGCGGCGCGGATGTTGAAAGGGGAAAAACTTCTTAGCACTACGAGTAATGTTTAAGCTGAAATCTTCTGACTGTATGAGTTTTGCCCTCACCCCCAGCCCCTCTCCCATCTTGCTATCCATTACCCGGATCTTTCTTAACATTTGCGAGAGCGAACGCTCACGTTTTTTCTAAACCTTATTCCTTCGTTGTCCATTCTCAATAAAAACCTAATTTTAGCGAGAAGACTAAGAGCTAATTTGTCAAGTATGCCTGATACCTCAGTGTTCAAG
>Ga0123337_10006702_pt1 | contig 10922 bp, 10 predicted proteins | sample frozenSSSSmetaG_FD_89792 | JGI IMG/M metagenome (GOLD analysis project Ga0123337, IMG submission 89792) | Glacier valley bacterial and archeal communities from Borup Fiord, Nunavut, Canada, to study Microbial Dark Matter (Phase II) -... | ecosystem: Environmental > Aquatic > Freshwater > Ice >...
CAGCGGCAGTAGGGCGTCGGAGTGGCGCCGAGTGTACAGGGGGCTAGGGGAGGTATGGATTTGGAGTGGACTGGGATAGGGGTCGGCACCACCATGATTCTCATTGGAATGGGGGTGTGGCGGTAGGCAGGTCGGTGCTAGTACGATCCCAGTTTGGAATAGGCGGCGGGGTGGCCCAAGCGCTAGTAGGGGGGTTAGGGCCCATACAGTCAGGGCTGGGTCGGGCTAGTTGCCGTACGAAGGCGGACTCCATCCCTGTGGTTAGAGCTAATTCCTCTATAAGGAATTCATGTTCTTAGAGGCAAATGGGTATATGCACTTAAGAGAGATAAGAACGGCTAAATTACTTAATATAAGGCTCGTTAGGTTGTAAAAGGATTTAAGTAAGAATATAGAGTTAATTATGAACAAACCTTTGCATCTATTGCTAAATCCATGGTAATACGAATCCTATTTGCTCTAGTAGCCTACGAAGATATGGAAATTAACTAAATGGACGCTATTACAGCTTTCCTATAGTTAAATATGTAAGCTATAGATGTAGTTTAGGTTAAGATGCTACTTAGATTTAAAAAGGGGGACATAGCCTACCTACTAAAAAAGGGGCTATATAGATTAAAGCAATCTACACGCCTTTAGGCTAGGGACGTACAGGCTAAGCTCTTAAAGCTTAATTATCACCCATTACATTTAGATGAATGCATCTATTTTCATTAGGGCCTACGTATATACGTTGCTACCCACGTTAATGACTTCCTTCTCATTAGCCCATCGTCCTTAGAACTCTTAAATCTTAAGTCTTAATTAAGCACGAAATTTAAGATGAAAGACCTAGGGCTATACAAGCTATTCCTTAGTGTCTAAATTATTAGAGACTAGGCTAATAGGCGCATTCATTTAAATTAAGCTGCCTATATTAACAAAGTCTTACAAACCTTTAGCATGATAGCCACTGCTAGCAAGAGCACACTAATGGAACCTAATGCTCTTAAAACTCTTATTAAAAACACTAGCTAAGCTACCTCTAAGGATATACAGCTATATTAATCCATCATTAGTTCCTTAATGTACGCCATGACATAGACTAGACTAGATCTAGCTTTTCCTATTTCACTCCTCTCTTAATTTACTACTAATCTAAGCGCGGCCTATATAGGGGCTGCAAAGAGAGTTCTTAGATATCTTAAGTATACTTAGGATCTTAGAATTACCTACAATGGGCACATAGAACACAGGGCTTTTTAGGGCTATTTAGACGTAGACTAGGCTAGGGATATTAAGACTTAGAGCTTAACTTCTACCTACGTCTTCTTTCTTTTTAGTGCCCCTATCACTTAGAAATCTTTAAGATAGCATATAATAGCTCTCTTAAGTATAGAGTCTAAATACTATGGCCTTATAAATGCTGTTAGAGAAGCTATATAGCTTTAAACTTTGCTTACGGAATTGCAATACTATGGAAAAGAACATGTCCCTATACACATTTATAGGGATAATCAAAGTAGCCTTACATTAGCTAAGAATCTAGAATACCACTAGCGCACGAAGCACATTAATATTAAATATCATTTTATACAGCACTAGGTTGAAAATGGGGCTATCCATTTGTCCTACGTCCCTACAGCCTAAATGGTAGCTAACAGCATGACGAAGCCTTTGCTCACTGTTAAGCATACTCTATTTATTTAGCAACTTGCTCTTAAGAATTAGTCCTTAACTAACTAACTACTCTTTCCATTCACTACTCTTAAGAGTGAGAGTGTTAACTAGTCCTCTCATTTTTCAACAACTAATTCCCCTACGTTAGCTATTGTGGGGGGGTGTTAAAGGGATTCAGTTCTCACATCTACATGTCTTACATCATGCATTCACTAAACACTAGAGCAGAGTATTCACCTGCCTTCTAGTCTAATAGCTAACTGATGCCTAAATAGGCACCACTAATTTGGGCATATAAATAGTAGATAGATTCATAGATAGCTAGACTTTATTCAACATGCTATTTAAACATTCTCACTTTGACTCTTCCGCTCGTGATCACCTATCTAACACTTATGGACTATTAATAGAATTTTCAGAGTACGTGGTAATTAACTAACAACCTTAGCTTAGCAGAAAGTAGTGGAGAATGTATTAAAAGTGATTGATTAACTATCTATGAAGCAGACGGCATAAGGAAGCTTTATATAATCATTAAAGGCATTTAAACGTCGTCAATCTTGTAAGGCTGGTGATCATTATGGAACGTATAACTTTAGGATGACATAAGTAGATGTGGACGGCTGCTACGACTTTATTATAAGTGGCAGGGTGGTTTTCAATATATTAGAGCAGATAGTTGACTACCTAATAGGGCATTAGAAAAACCATGGAGGAGGATAGATTAGTGAAAGGAACGATTCTGAACCTTGTCCACATCTGAGTACAAGTCTAATTCAAGCTCTAAATCAATAGGCGGCATCTCGTTACTTAAGCCTATTTTCTTTTGAATCATCGTCTGTTCATGGTCGTTACATGACGGACAGTTAATGGCTTGTATGTGAATTTGAGGAGGTGCGATAAAAGTGAGAATCGAATTAAGCGATTTGTGCTTTTCGCCCTCCCGTTCCTGCACTACTCAAGCACAGGCAGCGCCTCAACACTAAAGTCTGAGCTTCATCCTTGTCCAGATTCAAATATTATCCGCCATCCGTGCCCTTATCATCCTGTTACCACCCTATCCTAACCTAGGGTAGGGAGAATCTTCGATTTTTCTTCTCCCTCCTACGATTTGATATACACTGTTTGGCAGCATCTGCCACCGACGGGAGTTTCTGCGCCGAATTTTAACCTCATATTTAGGGCTGCCCTTCCGAGAGACACACTTCACTTCAGAACACAACGCGTTGAGAATTGAAAGAGTTCAGGCTAGATCAGAATATGTCTTGATTGGTAATTCTAGCTATGGCACCATGGCAATCAGACTCTATACCTCCATATGAGAGCCCTCGGATCAAAGCCGTGGTAGAACCACAGCAGTGATAAGGAATCGAAAATCGCACCATTCCTAGAGGAAAACATGCAATGAGATGGAAAACTAGTGGACTCGTATATCAAAAGCCCACTTGCATCCACTAAAGACACCCGGGCTGCCCTCATCCCACCAAGACTCTGGGGCGAGCACTCTTCCTATTTTCCATTCACACAGCAGCAGGACAAGTCCTTGCTTACAACTTCATCGTCTTGACGTTCCTCTTCTTAGTGGAGTAAGGATCCTCAGCATTGCACTCGGGGAGATAAGTATCAATTTGATCATCGCTCAGCTCAAGCAACTCATCGGTATCATCCAGCAGCCAAAGGGAGTTAAGGACCGTTCCGTCATCGTCATTGATGCCCAAACAGCCGAGTTGAACGGAATTGTCGTATGCGTAGTCACGGAAGGCGGTTCCGACTCCCTCGTTGAAGTCAGAGTTCCAGTCGTTGAACCTGGGAGTTGGTGTTTGTTAGCTGATGCTCTTCCTACGGTATAGGGAGGAGAGATGACTGGGATGTGAATGATGTACTCACGCAGACTCAGCATCATCGGCCCAGTACATGAAAGAAACAACATCCGTCTCCTGCTCCCCTCCTGGATGCTGAAAGTATCGCGGCGCGCCTTGCTCGTGGTTGTTATGTTGCTTGGCTTCATCTGCACGATGCGGAGACCACGGCGAGAGCCGCTCTAGTAGTAGTGGAGGTTGTGCAGGGTATCCTGAACAGTGACATTACCGAAATGAGTCCATGCGCCCTCTGTGGCTTTTGCTGCAAGCTGGCATGCGGTATCACAAGCGCCAGTTGTGGCGAAAGATTCGTGGACGCTGATGATGTGGCCAGACAACTCTCATGGGTTGACGGTGATATAAGCGATATACCCTAGTGTGAGTTATTCGCAGGCATTCGTAGTAATGGTATCTGAAGGGTGGTGGGGAAATGTCCTCGACAGGTGAGAGTAAGTTGCAAGGGATGAAGATTATGAAATTGGTACTGTACAGAAAGCGAACATAGTCACAATACCGGCATAGACCATAGAGGCCCAGCACACGGCGCCAGCGGTGGCGAGACCACCCAGAATGCAGACGGTTCCTGCAAGTCCGTACGCAGCTGTGACCAAGCCTCCCATGACGACTGAGGCATCAGCGGATGATCGTCCTTCAACATAGGTAGAGATACCAGATTCACCACGGACGGCAACGTCTCGGTTGATAACATCGCGAGTAGCTAGGGTTGGGAGTGCGACTCGGGTAATGTTCTTGAGCTCAAGGGGACCGCTGATGTTCATGATTGCTCGGGATTGAACGATGCGAGGCTTGACGACGGGCTCGGCGACGAGGGGTTTGGCCATGACCTCCTGAGAAGTCAACGCCAAGGTCGAAACGACAAGTTGGCGGAAGAACATGTTGAGACAGATGTGGGGGTGGAGGGATACAGGTCGTGATATCTGCTACGAAGGCGGAAAGGAGGAGACAATGAGTTGGAGGAATCGAGGTAGTTTTTATAGCTAGTGCCATGACTTCAATTTGATCAATTCTGTATGCTGCGTGAGATTTATCTCGTTACTCGCAAAGGAGAATGCCTTGCTTCTCCACACTAGACTCAGCTATGGACAGGGAGAGTCAATATTCGGTGAAGGTTGTTTGAAAGCGCTCGGAGATGATCCTGACTACCTGCAGAAGATGAGCTATTGAAGTTGAGAAAGCAGGAACGTTGCATCAAAGTAAAGAAGCCATGGGGTATAATGTCGGAGGCACCGACAGCGACCTAGAATAGTGACCGAGTGAGAATACTTCCTTCTGGGAGGTGGATACTATAATCCATGGAAATTCGGTCCCTCGGGTAGAGCAAGTGAAGTCACTCATAGACTTTTGTGGATAACGAAACCCCAGCACAAAAAGGTATCTCAACTGATGATGAAGCCATAGATAATACCGGGCAACTTTTGTCGACTTGCCAGCCAACTTTCCTCCTGCAATGAGGAGTGAGAAGCCCAGGGGTATGAGGCCCTTTTCGAAATACTCTGACAGCATCATTACTTATTCAGGTAGACACCAAGCTTTTCCAAGCAATAGCCAAGTTGCGATAAGCTCTCACAAGCTTCAGTCTCACAGTGGATAGACCCACCTTGATATACGAGCCAACGATTAAGCTTGAAGCATTGAGTCTCTAACCCCATAATTTAACGGCAACTCCACAATCTGATGGTGGATCTGGATTGAACTCCGCTGCAACCCCGTCTCCCTGCCTCCGAGTATTTCCACAAGAAGCAGGTGATTCAGCCTTTGGCAAGGTCTGACGGCAGTGCTTTCGCAAGCCATTTCTTTGTGAGCATCTTGACAGTAATTGTCTTTAGGGGCGCTTTGCTCATTCCCATCAGATCCTAGTAAGGCTCAACGACTTCGAAATCTATACGCGATTCAGATCAAGAGCTTCCCCCGCTTGGAAGTAAAGCTTTTGGCAGCATCGAAGGTGAGCATTCCAGCCGGCGAAATTCGAGGAAAGACGCGTACATGCTTGTGAGCTAGAGTTCGAGCCCATTTGCTTCTGTCTAACTGGTTGATCATCCTTGATCATCAGCCACGCACTCACTAACATTTGTTCAAGGGAGGGGATAGTAACGGCGAAAAGCCTCAGAGCATTGGAATTGCGGAGACCAAGGTTTAAACTTCGGAGGAAATAGCTACTTACACACCCCATCGGCTCGCCATGACAAGTTTCGAGAAAGGAAACGAACGAATTTATGAAGAACAACGGTGATAGACGATAGACGTTGAACCTTCAAGCGTACTCGGTAATTTCTCTGCCAAGGTATGCGGCCATGTGAATTGGCGCGCAGGATAGGACTAACCGCAAAAGGCTGATCCCCGCCTGCTTCGTGGATATCCACCGGAACGGCCCGTGAAGACCATTTTAGCTTAGTCTGGCTGACCACTTGTGCTGTGCGGGCCGAAGATGTTTCCGGGTCGTGGCACGTGCCGAGGTCGAGGGAAGCAAAGATCACGGTCGTCTGTCTCGAGATTATATAGCCGAAGACAGCCACCTCTATACCTCCCTCCCCCTCTGAGCTCTCTGTCGCGCCGCGCCACCTTGGATGCCTCCAGCCTACTCTCCCTTGCCCAATCTTCGGTCATGTCCCAGAATCAACACGAATCCAAGGGTTCCACGCCTTTGATCAGTGCTTCTCCCACAGCCATGCGGCTCTCAACACAACAACAAGAGGCAAGACAATATGCGCTCATCGGCCTGGGCGTGATGTGTCTCTCGAACCTGACATTCCACGCCATCCTTCTGCCCCGAGACCAATACCCCGATTCTTCGCAGCAAAAACGCGCCCACGACGCGTTGATTCTTGGAGTCGGGATTGTGGCAGTCAGCGCCTGGTTTGCAGGCTTCGTGGCTTGGTGCATCTGCTTCGGCATGGTCTCCGTCAAGGCAAGGAATGCTGCGCTGATATATGGCCTTGTCGCGACAAACGTTTCGCTGGTGTCTCTGCTGGTGCTGATGCCATCAGTCAGTCGACGCGTATACCTCGCTGTCACGGTGTGGCCGCTCTACGCCGCGATGATGGCCGGGACGGTGGGAGTGAAGGGAATTGGAGGTTGATGTGTCAATGAGTCAAGATCGTGTCAAGAAGGATTAACTTGGAGCAGAGGGACATCGTCTCTTGGTACGAAGCTGGCGGCAGCTTGGGTTTAAGCTTCGATAACACTAGACCCAAACGGGAGGAGCATGACTGGTGTATAAAAATCTAAGACTACAACTCAGCATCTGCTGCTCAGACTGCTTTCTGATTTGGATTCTTCTCATGCCTAGCATTTGCTTATTGGAAACCTCTAATTCCTCACAAGGATATGATACAACTTCTCAGTAGAAGTGGGGAAGCTTCCCGTATTTGTGGGTGAATCCCGCAAAATTGTACCCCAAAAAGAAGCGTCAAGCAGCAAAAAGTTAGCCCTCGAGGGGCTAGAGAACTCGAAACTCTAGCTGAGCTGTGTAAGAGGTCCGAGTTTTTATTCGAGGTGGTAAGCAGTGCAATGCGGATCTACTCGAAATCGGAATTGGGGATGCACTAGTCACAAGCTATATCGACGATGTAGCTATTATGATCGAAGGGGGCAGTACAGCACTCAACAATAGTGTCCTCACAGCTATTCATCAGAAAGCAGCAAGATGGGCACAAATGCACGCCTCAGTGTTCGCAACCCAGAAGTATGAACTTATACACTTCATACACCGCCGGGACACAAAGAGATTTAAAAACAAAATGCTTGGTCTCACACTACGCATTGGAGATCACGGCTAGGTGGTAGAAGCCAAGCAGAATGCTCGCTACCTAAGGCTTTGGCTAGATTCCGAGCTCAGCGGGAAAGCCCATCTAGAGACAAGGCAGTGGCAGGGACAACGAAATCGATTCAAGCCCTATCCGCAATTACGGGATCAACATGGGGCGCGACACGGGAGCAGATCTTGAAGTTATACAAAGCAGTGGTCATCCTAGGGATGCGATGCGTCTGCTCCACATGGTATACACCATCAGAAGACCGCGGATTCCGGTCTGTAGTCCCGAGGGTCGATTGCCTTCGCCGGCGCCTTCTGCACCACACGCAACAGATAGACATGTCGCCCCACCTGCGAAAGGGCCTTCTTCACCCAAGAGGACCACGGCCACGCAAAGGCACCGAAGGTAACTTGTAAAGGACCATCCGTGTCGTTGAGTAGATCCGAGGCATGATGCGCAGTACTGTTTGGGAAGCGAGATGATACCGGCGGAGTGAAATTGATAGGTCTGTGAAGGTAGGGAGAGAACCCGTCAAAGGTATAGGAGTCATCGTTGACTACATCTGCCCATTTCTGGTAGCTGCCACTGGTGCCAAACATGAAAGCTGAGTGGCTTCGTGTAGAGGTCCCTCCCAGTGCCTTGCCTTGGGGGCAAAGCCTAGCTTGGTTACTTTGAGGAGTTGTTGTGATATTCCAGTCGACTATAGGATTGATGAGAGAGCCTCCGTAAGTGTGCTAGAAGGTGGACGCGTACAACGGAACTTGACTGAAATTACCATTGCCTAGTTGGTTGAAAGAGCCAGCTTCTACCAGGGCGACGGTGTATCCGGCTTCGGCAAGTCGGACAGCCAAGGGTATTCCAGCATTGCCTGCACCAACAACTATGTAATCAAATGTCGCGTTCTGGGAAGGATCGAAAATATTGAAAGCTGGTGCTCCAAAAGATGAGCCAAAAAGGTAAGCAATATAAGGTAAGGAAGCAATTCGCTTGTTCATAAATGGTTGGTTTTATTTAGTCCCCTTTGCGGAAGGAGCCGACTTCCTCAGCCTGTCGAAGTACATAGGCACTCTGTTCTGTTCACTCTACGGTAGCAAGGGGATGAATAAATAACCATTAAAAACCTTTGGCCATACGACTAATAGTAAAAAAATCACTGTGAATATGTACAACATAAAAAAAGTATATTATCGTACATTTTTTTTAATAATTAATGCGGTATAGTATATTAAATATTAAATAATTATATAATGGTCCGATTGAAAAATGCTTATCCTGCAGGGTACCTGCATTAGGTACCTAGGTACATAGTTACATAGAGGTATCCCATATTCCCCAACGCTTACTCTACATCGTTTGGGCATTATATCATGTAGTCAACCTACCTAGGTACGTATAGGTGGTACCTGTAGGTATATTCCCAGTGTTGGTTCTACATCCTTTTCTGTTCCACCCTGCTCTCCTCAGTCTCAGTCTACCCTTTGGCATGATTTCCCACTCAGACAACACCATGACGACCTCTAAGGGAAAACGCACCGTTCTCATCACCGGCTGCTCAGACGGCGGTCTCGGTGCTGCCCTTGCAATTGCCTTCCACGAAGCCGGCTTGCACGTCTATGCCACGGCTAGAAATGTTTCCAAGACGGAGGGGGTCGCGGCGCAGGGCATCCAAACCTTGGCTCTTGATGTGCCGTCTAAGTCCTCCATCGCCGACTGCGTTGGAAAAGTGCCGAGCCTCGACATCGTGGTCAACAACGCCGGTGCCATGATGACCATGCCCGTGTCCGACACCTCCCTCCCACAAGCAAAGGACATGTTCGATATCAACATGTGGGGTACGCTTGCCGTGTCGTAGGTGTTTTTGCCCTTGCTGCTTGAGTCAAAGGGCATGATTGTCAACAATACATCGATAGGGTCCTCTATGGCAATCCCGTTCGGGGGAGCATATGGGGCGTCGAAAGCTGCCATGGCCATGTTCTCAGAGACGCTGCGGCTCGAGCTGGAAGTCTTTGGCGTCAAGGTCATCGAGCTGAAGACCGGCGTCGTGGGGCCCATCAACTTGATAAACAACAACACCACACTCAAAGCTGGCAGGGTTAGGGTTGCCTGAGGACTCGATTTACTAGCCAGCCAAAGATCTGGTGGAAAGTATGATACGACGAGAAGGATTCCGGGGTGGGGGTATGCCGCCTCCGGCCTGGGCAAAGCTTGTTGTGCATGATTTACTGAAGAACAAGCCGCCGCCTCTTACCTGGCGAGGGCACAGTGCCATCACCGCATGGCTTGCGTCCATTCTGCCATACGGACTGCTTGACGGAGCGGTAAAGAAGGCGACGAAGTACAACCAGATTGAAGAGATACTGAAGCATGCGCGAGAATGAACACGGCAAGTCAGGACGTGGTTTGTAGGAATCATGATTGCACGGATCAGCGAACAGTTTAGTCTAGAAGTCACTCTCTATTTTGTTCTTCACTTGTTCTTCACTATCGCCTATTCGTATTACCCAATATATGTCAATATATATTGCCTTGTCATTACCGAAATGCCCAGACTACGGGCGACGTACAATGCCGTTCACTCCACTCGCTCACGTGGCCGGTCTCTGTATTGTGTGAATAGCCAATTGTACGCTATTCCAGGGTAATAAATGCTTTATTCAGTACTGTGCTACCGGACCAGTGGTAAGTGAGTGTACAGACTGTGCTACTAAGAATTTGCAACTTCCAACTTCATTGCATTTGCCCACTCGCGCGCGCGTAAAGGTGGACAATGCAAATAGGACAGCCGTCCTCGACCACGAGGGGAAATTTAGAGAAGGAGCCGCAGAGGCGCTGGGGGAGGAAAATCGCATCCGAATTGCGAAGTTCGCCTGGCTCAGTCGAAAGGATACAGGGAAGGCATACGGGTCAATGATTATCTACGTAACCAAGAGCGCCGAGGCCAAACGCCTGCTGGACGGAAAGTTTTTCAATGTCACAGGAGAATCAGCATATACACGAACCATCGAGCCCCGATCCGGGCCGATCCAATGCTACAATTATCAAGGGATAGGCCACAGAGCATTTACATGTACAGCACCACAGGTATGCGCCAATTGCGCCCAAGAGGGACACCATTACAGTATATGCCAGTCACTGCTTATGAAATGTATACTCTGCAGCGGGCCTCACGAAGCAACCAGCAAGAACTGTCGAGTGATAAATCCCGTCCGAAATGAATAAGACACTAAAAATACTCCAACTGAATACACGAAAACAAAGGACGGTACACCACAGTCTTATGAACGACCAGGCTCTGAGGGGCTTTGGAATGCTGGCTATAGCAGAGCCGTACGCATGGATCAGGGACGGCAGAACTATTACAGCACCAGTAGCACACCCTTACTGGACGAAACTGGTGCCAACCCTCCAACAGCCCGAGCGATGGACCTTTAGGAGCATGTTGTGGATCAACAAGGATATCGACACCACACAGATACCAATACAATCAGCAGACCTCACTGCAGCATTAATATAAGAGTTGGGGCCATTACTCTCCGCCCACCTAAGCGAGACCACGATTTTCAACACTCCCATTTTAATGAACTATTATAATTTAAATATCAATTATTTTAAACTAAAATCAAAAATAGAA
>Ga0123337_10006703_pt1 | contig 10920 bp, 12 predicted proteins | sample frozenSSSSmetaG_FD_89792 | JGI IMG/M metagenome (GOLD analysis project Ga0123337, IMG submission 89792) | Glacier valley bacterial and archeal communities from Borup Fiord, Nunavut, Canada, to study Microbial Dark Matter (Phase II) -... | ecosystem: Environmental > Aquatic > Freshwater > Ice >...
CAACGTGCGCCTGTACCGGCGCGCCGACATCGAGCGCTTGTCCCTGGTCAAGGCGGCCGTCGACGCCGGGCATGCGATCAGTACCGTGGCCTCATTGACCGACCGGCAGATCAAGGCCCGGTTCAAAGACGCGCCGGTGCGCGTGGTGAAGGCGCGCGAGGGTCGTTGCCGGGTGCTGGTTTGCGGTGCGGCGCTGGCCTCCGTGCTGAAGGCGGCTTGGCAGGCGCGTTCCGACGTGCGCGTGCAGAGCGTCCTGCCAGCGCTGCCGAGTCCACAAGGAGCCGATTTCGATTCTTTGCCGTCGGTCGACGCCGTGATCGTCGACGCACCGGTAGTGAGCAATGCCTTGCCGGCGGCCCTGCGGCAAATTCGGGCTGCGACAAAGGCGCCCGTCGTGATCGTGGTCTATGGCTTCGGAAACCGCCAGGCCCTGGCGCGGCTCGATGCCGCCAATGTCATCGCGCTGGCCGCGCCGACAGACCCGGCACAACTCGCGCGCATCTGCCAGCTCGGCCTGGCCATCGACCCGACGCCGCCGACCGCCTTCTCGCAGATGCTGATGCACTCGGCGGCGCCGCGGCGTTACGCCGATGCGTTTCTCCATCAGCTCAGCCAGATGCCTTCCAAGGTGCAGTGCGAGTGCCCGAATCACCTCGCCGACCTGCTGACCAAACTCAACGCCTTCGAACGCTACAGCCTCGAATGCGAGAGTACGAACATCAAGGACGCAGCCATGCACGCGATGATGTACAGCGCCAGCGGCCACTGCCGCGAGTTTCTCGAAGAGGTGTTGCGGCGTTTGATGTTGCACGAAGGCATACCCGAGCCGAAGGCGTAGCTCCAAGAGCCGCGTGCGAGCCCAAAGAAAAGGCCCGCAAGCCGGAGCCTGCGGGCCTTGCACATCACCAGCCCGTGCGGGCTCTGGTGTCTTGGCTTGGAAGTCAGGCCGAAGGCAGCAGCACCGAGTCGATGACGTGGATCACGCCATTCGTGCAGGCGATGTCTGTCGCGACGACGTTGACTTTGCCATTCAACTTCACGCCGCCCGTGGTGCTGATATTCAGCAGCGCGCCGTTGACGGTGGCCGCTGTCTTGCCGTCCATCGTCATGACGTCAGCGGCCATGACCTTGCCCGCGACCACGTGGTAGGTGAGGATGGCCGTCAGCTTCGGGATGTCCTTCAGCAGGCCTTCCACCGTGCCGGCCGGCAGCTTGGCAAAGGCTTCGTCGCTGGGAGCGAATACCGTGAACGGGCCCGGGCCCTTGAGCGTGGCCACCAAGCCGGCGGCGGTGACGGCTGCGGCCAGGGTCTTGAACGTACCCGCGGCGACGGCGGTATCGATGATGTCGTGCATGTGAATTTCCTTGAATCGGTCGTCAATGAACCCTGATCGGAATGGATGCAGGGCGACAGCACGTGCGCTGCAATGAGTTGACGTCGATCTTGTGAATCGATTTGGCTCTCACTCGCGCTGTGATTTAAGGTTAAGCCTCTTTGCCCGCCTGCGGGCCAGCAGGGCCATCGCGATATGTGCTGGGCGTTGCGCGCTTTGGCGCGATGCATGGTTTGCGACGAGGCCTGCCCGTTGGTTCCAGGCGGCGATAACCTGGTTGCAACTTTTGGCTGGAGAGGACGTTAGCTTAGTTTGGGCGCCCAGATCTTTTCCAAGCCGCCTGTCAAAAAGGACTTTCCATGACAACTGTAAAAACCTGTCTCGCGCAGAAGTCGCAACCCATTGTGCTCGTCAGTGTCGGCCCTGACGACAGGGTAGCGACCGCCCTGCAGCTGATGCGGGACAAGCGGGTTCGCGCGGTACTGGTCATCGAGGCCGAGCGCTTGTTAGGCATCGTCACTCAAGGCGACTGCGCCATCAAGGTGCTGCTGCCTGGCCTCGACGCCAAACACGTGGCTGTGAAAGAAATCATGACGGTTGAGCCCATGACAGTGAAGCTCGGCGATCCGATCGAAGCATGTATGGGGCTGATGGCGGCGCGAAATTTCCGCCACTTGCCCGTCGTAGAGGCAGACATTGTGGTCGGCGTGATATCAATTGGTGACGTCGTGAAGGACAGCATTCGCCAGATGAGCCAGCAGATCAATTTTCTGGAAACCTACATCAAGGGCCACGGCGCCTGACGGCGCATTCAGTATTCGAGCGCCGTCGCCTTGCCCTGAAACACACGGTAGCTGAACACCGTGTAGCCGACGATCACCGGCAGCACGACGCAGGCGCTCACGAAGATAATCCACAACGACTCGTTGCTGCTCGCGGCTTGGCAGATCGTCAGCCGGTCGACCACGAGCCACGGGAAGAGGCTTCAGGCCAGACCGACGAGGACACCTGCACCATGCTGATTCGCCTAATTTACGTGAGCAAGACGGTGGCTTCGCAGACCCATGCGCTGACCGATTCGATTCTGCGAAAGGCACACGCCTGGAACACGGAAAACGACATCACCGGCGTGCTCTGCGAGGGGCAAGGTGCGTTCCTGCAAGCCTTGGAAGGTGAGCGTGGCGTGGTGAATCGCCTATATGCGCGCATCTTTGCCGATCCGCGCCACAAGGACCTTGAGTTGATCCATTGCGAGGGCATCACCGCGCGGCGCTACAGTGGCTGGTCGATGGCGCGCGTCCATCTGTCCGACGTGGATCCGCAGACGAAGATCGTCTGGCCGGATTTCGATCCCTACTCGCCGAACGGCCTGTTGGTGATGGCGCGCATCGACGAGCTCATCGCCCAGGGCATGGCCGTCGACGCGCCGTTGACTTGAGTTTTCGTGCGACGGTGCGTCGCCGGGTCCCGCAGGCACCCTGTCATGCCGCGCTTCTGTTGGGCACGCTGGTGGGTGACAGCGGCTGCTCCGCCACATCTGAGCAACCAGAACCGTCGGCCTGCGCCAGCGGAGCATGCCGCATCTTCTGACCGTCCCACTGCTGGCCACACCAACAGTGGCCCTCGGTGTCGATGATGCACATGCCGCTGCCGCAGCAGCGTGGGTCTTCGCTCATTCGGTACTCCTCGATGTTGGCAAGCTGTTTCACTTCACTTCACCTCACCTCACAAGAGGCCGCACGGTGGTGAAGCCGCCGTCCACCGCAATCACTTGCCCGGTCAGGCGCGCTGCGCCGTCCCCGAGTAGCCAGGCCATCACGTCGGCCACCTGGTCGGCCGTCTGCACGCCGCCCAACGGGTACTGGCGTGCGGCGCCATCGCGCATGGCGGGTATCTTCAGCATGCCGGCCGTCATAGGCGTGTCGGTCATTCCCGGCGCGACGGCGTTCACGCGCAGGCCTTGCGATGCGTAGGTGGCCGCGGCGCTGCGCACCAGGGCTTCGACGCCGCCCTTGGCCGCGGCGATGGCCTCGTGATTCGCCACACCGATGCGCGCCACCACCGAACTCGCGAACACGGCGGCGCCGGGCCCACCCTGCAGCGCCGCGATCCAGGCCTGCAGCATGAACACCGCGCTGTCCAGGTTGACGCGCATGACGTCGCGGTAAGCATCCAGCCGGGTGCGGTGCAGTGGGGCGATCAGCGTGCTGCCCACACAGTGCGCCAACAGCGTCGGTGGGGCGCCTAGCGCTTCCTGGCAGGCGGCGATGGCCAGCGCAGCACCTTCGGGCGTGGTGGTGTCAGCGGCGATGCGCACGGCGGCCTGCACGTCGGCCAGGCGGCCGGCATCGCGCCCCACCGCGGCAACGCGGCACCCTTGCGCGTGCAGGTGGCTGGCCAGGGCGCGGCCGATGCCGCCGCTGGCACCGGTGATGAGGGCGATCGAATTCATGGTGTGGGTTCCGAAGATGAAGGGGATGGAATCAGCGTGGCGCCTGATCTCGAGAGTTCGGCCGGTCCAGGCCGGGCTTGTCAAGACGAGACGCCCAGCGCTGCAGCGTCGGCCGCCAACGCAGGAAGCGGCGGTAGGTGCGCTCCATCGCCCAAGCAGCACCGGGCAGGCGGCCGACCCGAGCCAGCCAACGCCAGCCCGGCAGCGCCGCCCACAGCGCCAGGAACGCCGGCGCGCCGCTGAGCAGTTCACCATGGCGGTCGCGCACGTGAAAGCGCGCCAGCAGCTGCTCGCGCGTGATGCCGGGCGGCAGCGCCAATGCGGCGTCGCTGACATCGGCAAAGCAAATCGGCTCATCCGGCCGAAGCGGCCGCAGGCCGCGATAGACGCCAATCTCGCGCCGGCACAGCGGGCACGCGCCGTCGTACAGCACGGTCAGTGGCGGCAATTCGTTGACGGGTTCGGTCACCATGCAGGCACCTCGTTGACGGCCAAAAGATCGGCCGCCGATTCCACGCCGCGCGAGGCGCGGGCCCACCACTGCGAGAACGAATCGCAGCGCCGATCGACGGGTGGAAACAGCATCGGCGCCGCCGCGCACTCGGCCCAGCGTGCCAGCCACGGCGCAAGGTGCGGCTCGTCGATGCTGCGCACGCTGCGCGCGCCTTTCAACGCGGCGCCGATCGCGGCTGCGTCACCATGCCAGCGCTCAACGGTGAGTTCGGCCATGCGGCCGCCGACGAAGCGCCAGCGCCGTTCGCTCCACGGCCAGGCGCGGTGGAAGTCGGCCACGAACACGCCGATCACCAGCGTGTCGGCCGGTAGAGCGGCCGGCAGTTCGCCCAGACTCCAGGGGTGCACGAGCCACACGTCGCGGCCCTCGGCGGCAGCCGCGTCGGGAGGCGTCAAGCCGAGGTCGTCTGGCGGCTCTGCGCTGAGGCGTGGATCGACCAGCGATGGGCCGCCGCGCGGTACTGCGTGGTCGTGTCGAGGCTCGCGCGCCATGCGGTCGAGCGCCTCGTACGACACGTCGATCACGCTCCCCGGGCTGTGCCAAGGCGCAGGTGCATAACGTGCAACGTTGTCGGCATTGAAGAGATACGGCTTGCGGCTGCCGGTGCCGGCCACCCATTGCCAGCTGAGGTGGTTGCTGGCCAGGTCGCCGTCCAGCAGGTGGCCGTAGAGCCAGTCGGCGCCGGCACGCCAATGCACCTTGCGCACATGCACCACGTAGCTGGCCAGCCACATGCGGGCGTGGTTGTGCAGCGTGCCCGAGGCGTACAGCGCACGCACCGCCTCGTCGACCACGGGCACGCCGGTGCAGCCCTGGCGGATGTCGGCCGGCAGCGCGCGGGCGTAGGCATCGTCGGGCAGCGGGCCTTCGTGCAGCGATTGCAGGATGGCCTCGCCGCGGTGCTGCCACACGTGGCGAAAGTAGGCGCGCCAGCCGAGTTCGAACACAAACTTGTGCTGCATGTCCAGCGTGTGGCGCGCGGCCACGCCGGCCAGCACGTCGCTGAGCGTAACGAAGCCATGCGTGATGTACGGCGACAGGCCGCTGACAGCGCCGTCGAGCGCGTTGCGTGTGCGTGCGTAGGCGGTCGGCTGCACGGCGGCGATGCGCGCCCGCGCCGCCGCGAGCGTCGGTGCGAAAGGCTCAGCCATGCTGCTCGGCCCACAGGTGGGTGGACTGCTCGGCCACCTCGGCCACCCAACCCACTTGCAGGGCTTGGTTGACGAACGATTGAAAGGCCGCAAAGCTGGCAGTGATGCCGACGGCGCCGGGGTCCAGCCGCGTCGTGCGGGCTTGCTCATGTCGATCGAGCCATTCGACGCGGCGGGTCGCCAGGCGCCCGCCCGGCCCCCGGGACTTGTCGCACACGTGCACCGGGTGCCCGGCAGGTAACAGCGCATGCGCGCATGCGGCTCCAGCGATGCCGACACCGATCACGGCAAGGGTCTGGGGTTTACGTGTCAGCACGGATTGCATCGTAGTCTTTCCCGACTCATTATGGAGTCAAGGCGTCTTTAATCTACAGAAGACTTGGAGAATCGGCGTCAAAGTGGCTTCAAGGTAGGAACCGAATGAACAAGGGCAAGCCATCGCAGCCGCCAAGCCCGCAACCGCCGGGTACGCAGGAGTCTTCGCTCCACCGCAGTGGCGCCGTGGCGCACATGCTGCGCATGCCGGTGGCGACATTGCGGGTCTGGGAACGGCGCTACGGCGTGACACAGCCCGAGCTGTCGCCGAGCGGTCAGCGCCTGTATTCGGCCAACGACGTGCGACGGTTGGCGTTGTTGAAGCAGCTGACGGACAGCGGTCACGCCATCGGTAGCCTGGCGCCGCTGGACATGCCGCAGCTGCAGCGCGTGGCCTCGACGCACGCGCATGCGCTGGCGGCCACGCAGAAAGGCGAGCGCTCGGGTGCCGCCGGCGCACCGCCCATTCGGGCCTGGCGGCTGGCGGTGATTGGCGCGGCGCTGGCCAGCCGGTTGCAGCGGCCCGCGTTGTTGCGCCGGCTTGGCCGTCCCTTGGAGCTGCTCGGGCCGTTTGCCGACGCAGCGCAGGCCGCAGCCGCGTTGAGGGGCTCGACCGTTGATGCCCTGCTGATGTACGAACCTCATCTGCTGCAGGGCTGGTTGGCTTCCATCGATGCTGCGGCGCCGGCCCTTGCAGGGGTGCCGAAAGCGGTGCTTTACGGCTTTGCTGCCGATCCCGTGTGCGAAGCCTTGGCAACGGCCGGCACGGCGTTGCTGCGCGAGCCGCAGCCCGACGCGGTGGTGGCGCAATGGCTGCACGGCCTGTCCATGGCGACCACGGCGGCGCAGCCAGCGGACAAGCCCGCGCTCTCGGCCGACGCCGTAGCGCCGCGCCGGTGGGACGATGCGGCCCTGGCCGACTTCGCGAGCCGGTCGTCAACGACGGCCTGCGAGTGCCCGCGCCACGTGGCCGAGTTGCTGGTGCAGCTGTCGCACTTCGAGGCGTACAGCGCCGAGTGTGAGCGCCGCAGCGCGGCCGACGCCGAGTTGCACGCCTACTTGCGGAAAATCGCGGCCGCTTCGCGCGCTGGTTTCGAGGCTGCACTCGAGCATGTGGCTTCGCACGAAGGCCTCATCCTGCCTCCATCCCTGCCTCCATCCCTGCCTTCATCTCCGAGGCAGACCGACGCGGCTGCGGCACCGAACGCGCGGCGTCCGAAGGCCTTGGTGTCCGCGCGGCCACGCCATCGGCCCTAACCTGCGCGTGACGCTGCGGAGATTGACTTCGATTGAATCGTCGAACGCGTCACTTGCCCCTCACCTGCACCCTGCCCATGCACCGACTCTTACTCGTTTTCGCACTCGCCGCCATGCCCTTGCTCAGCCACGCGATCGAAGAACCCGAATACGAGGTCATCCGGAAGTTCGACAACGTGGAGTTGCGCCGTTATGCACCCTACGTTGTGGCGGAGGTGGTGCTGGACTCCCCGGCCGAAGATGCAGGCAACCAGGCGTTCCCCATTCTGGCCGGCTACATCTTCGGCAAGAACAAGGGCGAGAAGAAGTTCGCGATGACGGCGCCCGTGACACAAACCGCCGCGCCTGTGCGCATGGACATGACTGCGCCCGTGACCCAGGCATCCGTGGCCGGCGGCACGCGGGTGCAATTCGTCCTGCCCAAGGGGGTGACGCTGGCGACGGCACCTGAGCCGATCGACCCGCGCGTGCAGCTGCGGCTGGTGTCGGCCGCTACCTGGGCGGTCATCCGGTACTCCGGCACCTGGTCCCAGTCCAACTATCTTGAGCACCTGAGCGAGTTGAAGGCATCCCTGCAAGCGGTGGGCGTGGCCACGCAAGGCGAGCCCGTGCTCGCGCGCTACAACGCCCCTTTCACGCCGTGGTTCATGCGGCGCAACGAGATCTGGTTGGCACCGCGCTGATGCCGCACATCCGACAGACGGATGGCCATTTGAATCGCTCGATTTCAATCGACGGCTTTACGGCGTAGGAGTGGGGCCGGCGATCGTCAACGATGGGTCGAATCCGTCTACTGACGACCATCGATCAAGCGGGTAGAGGACTCGCCGACCCAGGTCTGAATGGCGTAACTTCAGCAGCAAATCGTCCGGCCGGATACGCTGCCTTGGGCGTTGGGGCGTCTATCCGCCCATCTGTCGACAGAGCCCCAGACCACCGACGAAATCAACAGCTCAGCCGTCGAGCTGCTTCTGGAACACCAGCCCGGCGTGCTCGCGCAGCGCGTGGAACCTGATCTTGGGCCAGTTCGCTTCGATCGCGCGCAGCTCGGGCGCGTACTCGACCAGCACCGTCGGCGCATCGACGGCGTCATAGGCCACGCGATGGGCGTTGCCGTCGATGAAACGCTTGAGTTCGCGCTCGTCGGCGGCCGCGCCTTCGCCGGTGTCGCAGGTCACCCAGCGCGCCACCTGGTAGCGGCTGGGCATGATGCGGGCTTTCACGCCGTACTCGTGCTCCAGCCGGTGCGCCACCACCTCGAACTGCAGCTGCCCGACGGCACCGAGCAGCAGCAGCGAACTTGCGACCGGGCGGAACACCTGGATCGCGCCTTCCTCGCCGAGTTGCGTGAGGCCGGCCTTGAGTTGCTTGGTGCGCAGCGGGTCGGCGACTTCGACGCTGCGGAACATCTCGGGCGCAAAGAAGGGCAGCCCGGTGAACTGCATCTGCTCGCCCTCGGTGAGGGTGTCGCCGAGCTGCAGCACGCCGTGGTTCGGAATGCCGATGATGTCGCCGGCGAAGGCTTCGTCGAGCAGCTCGCGGCGCTGGCTCAGGAAGCTCACCACGGTGTTCGGCCGCAGCTCCTTGCCCGAGCGCACCACGCGCAACTTCATGCCGCGCTCGAAATGGCCCGAGGCCACGCGCAGGAAGGCGATGCGGTCGCGGTGGGCCGGGTCCATGTTCGCCTGAATCTTGAACACCACGCCGCTGAACTTGGGCTCGTCCGGCTGCACGATGCGCTGGATCGCGGCGCGCTCGCCCGGCGCGGGAGCCAGGTCCACAAGCGCATCGAGCACCTCCTGCACGCCGAAGTTGTTGACCGCGGAGCCGAAGAACATGGGCGTCTGCCGGCCGGCGAGAAAGGCCGCGCGGTCGAACGGAGGTGCTGCGTCGGTGAGCAGGTCGATCTCGCTGCGCGACTGTTCGTATTGCATGCCGAAGCGGCTCGGGTAGGCGGGGTTGTCGAGCCCGTCGAGAAACTCTTCGCCGTTGTTGGCGTCGGACGCATTTTCGTTGTTCCCGAACAGGCGCATGCGCTTCTCGCGCAAGTCCATCACGCCGTGAAAGGCCTTGCCCATGCCGACCGGCCAGGTGAAGGGCACGACTTCCATGCCGAGTTCGCGCTCGATCTCGTCCATCAGTGCGAGCGGCTCCTTCACCTCGCGGTCCATCTTGTTCACGAAGGTCAGGATCGGCGTGTTCCTCGCACGGCACACCTGCAGCAGCCGGCGCGTCTGCGGCTCCACGCCGTTGGCGGCGTCGATCACCATCAGTGCCGCATCGACCGCCGTGAGCACGCGGTAGGTGTCTTCCGAAAAGTCCTGGTGGCCCGGGGTGTCGAGCAGGTTGATGACGCAGTCGCGGTACTCCATCTGCATCACGGATGAGGCGACCGAAATGCCGCGCTGCTTCTCGATCTCCATCCAGTCGCTGGTGGCGTGGCGGGTGGCCTTGCGCGCCTTCACCGAGCCCGCGATCTGGATCGCGCCCGAGAACAGCAGCAGCTTCTCGGTCAGCGTGGTCTTGCCGGCGTCGGGGTGGGAAATGATGGCGAAGGTGCGGCGGCGGCGCACCTCCTTGGCCAGCAATGACATGGCCGGGGGCGCGGCGGGCGGGGCAACAGTGGCAGGGGTGGCAACAGTGGGGTCGGACATGCGGGCGCGGCCGCTGGTGCGGGCCGCCTCGTGGAAAGCGCAGATTATCCGTGGCGCGGTGGGCGGCCTCGGTGTCCGGCCTCGGTGGGCGCTTCAGCGCGGTTCGCGCTGAAGCAGCAGGTCGGCGATCACCGGCCGGTGTTCCGACGCCTGGGCGCCGCCGGCAAAGCAACCGGCCACGCCGATGCCCGGGCTGACGAGGATGTGGTCGATGCGCAGGAACGAGCCGAAGAACGCACTGCGCGCTTCCAGCGCATGGCCGTAGGTGTAGCCATAGCCCCGCCCGCCGGCCGAAAACGCGTCGCGCAGGCCCAGGTTCAACAGGCTGCGGATCACGGGCGATGTTTCCGGCGCGTTCAGGTCGCCGGCCACGATCAGGGCACGTGTGGGGGGCGCGAAGGACATGCGCTGGCGCAAGTCGGCCGCTAGGTGCTGCGACTGCGCGAGCCGATCATTGAAGTTCTGCTCCCAGTCGTCGATGCCCTCCGCCGGGTCACGCCTTGTCGCCGCCAGACCGTGGCGCGGCGACACGAGGTGCGCCGTGACCACGTCGACATCGACACCGTGCACTGTCACCGTGCATCGCACGTAGTCGTAGCCGCCACCGGGCAGCGACAGGTCACCGGGGCGGCAGTCGCGCAGCGGGTAGCGGCTGACGACGATGTACTGGCCCTGCACATGGACGCTGCGCCCGGCGAACACCGAGGCTGCCAGCTCCGGTTGTTGTTCCCGCAGACGCGCGAAATCGCCGGCGTCCTGCATCACCAGGATGTCGGGGTCGTGGCGCGCGACCTCTTGCGCCAGCAGGTCGAACCCGCCCGGCCGGTGCTTGGCCAGGTAGGCCTTGATGTTGTAGGTCATGAAGCGCATGGGGCTGGCACCGGCGTCGCCGCGGTTCACGGCCAGGCCCATCACCACGGTCAGCACGAGCCCGAGGCCGAGCGCGGCGGCCAGGCGCCACACCGGGCGCAACAGGAACGACGCGATGAACGCGGCCAGCGCGGGCAGCAGGTACAGCGGCCACGGCATGTACTGCAGCAGCTCCAGCCACCACGACCCGGCCAGCTCCCACTGGTAGCCGAGCGCCAGCAGCACCGCCGGTAGCAGCGTCGCGATCACCGCCGCGCGCGCCACCCCATTCAACGCGCCGCGCAGGCGGCGCGTGCCGACCGGTGCCGTGCTCAACGCGCGGGGTCGGGCACGAGACGAGGCGAAGCGGCCCTCATGCCGGCGCGCCCTCGAC
>Ga0123337_10006705_pt1 | contig 10916 bp, 11 predicted proteins | sample frozenSSSSmetaG_FD_89792 | JGI IMG/M metagenome (GOLD analysis project Ga0123337, IMG submission 89792) | Glacier valley bacterial and archeal communities from Borup Fiord, Nunavut, Canada, to study Microbial Dark Matter (Phase II) -... | ecosystem: Environmental > Aquatic > Freshwater > Ice >...
AGCGTCTCGATGACCATGAACGGCGCCGTCGTGCCGGTACTCGCCATGTTCATCGTCGCGGCCGAAGAGCAGGGGGTGAAGCAGGCCCTGCTCGCCGGGACCATCCAGAACGACATCCTCAAGGAGTTCATGGTCCGCAACACCTACATCTACCCGCCCGCACCCAGCATGCGGATCGTCGGCGACATCATCGCCTACACGGCGCAGCACATGCCGAAGTTCAACTCGATCTCTATTTCCGGCTACCACATGCACGAGGCCGGAGCGACCGCGGTGCAGTAGCTCGCCTACACCATCGCCGACGTCTTCGAATACGTCCGCTCGGCGCAGGCGCGCGGTCTCGACATCGACAGCTTCGCGCCGCGCCTGAGCTTCTTTTTCGGCATCGGCATGAACTTCTTCCTCGAAGTCGCGAAGCTGCGCGCGGCCCGCACGCTGTGGCAGAAGTTCATGGTCCAACTGGGCGCAAAAGACCCAAAATCGCAGATGTTGCGCACCCATTGCCAGACATCCGGCGTGTCTTTGACCGAGCAGGACCCCTACAACAACATCGTCCGCACCACCATCGAAGGCCTCGCCGCGGTGCTTGGCGGCACGCAGTCGCTCCACACCAACAGTTTCGACGAAGCCATTGCGCTGCCAACGGAATTTTCCGCCCGCATCGCCCGCAACACCCAGCTGATCCTGCAGCACGAGAGCCGCGTCACCGACGTCGTCGATCCGCTCGGCGGCTCATACTACATCGAGGCCCTCACCGCCGACCTGGTGGAGCGCGCCAGCGCCTTGATCGCGCAGGTGGAATCCGAAGGCGGCATGACCGCCGCCGTGCAGGCCGGCACCCCGAAACTCGAAATCGAGAAGGCCGCAGCGCAGCGCCAGGCCCGCGTCGATCGCGGGGAAGACGTCATTGTCGGCGTCAACCGTTACCGGCTTGAAAACGAAGCGCAACTCGCCATCCGCGAGATCGACAACAACAAGGTCCGCGACGAACAGGTCGACCGCCTCGCCGACCTGCGCCGCACCCGCGACCCAGATGCCGTCGCCGCCGCCCTCAAGTCCCTGCAGGATCAGGCAAAAGCCCACGGCAACCTGCTCGCCGCCAGCATCGAAGCCGCCCGCGCCCGCGCCACCCTCGGCGAGATCTCCGCCGCGCTGGAAACGGTGTTCGGCCGCCACTCCGCCATCACCCGCGTCATCTCCGGCGTCTACGCCGAAACTTACGCTGGCGACCCGCAGTACGCCCAATTGCAGAGCCGCCTCAAAGCCTTCGAGGCCGCCGAGCAGCGTCCCCCCTCGATCTTCATCGCCAAGATGGGACAGGACGGGCATGATCGCGGCGCCAAAATCATCGCCACGGCCTTCGCCGACCTGGGCTTCACTGTCACCATGGGCGATCTGTTCGAAACCGCCCCGGAAGTCGCCACCCACGTCGCGGATCTCAAGGTCGACGCCGTCGGCGTCTCTTCCCTCGCCGCCGGCCACAAAACCCTTGTCCCCGAGCTGATCGGCGAACTTCAGACTCGGGGCTTCGGCGACGTCACCATCATCGTCGGGGGCGTCATCCCCGAACAAGACTACGATTTCCTGCGTCAATCCGGCGTCGCCGAAATCTTCGGCCCCGGCACCAATGTGCTCGAAGCCGCGTTCTCGGTGCTGAGCCAGATCGAGGGAAGGCTGAGCAATCGATGATGCTGTGTAGGTTGCCGCCTCCTCCACCGACTACGCCCGTCACCCTCCCACCCTACGCTGGGGAGGATTTTCGCGCCGCCGGTGATCTGAACTGTTCCAATGCACGGTCTGTCCTTTGCTCGTCCACCGCGCTGCGGGGGAGGGGCTTCGAGCTGTCCCGCAGGGCGAATAGCTCCAGTGGAGCTATTCGAGGCGAGAAGGCCATGAGAGCTATGCTCGAAAGGCCCAGCGCAGCGCGGTGGAGGGGGCGTCCACACGCTCGGAGTAACCCATGATCGGCCGCTTGAATCACATTGCCATCGCCGTCCCGGATCTCCTTGTCGCAGCAGCGAAATATCGCGATCAGCTCGGCGCCCATGTCCACCCTCCAAACGACCTGCCGGAGCACGGAGTCACCGTGGTTTTCGTCGAACTCGAGAACACCAAAATCGAGCTGCTGACCCCTCTCGGAGACCATTCGCCGGTAGCCAAGTTCCTCTACGAGCATCCGCATGGCGGCATGCACCACATCTGTTTCGAGGTCGGTGATTTGGCCTCGGCCGCGCGGACCCTCACCGAGACAGGCGCTCGCGTCCTCGGCGACGGCAAGCCGAAGATCGGCGCCCACGGCCTCCCGGTGCTGTTCCTCCACCCCAAGGATTTCGACGGCACGCTGATCGAGCTCGAGGAAGTGAAGCCCGAGTTGCAGCCGGCATAGGCCACTTATCCCCGCTCACCCGGGCCTCCCATATCCTCGCCCTATCACTTGGCGAGGACGGACATGACCAACAGCACGCACCTGAAGCTTCCCTACATCCTGCCCGGGCAGGCCCAGAAGCACATCACCCACAACGAGGCGATCGCCGCGCTCGACACGCTGACCCAGCTCGCCGTGCTCGATCGCGACCTGAACGCGCCTCCCGGCAGCCCCGATGTTAACACGCGTTACATTGTCGGCTCCACGCCGACAGGGGCGTGGGCGGGAAAGAGCAACCAGATCGCCGCCTGGGACGGCGCCGCATGGCTGTTCCACGTCGCCGAACCCGGGTGGCTCGCCTTCGTCCTCGACGAAAACGGCCTGGTCGCCTGGAGCGGCACCACCTGGGAACCGACGCTCGGCCTCGACGGACAGACCCCGATGCTCGGCATCAACGCCACCCCCGACACCACCAACCGCCTCGCCGTATCCAGCGACGCCGTGCTGTTCACCCACGCGTCAGACAACGTTCAGGTAAAGCTCAACAAGCATTCCTCCAGCGACACAGCGTCGTTCATCTTCCAGACCGGCTACTCGGGACGAGCCGAGTTCGGCACCACCGGCGACGACAAACTGCACCTCAAGGTCAGCGCTGATGGCGTGACGTGGACGGAGGCACTGGTGGTCGAGCCGGATAGAAGACTCGCGGTCGGAGCATTTTTCGGCCTCTGCAACTGTACCGTGGCATTGCTACCCCCGGCTAACCCGGCGGGAGAGTTGATCTACGTGGCCGATGCGGTAGGAGGAACGGTTCTGGCTTTCTCCGACGGGGCGGATTGGCGCCGTGTAGCTGATCGCGCCATAGTGTCTTGACGTGTTGGGATAGCCTAGGAGCGTTGCCCGGACGCAATGTCCCCGATACTTCCTCTTATCTGGTCAGGGCACGCTTGCAAGTGACGGTCACCCTGCCTAGTAACCCCTGGCGCCAAACGCCCGATGAAGGCTCCCTGAGTCCCTGGAACCTAGTGACCGCAGCTGCGCCGGGAACTGAGCACACCACTTGAGCGGCAAAGCGGAGGTCTAGTTGAGTTTGGTTTCGGTCTGTATAGCGGCGAGCGATCGCATAGATCTCTTGTTGGAGAGGTGTTTGCCCTCCATTTTCCGCCAGACCTATCAAGAGTTTGAAGTCTGCATCGTCGGTGACCAAGTGGACGACATTGCCGCCGACCGGATTTTGGCACTGGACGACCCCCGCATAAGGTTTGAGAACTTGCCGCGTCGGGGGCCATACCCGCGCCCAGGGCTCGCTCGGTGGCATGTCGCCCGCACAAATACAATGAACAGGGCGATGCGCTTGGCAAGGGGCGACTACCTTTGTCACATCGACGACGACGACGAGATGGTTCCCGATAAGCTGGAGCTTTGCCTTGCGGCGGCGCGCTCGTCCCAGGGCGGCTTTGTCTACCACTCATTCATGACGCAACTACCCAACCGCCAATGGGTCAACATTGGCAACGGGTCGTTCTCGTTGGGTCAGGTGACCACTGGCGCCGTTTTTTACGATCGCCGTTTCGCGGCCGTGGAGTGGGATGTATACGCATACAAGCGCGGCACTCCCGGCGACTGGGATAGATTCAGGCGAATAGTGGAGCGGTTCGACCCGAAGGCGCTCTTCCTGGACAATCCCTTGCTGTGGCATCATCGGGAGAATAACTACAATGCTTTTGTCGCCAAGCCTGGCGAGACATTTCTTGAGGACTAGCCGTCGTGTTTATTAGCGTCCACATGACGACGTTCTGTCAGGCGCAGAGTGGCTGGCTAGATCGATCTATCCGATCGGTCCTCGAGCAGTCGCATTCCGAGCTCGAACTCATCCTATACGATGACGGCAGCTACGACGGCACCGCCGAGGTCCTTGAGCGCTATCGTCTGAGCGATCCACGGGTTCGGGTCATCACTGGTGAGCGGAACGTGAATTCCGTTGCCAAGAGCCTAGGCCGCTGCTTTCTCGAGCGCAGCCCCCGCGCCGAGGCAATCACATGGATGTTCGACGACAACATACTTAGCCCCGACGCCATCGAGCGGTTAGCTACGGCGATGGCAACTCACAGTGCCGATGTAGTGTACGGTCAGACGAGAATTCACCACGAAGAGGGCAAGCACTGGGACATCGGCGCATCTACGCCCGAGCAGATAGCCAAGAGTTTCGAAACATCGAGTGCCCAGGTCCCAAATGCCGGTATTCTGATCCGTACCTCGGTCTTCTCTCGGTCGGGTTGGTACGACGCAAACATCGTCCTTCGGCGCTCGTGCGATTGGGACCTTTTCAGGCGCATCTGGAAGACTGCCGGTACGATAGTCAGGGTCGAACACATCTGCGCCGAGGAGTTCGGCGAACTCTCGCAGAGCAGTCTCAGGAACTCGTTCGATACTACCTTCGGCCTGATGGCCAAGTACGTCGCATTGCGTGACGAACAGGCCATACGCTTGGATCCACTCGCCGTCGTCTACGGTCCGGCGGATGTCATCCCTCACGGGCATTGGACGCAGGAGGAGCTCGAATACATCTACCGTGTCTTCGTGCGCTATTTCGTCTCAATAGGCGACGTGAAGCAAGGCGCACGATGGGCGCACGTCGTTCTTGAGGGGAATGGACGCGAGGATCTCATAGTGCGGAACCTCAAGCAGGGACTCAAAGACCAGCCCGACGTTCTAGACGCGGTCCTAGCAGGAATGTTCACGCCACGGATGGCCAACGCTCCGGCCCTCGTCGTGGACTCCCATCAGCCGTTCGTTCGACGGGTCGACGCATTCTTCAAGCGGCGCGTTCGCGACGCAGCCGGCTTGGAACGCCGGGCCTGGCGTCTTGTCCAGCGAACGGTCCAGTTCGCATGGCGGCTGCGACCGCGCATGCCACGATGAGACGGGTCTTGATTGGTAACGGCGGCCATGCCCGGTCGTGCCGCGATGTGATGGGTATCGACCGGGGCACCCTGCATTACCTCGCCGACGATCCGGGGACCGACGACCTTTGGTTGGGGACGTTTGCGAGCCTGTGCGACCTGGCGGATGCGGAGTTTCATCTTGCCATCGGTCCCTCGCAAGCCCGGACTGCGCTCGCGAGGGATCTGCTGGCATCGGGCATCGACTGGTTCTCGGCGGTGTCGATGTTAGCCGTTGTCCGCAGCGACAACCTGGGGAAGGGTGTCTTCGTCGGGCACTCGGCGTATCTTGGTCCCGGTAGCGTGATGGGCGACCTCTCCATCATCAATACCCGCGCCATAGTTGAGCACGACTGCCGAATCGGTGTTGGGGCTTTTGTCGGCCCCGGTGCGGTCCTTTGCGGCGGGGTCACTGTCGGCGACTACGCAATGATTGGTGCAGGCGCGATCGTTGTTCCCAGAATGACCATTGAGGTTGGTGCCCGTGTGCCAGCCGGCGCGACCTTAAGGTAAACTCCGTTGCTCTATCCGTTCCTGATCCCTGATCTGCCCCCCGCCGCGGAGTGGATGCCTCGCTTCGAGCAGGCGTTCTCGCGCCGGATTTTCTCTAATTTCGGCCCGCTGGCCCGTGAGTTAGAAGGCGCAATCGCCGAGCGCTACGCGCTTCCCGGCTATGCCGCCATCTCCTGCTGCTCGGCGACGGTCGGCTTGGCCGTCGTACTTCTGTCGCTGTTCAAGCCCGGCGGGCGCATCGCGCTGCCGAATTTTACCTTCGCGGCGACCTATCAGGCAATTCGGATGGCCAACCTAGTCCCCGTCGTCGTTGACATCGACCCCCTTACGTACGAACTCGACGTCGCGAGCCTCGCGGCAACCATGAAGTCGACGAGGATCGACGGCGTGATGCCGGTGCGTCCCTTCGGCTTCGTCCGTGACCAAACCGAACTGGTCGGCTTCTGCCGCGAGAACGATCTCCGCGTCGTGTTCGACTCGGCGGCATGCCTAGGCGGTCGCACCCTCCCGAAGTTTGGCTCAACGTTCGGCGAGATTGAGGTCTTTTCGCTGCACGCAACGAAGTCGTTCGGGGTAGGTGAGGGGGGCGTCATTCTTTGCCCGACCGAACTTGAAGGCGACATCCGCCGCCGGCTGAATTTTGGCTTCCACCCCGACCGCACGTTCGACCTTGGATTCAATGGCAAGATGGATGAACTCCATGCGGCAGTAGGGTTGTCGCAGATGGACCGCATCGATGCTATCCAGGGCGCGCGAGCCGAGCACGCGCGGCGATATGACACATTCTTCGGCAACGATCCTGATACTCAGCTCCCTGCTGCCGTGAACCCCGGTAGCGGCTGGACCATGTATCCGGTCGTGTTCAAGAACTTGGACGTGGCACTAGTCGCCGGCCGGGCAGCCGAGTTTGGTATCGAGACACGCCGCTACTACTGGCCAAGCATTGTTGCTGGCGCTCGGGAGCCCGTGGAGCAGGCAGTGGACCTGAAGACATCGGATTGGGTATCGCAGAATGTTCTCTGCTTCCCGGTATACGCCGGTAACGCGGCACACTTGGTCGATGGCCTGTTCCTGGCAATGGAGAAGTTGTTTCCAAGGCGCTCAGCTGGGTTCTGAGACTGCCGCCGCATCCTTTGCCGATAGCACCGGCGCTTTATCCACTGGCCATGCCACACTGATCCGGGGGTCATCCCAACGAATCGTCCGCTCGCTTTGAAGGTCCCAGTAGACGGTCGTCTTGTACAAGAACTCCGTATCGTCCTCCAGCGCGAGGAAGCCGTGGGCGAAGCCTGCGGGGATCCAGAACTGCTTGCGGTTTTGGGCGGTGAGCTCGACGGCGGCCCACTTGCCGAACGTCGGCGATCCCTCGCGGATATCGACCGCCACATCCCACGCCGCACCATGAACCACCCGCACCAGCTTGCCCTGGGCGTGCGGGTCGACCTGGTAGTGGAGGCCGCGCAGCACATTCTTGTGGCTGATCGAGTGGTTGTCCTGCACGAAATCAACATCGAGGCCGGTGGCTTCGCGGAACCTTGCGAGGTTGAAGCTCTCGAAGAACGCGCCGCGCTCGTCCTCGAACACGCGCGGCTCGAACACCATCAGGCCATCGATCTCAAGGCGGGTGACCTGCATCAGCGGCCTTCCTTCAGCGTCGTCATGAGGTATCGGCCGTAGCCGCTCTTTTCGAGGGGCTTGGCCAGCCGCTCGAGCTGTGAGTCATCGATCCAGCCACTGCGCCAGGCGATTTCCTCGGGGCAGGCGACCTTGAGGCCCTGCCTTTTTTCGAGCGTGGCGATGAACTGCCCGGCTTCGAGCAGGGAATCGTGGGTGCCGGTATCGAGCCAGGCGAAGCCGCGCCCCATCCGCTCCACCGTCAACTCGCCGGCCTCGAGATAAAGCCGGTTGAGGTCGGTGATCTCGAGTTCGCCGCGCGGTGATGGTTTCAGCTGCCGCGCAAACTCCACCACGCGCTCGTCGTAGTAGTAGAGCCCCGTCACGGCGTAGTTGGATTTGGGTGCGCTTGGCTTTTCCTCGATCGAGGTGACGCGCCCGGTCTCGTCGAAGCCGACCACGCTATACCGTTCGGGATCGTGCACATGGTAGGCGAACACACTGGCACCGGTTTCACGGGCGGACGCACGCTCGAGCAGTTGGGGCAGATCGTGGCCGAAATAGATGTTGTCGCCGAGGATCAGGGTCGACTTGCGTCCGGCCACGAAATCCGCGCCGAGGATGAAAGCCTGCGCGAGGCCATCGGGTTTTGGCTGCACGACATAGTGGAACGCCATCCCCCAGGCCGACCCGTCGCCCAGCAGTTCTTCGAACCGCGGCAAGTCAGCGGGCGTCGAGATGATCAGCACCTCGCGGATGCCGCCATGCATCAGGGTCGACAGCGGATAGTAGATCATCGGCTTGTCGTAGACCGGCAGCAGCTGCTTGGAGACGCTGAGTGTCGCCGGATGCAGCCGGGTGCCGGCGCCGCCGGCCAGGATGATACCGCGGCGCGTCATCTGGCTTCTCCGACAAGGCCGGCGATAGTGGGGAGCACGTCGTCGCGCCAGCCAGGCAGGTCGTAGCCGAGCGCGCTGCGGAGCTTGTGGGTGGAAAGGTGAGCGTTCTTCGGGCGCGGCGCCGGGGTGGGGAAGGTGGAGGAGGGGACCGGCAGGATACGCTGGACCTTGAGCGTCGCGCCGAGCCGCCTCGCCTCCTCGATGATGAAGCAAGCGTACTCGTACCGGGTCGTCTCGCCATCGGTGACGAGGTGGTAGATGCCGCCCGGCAGCGGCCGACCGGCGTCACCCATCGCGATGATGCGGCCGATGGTGTCGGCGAGCAGCCTCGCGCTGGTCGGACACCCGGACTGGTCATCGATAACCTTGAGTTCGTCGCGCTGCGCAGCGGCTTCGAGGATTTTTCCGACGAAGTTGCTGTGCGAGGCGCTGTGCACCCAACTGGTGCGCAGGATCAGGTGATCGGCGGCAATCGCAGTGATCGCCTGTTCGCCCTCAAGCTTGCTGCGCCCGTAGACGTTTATCGGCGAGGTCGGATCGTCCTCGAGGTAGGGCGCGGGGGTTTCGCCGTCGAACACATAGTCGGTCGAGATGTGGATGAGCCGCGCACCGATCTGCGCAGCCGCCTCGGCGATCAGGCCGGGGGAGGTGGCATTGACCAGCGTGGCGAGTTCGCTCTCGGACTCCGCCTTGTCGACATTGGTGTAGGCGGCGGCATTGACGATGACATCCGGCCGCTCGCGATGCACCAATCGCGCCACGTCCTCCGGGCGGCCGAGATCGGCGCCAGCCCGCCCATAGGCGACGATTTCACCCAGCGGGGCGAGGATGGAGGTCAGCGCGGTGCCGACCTGCCCGTCGCGGCCGAGGATTAGAATCTTCATCCGTACTGTCTCGCAATCCACTCGCGGTAGGCGCCGCTGGTCACATCGGCTACCCATGCCGGATTGTCGAGGTACCAATCCACCGTTTGCGCAATTCCATCGGCAAATGTGACGGAGGGCTGCCAGCCGAGCTCGCGGCCGATCCGCGACGCATCGATCGCGTAGCGCCGGTCATGCCCCGGCCGGTCTGTGACGTAAGTGATCTGCTCGGCGTAGGGTAGGCCATCGGCGCGCGGCCGGCGCGTATCGAGCAGTGCGCAGATGGTGCGGACCACCTCGATATTGGCCATCTGGTTGTTGCCGCCGATATTGTAGGTGGCGCCGGGTTCCGCTCGTTCGAGAACGAGACGGATAGCCGCGCAGTGGTCGGCCACATGCAGCCAGTCGCGCACCTGCTGGCCATCACCGTAGATCGGCAGCGGCTTGCCGCTTAGCGCATTGTGGATGACCAACGGGATAAGCTTTTCGGGAAACTGCAGCGGTCCGTAATTGTTCGAGCAGTTGGTGACGAGCGTATTGAGGCCGTAGGTCTCGCGGTACGAGCGCACCAGATGGTCGGACGCCGCCTTGCTTGCCGCATAGGGACTGTTGGGCGAGTAGGGAGTGGTCTCGGCGAAGGCCGCATCGTCGGGCTCCAGCGTGCCGTAGACCTCGTCCGTCGAGACGTGAAGGAAGCGGAACGCAGCCCGGCCCGCATCGTCGAGGCCGCCGACATAGCCGCGCACCGCTTCGAGCAGTTGCAGCGTACCCATTACGTTGGTTTGAAAGAATGGCGCCGGCCCCGAGATCGACCGGTCGACATGGCTCTCGGCCGCGAAGTTGATTGCAGCGCGAATCTGGTTCTGCCGCAACAATTGGCCGGCCAGTGCCGCATCTTCGATCGATCCTCGCACAAGACTGTGCCGCTGGTCAGCGGCGATCGATGCGAGGTTGCCGGGGTTGCCAGCATAGGTAAGCGCATCGAGCGTAACCACAGGCTCGTCCGAGCCGCGCAGCCAGTCGAGCACGAAGTTCGAGCCGATGAACCCCGCTCCGCCGGTCACCAGAATCGTCAAAGTGCCGATACTCCGGGGAGCCGTAAAAGATTAGCCGCAGCGTCCCTGGATATCATAGTTTGCCCAATAGTCCGGCGAGATAGAGCGACAACTGCCCGATGGTTGTCTGGCGATAGACGCCCGACCGCCAGAGATTAACGATGCGCTGCGGCAGTCTGCCGTTGCGTGCCTGGCAGAAGCGGTCGAACTTGGCCACTGCATCGGGGGTTAGCAGGTCGCGGCAGGCGGCAAGAGCGCTCATGTTGAGGTTGTTCCAGCCCACGTAGCGGCCACTCAACGCGAAACGTGCGCGGCTGACGCGGGCCCGGAAGCCGAGGTTGGAGCCGATCAGGTTGCCATCGTGCTGGCGATACCGGACGCGAGGGGTTTCGGAGTAGATCACCTTGCCGCCGGCCCCCGACACGATCAGGTAAGCGAACCAGTCGTGGCTGACGAAGTCCGTCCGGCGCGCTGCTTCGCGCAGCAGGTTATAGGCGGAACGGTTCATCACCATCGTGTTGCCGCCACCGATCGACTGGACCAGCGCATTGGCGAAATCCGGGGTGCGCCGGAACAAGGTCGACAGCGATACATCGGTGTCATCGACATCGGTGATCAGCGTGCGGGCACAATATAGGGCAGGGCGCGAACCGTAGGAATCGAGC
>Ga0123337_10006706_pt1 | contig 10915 bp, 6 predicted proteins | sample frozenSSSSmetaG_FD_89792 | JGI IMG/M metagenome (GOLD analysis project Ga0123337, IMG submission 89792) | Glacier valley bacterial and archeal communities from Borup Fiord, Nunavut, Canada, to study Microbial Dark Matter (Phase II) -... | ecosystem: Environmental > Aquatic > Freshwater > Ice >...
GTGTGGATACTCACCAGTATTCTGCTGCTGATTTTATTAATCGCTTTTGCTTTTGCCATCTATTATTTCTTTAAACAGAAATTCTTTAATGAAATCCAGAAAGACTTCATCAATAATATTACCCATGAATTCAGTACGCCGCTGACTGTTATCGAGCTTTCAACAGAAGCGCTCGAACGGCCCTCTGTTCTGAACCAGCAGGATAAAGTGAGCCGCTATGTGAAATCGATCAGCTACCAGACCGAATATCTTAAAAAGCACATTCAGAACCTGATGAAGACCGTTGTTGCCGAAAATCCTTCTTTCGCTATACTAAAAACCACCGTAGTTCCAAATGTGCTGATCCGGCAGGCCGTGTCGCAGCTTGAGCCCATCCTGGAAGAAAAAAAAGGCAGCTTCATCATGCAGCTGGAAGAAAATGAATTCTCCATTCACGCAGATTCTGACAACCTCTTTCTCGCTATCTTCAATATCATTACCAATGCCCTCAAGTATTCTCCCCAGCCGAAAATAATGATCGATACCTGGCACAACAGCAATCATTATTATATTGTTGTGAAGGATAATGGTATCGGCATCGACCAGGGAGATATAAAAAAGATATTCAGAAAGTTTTACCGCGCCCAGAAAGGTAACCTGCATACTGTTAAAGGACTGGGACTCGGGTTATACTTCACTAAAAAAGTAATAGATCTTCATAAAGGAAATATATATGTAAAAAGCATCATGGGCGTTGGAACTGAATTTAAAATTGAATTACCCATTAACCAAATACACAATGGACAACAGAGCAAAAATCTTATTGGCTGAAGACGATACTAATCTCAGTGAACTCATGAAGGAAGCTTTGGAGGAATCCGGATATGCCGTAACAGTCAGCGCCGATGGCCAGGCAGCTATCAACACGTTCGATAAAAACAAATTTGATATCGTTCTCCTGGATATCATGATGCCCATAAAAGATGGCTTTATGGTGGCCAAAAAGATCCGCCAGCAAAGTGATGTGATGCCAATCCTTTTTATAAGTACCAAAAGCCTGGAAGAAGACAAGGTCAGAGGCTACCAGACAGGTGCCGATGATTACATTACGAAGCCTTTCAGCATGAAGGAATTATTGCTAAAGATTGAAGTTTTCCTGAGAAGAACAAAAAAAATGTTCTCTGATACACGATATGAATTTAATGTGGGCAGCATGTTTTTTTCTTACAATGACCTCCAGCTCACAGCAGGAGGAGAAACCTTTCATGTTCAACAGAAAGAAGCAGATCTGCTTAAATTTTTTTGTGAACACTCCAACAGGCCCCTGAAAAGAGAAGAAGTGCTGTTGGCAGTGTGGGGCAAAGATGATTTCTTCCTGGGCAGAAGCATGGATGTTTATGTTACCAAACTTCGCAAATACTTAAGGGCCGATCCGGGCGTGGTCCTCGAAACTATTCACGGGGTGGGTTACCGGTTCATTAACATGGCCTCCAACGACACCACATCACGATAATATATTATTTTGCACGTTTAAAGATTCAAATAACTTCTATGAACAATCGTAAGTGTACGCTTACCGTTCTCCTGTCAATTTTCCTTCTGAACGCGTATTCACAACAGGACAGTTTAAGGGTTTCCTTAAATGATGCCGATAAACTGTTTATGCAAAAGAATCTCCTCTTTGCTGCAGGCCGACTAAATGTGGACGCCCAGAAAGCGCTGGAGATACAGACAAAATTATATCCTAATCCGCAATTCGACATTGGCATCAATGTCTACGACAACGATAATAAAAAACCATTTTATGCCGGTAGTAACGGAGAAAAAACATTCGATTTTCAGCAGTTGGTATTACTCGGCGGAAAAAGAAAGAACCAGATCAGATTGTCGGCAGAGAATTCAAAGCAATCACAACTGGAACTCCTGAATTTATTACGTAACCTTAAAACCGAATTGCACCGCAACCTTTTTTCTTTGCATTTTGACTTGCGGACACTTGACAAGTTCAATGTGCAGCTCGTACAGCTTGATACGATCATTAACGCCTATGAAGTCCAGGCTAAAAAAGGAAATATTCCTTATAAAGAAGTAGTAAGGTTAAAATCAGTATACATCAAACTGAATAATGACAAGACCGATCTGCTGCAACAGATCCAGCAGGAACAAAAGGACCTGCAGGTGATATTGCATACTACGCAATTCATATCCCCACAGGTAGAAAACATTCCTGATAAAAGATATGAACAGCTTCCAACGCTCGATTCGCTGCAATCGCTCGCATCCCTATCCAGAGAGGATCTAAAATTAAGCAGCGTAAATGAAACAATAGCCGATCTGAACTTTAAATACCAGAAAAGTGTTGCCATCCCTGACGCTACTGTCGGAGCTGCCTATGATCAGTTGGGAGGGGCATTCAGGCACCAGTTCCTGCTTACGCTCGGCGTGCCGTTGCCATTATGGAACCGCAACCAGGGAAATATAAAATTTGCACAGACACAACGAAAACTATCCGCGGTCAACACACAGATACAACAAACTGTGGTGCAGTCAGAAGTTACCGAAGCATGGTCGAATATGAACCGCAGCATTCAGGAATACCAGAAGATCAACCAGGTGTATAATGCGGAATTCGGAGATGTATACGCAGGTATGCAAGCCAACTTCCTCAAGAGAAATATCAGCATAGTCGAATTCGTGGATTTCTTCCAATCCTACAATGAAACTGTCGCCGAAGTGTACAGGATCAGGAAACAACTGATGCTTTCTGCCGAAAATATAAATTTTACCGTTGCATCTCCCGTTTATTAAACTATACTTATTAAAATGAAAAAGAAAATAACCGCAATCTTATTGATGACTGCATTTATAGCCTGTAAATCAAAACAACCCGAAGAAAAACTTGAAGCAGGGTTTACACTCACCGATACCATGATGGCGTCAACCAGGTTTGCCAAAGCAGAAACACAGACCGTCAAAAATGAATTGCGCCTTTATGGCAAGATCACCGCCGACAATAATAAACTTTCCGAAGTGTTTACCATAGTCGGGGGCAACGTACAAAAAGTGAATGTGGAATTAGGTGATTATGTGAAGCAGGGTAAAGTTCTGGCAACTATCCGCAGTAGCGAAGTGGCAGGCTACGATAAAGAAAGAATGGACGCAAACAACGATGCCGTCATTGCAGAAAAAAATCTTCAGGTGGCAAAGGATATGTTTGCCGGAAAATTAAATTCTGAAAAAGATGTGATGGCTGCCGAGTCCGAATTGAAAAAGGCGCAGGCCTCTAAACAACGTATAAATGAAGTATACGGGATTTACGACCTTAAATCCGGATCGTTATATAATGTTACCGCTCCCATCAGTGGATTTATTATTGAGAAGAATGTAACGCAGAACGTACTGCTCAATCTCGATAATATCAAGAACCTGTTCACCATTGCCCAGATTGATGAGGTGTGGGTGCTGGCAAATGTAAATGAATCAGACATTGGCACCGTCGCGCAGGGTATGGATGCATCTGTTAAAACGATTAGTTATCCCGATAAGGAATTCAATGGTAAAATAGACAGGATATTCAATATCCTTGATCCGGACACAAAAGCCATGAAGGTGCGCATCCGCATTTCCAATAAAGATCTCGCGCTCAAGCCGGAAATGAGCGCCACGGTTACCCTGCGCTTCAATGAAAATAAAAAACTGATCGCCATTCCATCGAATGCCGTTGTTTTTGATAAAAGCAAAAACTGGGTGATGGTGTATCATGACAAGAGTCATATTGAAACCCGCCCTGTAGAAGTGTACCGGGTGGTTGGTGATACCACATACATATCCAACGGGCTCAGCGAAAGTGAAAATGTGATCACGCAGAACCAGATGCTGATTTACGATGCCTTAAATGATTAACCTGAATAGCCAGATAAATACAACTAACCTATGAACAGATTTTTACGTAACATAATCGCCTTTTCACTAAAAAATAGGTTCTTTACTTTTTTTTGGGTTGGCATCATTGTCATAGCAGGTATTTTCAGTTATATTAAAATTCCGATAGAAGCTTTTCCCGATGTAACCAATACGCAGATCATCATTGTAACGCAATGGAACGGCCGGAGCGCCGAAGAAGTGGAACGCTTTGTCACCACTCCCATTGAAGTAGCGATGAACAGTGTACAACGCAAAACCAATGTGCGTTCTATAAGTATGTTCGGCCTGTCGGTAACCAAGATAATATTTGATGATGACGTGGAAGATTTCTTTGCGCGGCAACAGGTGAACAATCAGTTGCGCAACGTGCAGCTTCCAGAAGAAGTGGTTCCCGATGTACAACCCCCTTATGGTCCTACAGGTGAGATATTCCGCTACACCCTGCAAAGCAAGCAACGGGACACCAGGGAATTACTTACGATCCAGAACTGGGTCATCGACAGGCAACTCAGAAGGGTGCCGGGCATTGCGGATATAAACGCATTCGGCGGCCAGCAAAAGATCTATGAGATAAGTGTTGATCCTGTTAAGCTGCAGAAATTCAACCTTACACCACTCCAGGTCTATGAAAAAGTTTCACACAGTAACCTGAATGTCGGTGGTGATGTGATTGAAAAAAATGGACAGGCCTATGTTGTTCGGGGTCTTGGACTTCTTAGCTCCATAGCTGATATAGAAAACACGGTAGTTGATAATGAAGCCGGAAATCCCGTCCTGGTTAAGAATGTAGCCACCGTAAAAGAAGGTAGTGCGCCACGTGTGGGCCAGGTAGGGCTCGATACTGCCAACGATGCAGTGGAAGGCATAGTTGTGATGCGAAAAGGTGAAAACCCCAGTGACGTACTTAAAAGATTAAAAGAAAAGATCAATGAGCTGAATACAAAGATCCTTCCATCTGACGTGAAGATGGTAACCTTCTACGACCGTGATACGTTAATGAAATATTGCACGGAAACGGTAATGCACAATCTCGTTGAAGGAATTGTGCTGGTAACAGTGATCGTATTCCTGTTTATGGCAGACTGGCGAACGACACTTATCGTGTCGATCATTATTCCACTGGCGCTGCTATTCGCCTTTTTATGTCTGAAGATGAAAGGCATGAGCGCAAACCTTTTGTCCCTGGGAGCGGTGGACTTTGGTATCATCATTGACGGCGCCGTAGTGATGGTGGAGGGGCTCTTTGTGGCACTCGACCACCTGGCGCATAAAAATGGCATGGATAAATTCAACAAGCTTGCAAAACTTGGTCTCATAAAAAAAACCGGTGCCGAAATGGGCAAGGCCGTGTTTTTCTCCAAGGCTATTATTATCACCGCTTTGCTTCCGATATTTTCTTTCGAAAAAGTAGAAGGAAAAATGTTTGCCCCATTGGCATGGACATTGGGGTTTGCCTTGCTGGGCGCGCTAATATTCACCCTTACACTGGTGCCGGTGCTATGCTCCATATTGCTACGCAAGAATGTTAAGGAAAAAAACAATGCCTTTGTACGATTGATCAATAAAGGAGTGGACAGAAGTTTCAACTGGACCTTCCATCATAAAAAGATCAGCCTGTCAATTGCTTTTGCATTCCTTGCTATCGTATTGTTTTCGGTAAGATTTCTGGGAACCGAATTTTTGCCAACACTGAATGAAGGCGCATTGTGGGTGGAAGCAAAGTTGCCCATGAGCAGTTCGCTCAATGCCACAACCAAAATGGTAAGTGTGCTGCGAAAAGAACTGATGACTTTCCCTGAAGTCAACGGCGTACTGAGCCAGACGGGAAGAAGTAACGACGGTACCGATCCAAGTGGTTTTTATTATGTACAGATGCAGGTGAATTTAAAACCGAAAAAGGAATGGACAAGAAATATTACCACGGATGACCTGGTGGAACAAATGGATAAGAAATTAAAAAAATACCAGGGTATCGGATATAACTATTCACAGCCCATTATTGATAACGTTGCGGAAGCAGTTGCCGGGATGAATGCGAATAATGCAGTAAAAATATACGGTGATGATCTGGACCAGCTTGACAAGGTCGCCTCTCAGATCCAGGCGCAGATCGAACATGTGCGCGGCATTCGTGACGTAGGCATTTTAAGAAATGTGGGACAACCGGAAATAAGTGTAGACCTGGATGAGGAAAAGATGGCCGTATATGGAATTAATAAGGCCGATGCGCAGGCAGTAATCGAAATGGCGATCGGTGGCAAAACGGCTACAATTAAATATGAGGGAGAAAGAAAGTTCGACATCAGGATCCGCTACCAGAGTGATTACAGAAAAGATGAGCAGGATATCGCGAACCTCATGGTGCCAACGCTCAGAGATGAAAAAATTCCGTTGAAGGAAATTGCAACAATACACACGGTTACCGGTCCCGCATTTATTTACCGGGATAATAACAAACGTTTCATTGGTGTTAAGTTTACCGTCCGGGAAAGAGATTTGGGAAGCACCATTGCTGAAGCACAGGGAAATGTGGACAGAAATGTGAAACTGCCGGAAGGCTATACCGTTGGCTGGACAGGCGAATTTGAGAACCAGGTACGTGCGGCCCAGCGCCTCGGACAGGTAGTGCCGATTAGTTTGATAACTATATTTATTTTATTATTTATCATGTTCGGCAATGTGAAAGACGCAGCGCTCGTGCTGGTAAACGTGCCGTTCGCATTAATAGGAGGTATCCTTGCGATACATGTCACGGGAATAAATTTTGGCATATCCGCGGGGGTAGGATTTATCGCCCTGTTTGGAATATGCGTGCAGAATGGAGTGATCCTGATATCGGAATTCAACAAAAAGCTGAAGCAAAAATTAACACTGGAACAGTCTATCGTTGAAAGTGTCCGGGTGAGAACGAGGCCTGTGGTAATGACCGCTATGATGGCTGCCCTGGGATTGCTGCCTGCTGCATTGTCTACCGGTATCGGTTCCGAATCGCAAAAGCCATTAGCCATAGTAATTATCGGTGGACTGATCACCGCGACAGTATTAACGCTATTGATCTTCCCGATCATATACTGGATATTTTACAGGAAAACGTACTCACATTTCGAAAAGCTGTAAATAAGGGTTTCACGCAAAGGTGTGAAGGGGGTTCACGCAAAGGCGCTAAGGGGTTGCAAAGGGGCAAGGAATTGCAAAGGAAAGAATTGTAAAGGGCCGCAAAGAAAATTCTCTTTGCAGCCCTTTGCGCCTTTGCGTGAAACCCCTTCACACCTCTCCGTGAATCTATGAGCTGCAAGTAACACAACCTTCTTCCATTGTGCAAACCGCACCAGTAAATTCGGTGGTGATCTCGTCAATATTATTCTCTGCAACCGGAGCTACAGGAATAACGGGCTGCATTTCTTCGCTGCCCTGTTTTTCAATAGTAAACTGAACAGCCTGGGTGGCGGCTTGCGTTCTCAGATAGTACATGCCGGTTTTCAATCCCTTCTTCCATCCATAAAAATGCATGGAAGTCAGCTTTGATGCATTAGGTGTGTCAACGAATAAATTCAATGATTGCGACTGGCAGATGTATGCTCCCCGGTCTGCGGCCATATCTATTAAATTACGCTGCTTGATCTCCCAGACGGTTTTATATAATTCTTTAATATCAGTGGGAATAGATTCAATATTCTGTATCGATCCATTGGCAGAAATGATCCTGTTCTTCATGTCATTGTTCCATAATCCCAATTGCACAAGATCTTTCAGCAGATGTTTGTTCACAATAATAAATTCTCCGCTGAGTACCCTTCTGGAATAAATGTTTGAAGTATACGGTTCAAAGCATTCGTTGTTTCCCAGTATCTGCGAAGTAGATGCAGTGGGCATCGGGGCAACAAGCAATGAATTCCTTACACCATTCTCTACTACTTCCTTGCGTAACTTTTCCCAGTTCCACCTGTTCGTAGGCTTCACATTCCACATATCGAACTGAAAAATTCCTTTGGACAAAGGCGACCCTTCAAATGTTTCATACGCTCCCTGTTCAACGGCAAGATCCTTGCTGGCGCTCATTGCGGCGAAATAGATCGTTTCGAAAATATCCCTGTTCAGCAATTTAGCCAGCTCACTTTCAAATGGCAGCCGCAGGAGAATGAACACATCTGCAAGTCCCTGCACCCCTAACCCGATTGGCCTGTGACGCATGTTGGAATTGCGGGCCTCTTCAATGGGATAATAATTGTTGTCGATTATTTTATTCAGATTACGGGTTACTTCATAAGTAACTTCAAATAATTTATCATGATCGAATTTGCCATTGATCACAAACCTGGGTAGGGCAAGTGATGCAAGGTTACAAACCGCCACCTCATCCGGCGCCGTATATTCGATGATCTCCGTGCAAAGGTTGCTGCTCTTGATCGTTCCCAGGTTTTGCTGGTTGCTTTTCCTGTTTGCCGCATCTTTATATAGCAGGTAAGGAGTGCCGGTTTCAATCTGCGCATCAAGAACCGCAAACCACAACTCCTGTGCCTTCACTACTCTTCTCGCTTTTCCCTGCTCTTCATATTTGTTGTACAGCGCATCAAATTCATCACCCCAGCAATCGCTGAGTCCCGGTGCCTCATTAGGGCAAAACAGGCTCCAGTCACCATTTTCCTCCACCCTCTTCATAAACAGATCCGGTATCCACAAGGCATAGAACAGATCTCTTGCCCGCATTTCTTCCTTACCATGATTTTTTCTGAGGTCAAGAAATTCAAAAACATCAGCGTGCCATGGTTCGAGATAAATAGCAAAAGCGCCTTTACGCTTGCCACCTCCCTGATCTACATAGCGGGCCGTGTCATTGTACACTCTCAGCATTGGAATAATACCATTGCTCGTGCCATTGGTGCCTCCGATGTAAGAACCCGTTGCGCGGATATTATGAATGGCAAGGCCGATTCCGCCTGCGCTCTGTGATATTTTTGCTGTTTGTTTTAAGGTATCGTAAATGCCGTCGATGCTGTCTTCCTTCATGGTCAGCAAAAAACAGCTGCTCATCTGCGGTTTAGGTGTGCCTGCGTTGAACAATGTGGGTGTGGCATGAGTGAACCATCTTTCGCTCATCATATTGTAAGTGGCGATAGCCCTTTCCACATCATCCTTGTGAATACCGATCGCCACGCGCATGTACATGTGCTGCGGACGCTCGGCAATTTTTCCTTCGATCCTGAATAAATATGATTTTTCAATTGTTTTAAATCCAAAATAATCAAAGCCAAAATCCCTGTCATATATAATCGTGCTGTCCAGTAATTCTGCATTATCCTCAATCACCTTCATCACATCGTCAGCGATCAACGGCGTTTTCTTTCCGCTGGCAACGTCCACATAATTGTACAGCTTTCTCATGGTTTCAGAGAAAGACTTCAAGGTATTTTTATGCAGGTTGCTCACCGCTATGCGCGATGCGAGCAGCGCATAATCAGGATGCTTGGTGGCCAGTGACGCCGCAGTTTCTGCCGCAAGATTATCAAGTTCCGTAGTAGGAACGCCATCGTAAATTCCTTCGATAACTTTTTTGGCTACATCGATCACATTGATCAACGGGCTCAGACTGTAGGATAATTTTTCCAGCCTTGCCGTGACCTTATCAAATTTGATAGATTCTTTTTTGCCATTTCTTTTTACGACATATTGCATGGGTAAAAGGTTTTATAGTTAAGTGAATAATAGTATTGGTTAAAAATCTTCTTCGAGGCTGAAAGTCTGCCCGTCTTTTGTTCCCATCACACCCGACTTCTGATAATCACCCACTCTTTTTTCAAAGAAATTAGTTTTGCCCTGAAGAGAGATCATTTCCATAAAATCAAACGGATTGGCCGTGCCGAACATTTTCGGGTACCCAAGCTCACTGAGCCACCTGTCTGCCACGAATTCTATGTATTGCTGCATGAGCTTTGCGTTCATGCCTATCAGTGCCACTGGCAGGGCCTCGGTAATGAATTCTTTTTCTATCCTTACGGCATCGCCGATGATATCAAATATTTCATCCTTGGTAAGTTTGGTTTTAAGCATGCTATACAGCAGGCAGGCAAATTCGCAGTGCAGCCCTTCATCACGACTGATCAGTTCGTTGCTGAAAGTCAGCCCGGGCATCAGCCCCCTCTTTTTCAACCAGAAAATCGAACAAAAGCTGCCGCTGAAAAATATTCCTTCCACAGCCGCAAAAGCCACGAGCCTTTCGGCAAAGTCACCACCCTCGATCCAACGAAGGGCCCATTCGGCCTTTTTCTTTACAGCCGGCACGGTATCGATTGCATGGAACAAATGTTCCTTTTCTTTAGAATCCTTCACATACGTATCGATCAGCAGGGCATAGGTTTCAGAATGAATGTTTTCCATCATAATCTGGAAACCATAAAAGCAGCGCGCTTCCGGAAGCTGCACTTCGCTCATAAAATTAACCGCCAGATTCTCATTCACTATCCCGTCGCTGGCGGCAAAAAATGCCAGTATATGAGAAATGAAATGACGCTCGCCATCGTTCAGCGCCGCCCAATGCTGCAAATCCCCGCTCAGGTCTATTTCCTCAGCAGTCCAGAAGCTGGCCTCATGCTTTTTATACATCTCCCAAACCCTTGGGTATTTAATGGGAAGGATAACAAACCGGTCCTTGTTTTCCCTCAATAATACTTCGTCCTGATGATTCATGGTCACATTTGTTTATAGCGTTATGGTGGTAGGGGTTGTCCACTAAAGGAGACAAAAAACCGAGCTGACTGCCCGGGCTGCTTTAGCGAAATGCTCTTTTACAATAATACAAATCGTATGGTAAATTAGACGTCAAAACAAGTCCACATCATGTGTATATCTTTGGCAGGATTTTTACGGATTTCAATATAATGTTAACAAATCCCAGTCTGATTGTGTTCATAATTAAAGGGGAAAAAAATCCACACGGCCTGTAATTTAACGTAATACCTTACAGGTCTGTTATTTGCACCTTTTATTCGCCTGGCCGATCTTTCAGCCCTATACA